>Ga0114923_10001876_pt1 | contig 14352 bp, 2 predicted proteins | sample SumtaG_FD_89578 | JGI IMG/M metagenome (GOLD analysis project Ga0114923, IMG submission 89578) | Deep subsurface microbial communities from Indian Ocean to uncover new lineages of life (NeLLi) - Sumatra_00157 metaG | ecosystem: Environmental > Aquatic > Marine > Oceanic > Sediment | place: near...
CGGCTTGGGTAGATATTTCAGGAGCAACTATTCCTTCAGGATTCTTTGTAACTGGCAGAAAATACCTTATAGTATTGACCACACAGGCAGTTGGTAGCAATATTAATACCAATTATGGTGTAAGAACTCAACACGGTTCAACTGTATTTGACGGATCATCTCATGTTTTCGAGCCTAATGCCGTAGCAACTAGATCACAATATTCTTACTTTAATGTTTGGACTGCAGTTGAGGGAGAAGACATTCAGATGCAATTTCAAACTATGAGTGCTGGACAAACTGTTAATGCAGATCAAACTACTTTGTTTGCCTTGGAAATAAGTGAACAATTTATAGAAGGTGTAGATTGGCACTCTAATACAGTGTTAGCTTCAACCGTATTAAATACAACACCATCAACTTCAAATAATGCAACAATAACATTTACTCCTCCAGTAGCAAGTAATGACTGGCTTGTAATTACTGAAGGATGTGTAGACACAGATGCACTTAACGTACTTTATACATCAAGAACCGCAAGAAGTGGAGAAGCAACAAGTACAACTCCAAGTACAACTCAGGAAGGAGAAGATGCACCATTAGACTTATATGTTCAAACTGTTTTCAGAGTATTTACTCTAGGGAATGCAAGTAATACATTTGAGCAAGAAGCTTTCAAAGACATCTCACAGGGACCCAATGCAACAAGAGAATATAGTTCTGTATTTGCTATTAACTTAAATAGATTCAAGAGTCACTCTTTTGCATATACAGATGGAACTATACTATTAGATACAACAGATGACCTTTCTACTTCAACACAAGTTCAAACTGATACTTTAGCACCTTCTACAGAAGGAAACACTTGGATAATGGGAAGTTTTGTAACTGGAGGAAACGCATTCCAAGAAATAAGGGCAAGAATGCAGGTTGATAATGTTGATCAAGTTCCTACTCAAACAAGTGATAATTACCAACAATTATTAGGATACGATCCAAACGATGAAAATAATTGGGCAATGCAGACAGTAGAAGATTTAGATACATCAAGTCATATTACAGATATAGATGTAACTGCAGAAACTGGTTCACCTAGTGATAGAACAGCTCAATTTAGAAACATATTCGAAGTAAGATTAGAATCAAGTAAAGTAACAAACACGGAAGACTTTACTGCAGATGCAATATTACAAGCTACATTCGATAAAGTATTTACCGTTGATGCATTCCTTAAGGCGACCCAAACAGAGACTTTCACAGTTGATGGAATATTACAAGCTACATTTACACAAGATTTTACAGTAGACGCATTCCTACAAGCAACTCAAACAGAGACTTTTACTGTTGACGCATTTATTCAGGCTTTAAATCAGGAAAAAACGTTTACTGTAGACTCTATATTAAAGGCAACCCAAACAGAGACATTTCTAGTTGATGGTATTATTAAAGCACTTAACACAAATTTCAATTTCTTAGTAGATGGATTTGTACAAGCAGAAAACCAAAAGATGTTCTTAGTAAACGGATTAGCACAGGCTACATTCGATAAGGACTTTACAGTTGACGCTAGATTAATTGTAAGAAATACAGAGACATTCACTGTAGATGGAAGGTTAATAGTAAGAAACACAGAAACATTCCTAGTAGATGGATTAATTCAAAGACAGAATATAGATAAAACCTTTACGGTAGATGCATTTGTTCAGGCTACATTTACACAAGATTTCACTGTAGATGCTTTTGTACAGGCTACTTTTGATAAAGACTTTTTAGTAGATGGTATAATAAAGGCATTTAATCAGGAAGAAACCTTCTTAGTAGATGCATTTGTTCAAGCACTTAATCAAGAAGAAACCTTTACAGTAGACGCATTTGTACAAGCAACATTTGATGAAGACTTTACAGTTGATTCTATATTAATAGCAACTTTTGATAAGGACTTTACAGTAAGTGCGTTCCCAAGAGCAACTTTTGACAAAGACTTTTTAGTTGATGCGTTCATACAAGCACTTAATCAAGAAAAAGACTTTACTGTTGACGCAATAATAGTAGATCAACCTGCAGAGACGTTCCTAGTTGATGCTTTCCTACAAGCAACTCAGACATTTGATTTCTTAGTAGATGCATTTATAGAAGAAGAACAAATGAAGATGTTTATAGTAGATGGAATATTACGAGCTACAATAGATAAAGACTTTTTAGTAGATGCTTTATTAAAAGGTTTTAACCAAGAAAAAGATTTCACAGTAGATGCACAATTAAAAGCCGTAAATGATGAAGATTTCTTTGTTGATGGGTTAGTACAAGCACTTAATCAAGAAAAAGATTTCTTAGTTGATGGTTTATTAGAAGCATTACAAACAGAAGATTTCTTAGTAGACGCTCAAGTATTAAAGACCCAGACTGAGACATTCTTAGTAGACGCACAATTAGAAAAGGCAAACCAAGAAACAACCCTTGTAGACGGTTTAACTGAAGCAAGAATAAATAAGGACTTTACAGTAAACTCTATATTATTTGAAACAAATGATAAGGACTTTACAGTAGATGGGATATTAGCAGTAAGAAAGAACTTCCAAATAGACTCTGTATTAGTAAGACAAGTTACAACTGATGTAGACGGAATATTACAGGCTACAAACGACAAAGACTTTACAGTAGATTCTATATTAAAAGATGGAAACCAAGAATTCTTCCTAGTTGACGCTTTGTTAGTAGTTGTAAATGACACAACATTCACTGTAGATGCGGTTCTAGCAGAAGAAAAGACTAAAGACTTTACGATAGACGCTTTCTTACAAGCACTTGATCAAGAGAAAGATTTCACAATAGACTCACAATTAGCAGAGCAAAAGATAACTACATTTATTGTGGATTCTATATTAATAGCAACTTTTGATAAGGACTTTACAGTAAATGCATTATTACAAGCAAGTCAAACAAAAACGTTTACAATAGACGCATGTTTGACGGCACTAAATACTAAAACATTCACTGTAAATGTATTATTGAAATTATTTGGAGTAGAAAAAACATTCATTGTAGATACTTTTGTTCAGCAACCAACAAATACAAAAGACTTCACTATTGACGCATTTATTAAGGCATTTAATCAAGAAGTAACATTCAGCGTAGATACTTTCGTGGCACAACTAACAAATATAAAGGACTTTACTGTTGATGCTCAGTTATTTGCAATAACAACTGTAGATAAGGAATTTACAGTAAATGGAGTTCTAAAAGCATTTGGTCAAACGGAGACATTTGATATTCGTGCTATAATATTCAAGGTTCCAAGTAAAATAATAGATGTTGGTGCTCTATTACAAGCAACACAAACTGAAACGTTCATTGTAGATGCTAAATTAGTAAATGTAAACGCAGAAACATTTGATATTGATGCACAGTTAATAGTAATAGCAGTAAATACTGAAGACTTTACAGTACAAGCAAAATTAAAAACACAGGATATAAACTTCAATTTCATAGTAGATGGTTTGGTGAATATAGCACCACAAGAAACCTTTACTGTAAACGCAGAATTAAAAGCACTTGATCAAGAACGTGAATTCGAGATAGATGTACATTTGAGATTATTAGGAGATCAAGACTTTACAGTAGATGCTCAATTAGTAGCAGGTGTACCTGAGACTACAACATTTACCGTGAATGCAATAGTAGGATTCTTCGTAGAATTAACTGTTGATGCATTCCTTAGAGCAGTTAATACAAAAGATTTCACTGTAGATGTAAAACTATCTACACCAAAGAAATTTACTATAAACGCATTAATTAAAAGATTAGGAGATAATTGTGCATTAGGAGAAGTATTTGAAGATAATATATTAACAAATACAGGATGGGTTGTAATTAATGGATTAGGAATTCAAATAAGAGTGGATGGAGCAAACTTCCCTAATGAAATTGAATATGATAAATTAGGTGATTTCTTCTCAGGTAGATTAAATAAAGCAATAGATCAGGGTCAAGGAGGTATAGTACAAGTTGATTCATTTGCTGATATAAGATTAGATTTCAAATACAAACATCTTGGTTCACAATTAGGTAACGGTAACGGAGGAATGATAATGGGTATTACCGATGTAGATGCAAGAATAATGAACCAAAAAAGATTTGGTGTAAGAACAAGACTATCTGGAGGACAGTTCCAAGTTAGATTACAAATGTTTGATGGTATAACCCTAGCAGAAACAGATTGGCTAAATATTGCACTTAATCAAACAGTATTCTTAACAGCAATTAAATCAGGTTCAAATATAAGTTTAGAAATGTTTTCGGATGCAGGAAGAACTATACATACTGGAGCGAGCCCAACTGCACCAGTAGATGTCTCAACATTAAATCAGGTAATATTTGATCATATGGGAGGAAGTGGAAACGACGTTGCAGGTGGACAAATTACAATAAGTGGTCTTCTTGATGATATATCACTATCTACTAGAATATGTACAGACTTTTTAGTTGACGGAAATATAGCGGTTGGAAACACAAGAAACTTTACAGTAGACGCAAAATTAATAAGAAAAATAGGCTTTACTCTTGGTGCATTCATTAAAGCAATAGGAGATATAAGATGTCAGACTTCATTTGCTGAAAAGATATTCGAAGATAATTTGAACGATACAAGTAACTGGAGTATTGAAATCAATAATACATCTGTAGACGGATGGGGAGTACAAAGAATATTCATAGACGGAGAAAGTCCAACATCTGAAGAATTAGATATGTTTGGAGATATAAATGGATTTATTAGAATGGCTCTACCACCCGGCGGATTTATTGTAGAACCAATATTCAAGACAAAATATAGAAGAAAGTTCTTAGCTTCTGAGGGAGGTCTTGGAATAACACAAGGACAGAACTTTAGAATAGAATTCGAATTACACCAAATATCAAAAGGAGATGGAATATGGGTAGCTTTAAACAAAAATGGATTCCACCCAGAAAATGATCCTAATACATCTACATTCCAAGTTAATTCTGGGGATGGAGAATTAACATCTACATTGGCTGATGGACTTGGAAATACAGCAACCACACCAGCATTTCAATGGTCACCAACAGGTGAAGAAAGCCCTGATCCATTATTTATAGTTGTAGAAAACAAAGGAGGATTCTTAACATTAAATGCTTACGACGATTCTGGACATACGATCCATAATGGAAACTCTCCAGTTACAGTAAGTACAGGAGCAGTCCAGTTAGATGAATTAGCCATGGATTGGTTAGTTGTAGGTGCAAACTCAAAATTCTCTCCTGCTACAGACCCTGAGCCAGAAGCTGAAATAGATAACATCTTAATATATTCTAATCCATGTCCAATAGCACGAGTAGACGCAATAATAAGGGAATTATTTACAGTGGAAACACTAGTAGACGCTAAATTAACTAGACAGGTTCAACTTACTGTAGACGCAAGATTAAGAGGAAGAAAGGACTTTACAGTAGATGCTCAACTAGTAAGATTTAAGAAATTCGATATAAACGCTATATTGGAAACTCCAGTTCTATTTGAGTTCTTTGTAAGCGGATTTTTAACAGATAACTTTGCGGTAGATTTCTTTGTAGATGCAATTATAGCAAGAGCAACTGTATTTACAGTAAGTGCAATATTCAGTACAGAGCCAGCTGATCCAAATTTCAGCGAAAACCATATGTTAGATATAGTACCTCTATTTAGTGGAATAAATCTTCTAGAGTTTACTATAGATGGAAAGATAGCAGGTGTAAAATTATTTACAATAAATGCCAGATTAACAGCACCAAAGATATTTACTATAAATGCTTCATTATCAACAGAGCCACAACCATTAGCCTTTAGTACTACACACTTCCAAGATATAACACCTCTATTCGGAATATCACAACCTCAGTTATTACCTGAAGTAGATGCATTACTTAAAGGATTTAACTTTGAGGAAGAATTCATAGTAGATGCTAAATTAGTACTTAAACAGATATTAACTCCAGAAATAGACGCACAGTTATCACAGGTTACAAAGACAGTACAACCTATAGTAGATTCATTCTTGAAACAAATAGATATAGGAGAAACATCTTTTGTTGATGCTAGAGTAGTAAGTAGAAATATAACTGATACATTCACAGACGCACAATTAATAAAACTAGGTGCAGAGAAAACCTATCTTGTTGACGGAAGAACAAAAGGAATAGGATTAATACAGTCAGTATTATTTAATGCTAGAATAGTTGAAAAGAAAGAATTTACTTACATAGTAGACGCAGTATTAAAACTTAGTGGAGAAAACGGATTCTGTAGTTTCCGTCCAGACCCAGTTACTATAGGAACTGGATTAGAACAGTTTGTGGGACCCATTAGACCTGCACTTGAAGAAAACGTTGGTTTATTAATAGGTCAAGAATTTAATTTAACTAATCAACAAATAAGAAGTATAACTCTATTAATAAGAGCAAATGGTTTCCCGTTTATTATAACAGATGACTCTTTCATACAAGGAAAGATTTGGAGTAATGTGGTAAAAGGAAATACAGCTGGAGAAGCAGTAGTAGCAACATCACAGAATACTATAAACGCAAATGATTCTTCAGGAGACTTGCCAGCTGGAGTTTGGACAGAAGTTACATTTACATTCGATCCAATTACATCACCATTTATAAACGGAGATATTTTAGTAGGTATTGAACATCTAGTAGGAATAGGGGTAAATGATCCACAAGGAGTGGGAGTAGCACAACCAGTTATTTCAGGTGGAAATGTAATAGCAGGAGAAGCATTATTTAGAAGATCATCAAACTCTGCTTTCCCTGATCCAGAAGAGTGGAGATTATTAATAGCAGATTCAATAGACATGGTAATTAACCTAGAAGTTGTAAATGGTAATGATATAATAATAGGAAAAGGAAATCAATGTCCACAGTTGGATGCAGAATTACAATTACAGAATATTGACAAAGTATTTGAAATTGACGGACAATTAATACCTAGAAATGAAAAGACCTTTAATATTAATGCTTTATTAGAAGAACAGGATAAAGAAGTAATATTTATAGTTGATGGAATATTAGCAGGAACAGAATCATTTGAAGTAGATGCTCAATTACTTGCAATAGCACCAGTTGATAAAACATTCATCGTAGACGGAAACCTTCTATTAACTCCGTTAATTCCAGTACAGTTAGATGCACGTCTATTTAATATAGGACAGAATTTGAAAGGATTCTTAGTAGACGCATTCTTCAAAAAATCAGATCAAACAATAGTAAGATTCTTTGACGCACAACTACAAGCAACATTTGACGAAGACTTTACTGTAAACGCTATAGTAATATTAACTTCAATCCAAGACTTTACTGTAAACGGATTAGTATTAGATACATTTACAAAAGACTTTACTATAACTGCAACATTAGCTGTAACTCAACCACCAGTATTATTTACTGTAGATGCACAAATAGTAATAGGAAATAATAGATTTAGAGTAGATGCATTTGTATTCCAAACTGTTCAGTTCGAATCACAATTAGATGCTATATTAACAGAGGCAATAGAAAAAGAATTCTTTGTAAACTCAATATTAAAGAAATTCAATATAGATAAAGAATTTACTGTTAATGCTATAATAATACAAGGAAATCAAAAACCATTCTTAATTAATGTATTCTTATCAGTAATTAATTCAGAAGCAATTATAGTAGATGGTGTATTATCTAAAGATGGTATAACAACTGACTTTACTATAAATGCAGTATTAATAAAGAGAGATAGATTTGAACTAAGTGCATTTATACAGGCGAAAGGAGCTACTGAATTCAATGGAAACAACGGAAGTACAAACCCATTAGCAGTAAACCCATTCGTGATACAACCTGCTACAGTAACAGGTATAGCAGTTCCAGTAGGAACAAATCTATGTGGACAAAGATTAAGATTACCTACATCACCAGTAAGAATAGTACAATTTAAATTTAGACTATTTAGAGATGGATTAAGTGGATCTCCAACAGGAACATTACAAGGAAGAATTTACAGAAACTCAATATCAGGAAACCCAATTAGTGCTGGAGATTTATTAGATACATCAGATAACATAGTATCATTATCAGCTTTAACAACTAATGTTTTGGGAGATAATGTTGTATTTGACTTCTCAACTGTTGAAATAACTCCAGATGACAATATATTTGTAGGAATTCAGATAACAGGAACTAATGAGGAGGTATTCTTCAATGTAGAAAATACAGGAACTGTAATAGCTGGAGGAGACTTTACTACTGAAAGTGCAGGAAATTGGGGAGTAGATTCTGGAGTAGATGCAAATATGGAAATAACTATAGATGATGAACCAAGACAGAGAGGATCTGCCTTAATTAGTGCAATAATAGGAATAGTAAGAAAAGGATTTATTGTGGATGGAATTACAAAAGCATCGAGTGTAGATAAAGACTTCTTCATATCAGCAAAACTTATAATACGAAAAGATACTGGAAGTGCCCTTCAGATAGGGGCAAGATTAATAGGTTCGTCTGATGTTATAATAGGTGCCTTCGTAGGAGAAGTGCAGGAGACAGTATTAGACGTGGAATCAGTAATAGTAACAAACAATAGTGACTCTGGAAGAGAGTCAACCTTAGGAGGGGGAGAACAATGACAGCTTGGGATACACAAACTGCAACTTTCAGTCAAAGTGCTCCAATAGATAATTCTGCAGACTTTTTCCAGACAGGGTTATTTATAGGTAAAGGTGGAACAAAACTATATCATACTGATGCAAATGACCTTATTTACGAATATGATATGACAACACCATATGATATTTCTACATTGTCATTACTTCAATCTAAAGATGTATCTGCCCAAAGTACAGCTCTTCGTGATATGTGGTTTACTCCAGATGGATTAACAATGTTTGTATTGGATAGTTTCCGAGTTTTCGAGTATAACCTTTCAACGGCATGGGATGTATCAACTGCATCATTTAGTAGTACACAAAAATCATTATTTGAAGATACTAATCATAACAGTTTATATTTCAGAGCAGACGGGTTATTAATGTTTACAATAGGTAATGGAAGTTCAACAGAAGGTTCAGCTGATAGAGTTTATAAATATGACCTTTCAACTCCTTATGATATAAGTACATTAACTTTATCTCAAAGCTTCCATGTATCAGAAAATCTACCAACTGGTATATTCTTCCGAGATGATGGATTAAGAATGTATGTTTTGGGAGCGACTGATACAATATTTACTTCAGATTCTACAATGTGGGAATATCCATTAACAGTTGCATGGGCGATAAATACTACTACAACTCCTTCTGAATTTAGTTTAGAAGCACAAGATACAACTCCGTTTGGAGTTCACTTCTTAATAGATCCACCTAAAAATGCTGGTGCAAGATTTTGGCACGGTGGTAGAGAAAATGATAATGTATACGAATATACTATGGCACAAATAGGACTAGAACTAGGAATTACAGTAAATGCTATATTAACTCTGGAATTTATTCAAACTGAAGTAACTGCAAAAGTAGTAAATAGATTTGATACTGGAGGTGCTCTTCAAGTAGGAGCAAGACTAGTTTTATTCTGTGATAATATAGAAACAAACACAGGGTGGTTAATAAATAATGGTATAGGACAAATATTTATAGATGATCCTAGTTTTCCAAATGTTATACATCTAGAAGCATTAGCTGGTGGAGTAGGTGTAACTGAAAGATGGGCTAGAAAAGACATAGGGGTAAATGTATCAGGAGATACTAAACTAGAATTTTCTTATGATTTCCAAGCTATGAATGGAACTAATACAGCTAGAATGTCAATATATCTACAAGAACAAAATGTACATCCTGACGTTTCTACAGGAAGTCAAATAGGATGTGAATTAGATCAGACAACAGGTAATACTCATCACTTATTCGGTAGAGTAACTGATGGTGTATCTACAGTAAATACTATACAAGGGGGAACTCATAACCAAAGAACATCACATATTTATCCACCAAACCAGCCGGGCGGAGTAGATGCAGAATTATTAGGAAAACGTTTTATAACTGTTGAATTAAAAGATGGTAAACTTAGAATTAGTCACTTTAAAGACGAAGATAGAACAATTCATGCTAGAGGAAGTCCAAGAGAAGTAGACGCAACAGGAATTAATCCTACAAACCTAAGATTTATAGTAATAGGAAATAGTAAAATATCAGCATCGGCAAGACAGTTTACTGGTGATATAGATGAGATTTATGTAACTCAAAATGAACCATTACCACCATTAGCAATAAATACTCAAACAGCTACACTTATAGAAGATTGGGAATCATATGGTGCAGGAAGTCAAAATCCAGATGGATGGTTATCTGCAGTAGATACAAATCTTCCAGATAACTCTTTTAATATAGCTTCAGCCCAATTTGTTCAATCTAAGAATATATTAACTCCAACTACACTCAATAATGGATCATTCGTCAAGGCTGATGGAACTAGACTATATATAATACGAGGAGATGCTAGCGAACAGTTACTTCAATTTAATTTAAATACTCCTTGGTCTATTTCTAGTTTTAGTGGAGCTGGAAGTTTTGTTTTAGTTCCAACTTTCCCAACAGGTCAAGATCCAAGAAATCTAATGTTTAAAAATGATGGTCTAGTTTTCTGGATAGTAGATGGTGCAACTGGATTTAGCACAGGTACTGATCTTGTAGAATACAGATGTACTACTCCATTTGACATAACAACAGCGTCTATATTCCAAAGGGTAAAAGCACCTGTTACACCATCAGGCATATGGATTAGTCCTAGTGGAACCAAGATATATATAACTAGTTTTAGTGGAGGTGTTAACGAGTATAATCTATCCACTCCGTTTAATGTTGCAACAATATCTGGACTTGTAAACAACCTTCCTACTCCAGACTCACGGGTAGAAGATGTATTTTTGAGAGATGATGGATTAAGATTATGGGTAACAGGAAATGGAAGTAACCTTATCTATGATTATATTTTAACAACTCCTTTCAATCTTTCAACTGCTACATTAAACGCAACTAGATCAACATCACCTGACGGTCAACCATTATCCATGACTATGAAAAGTGATGGACTTAAGTATATCATGACTGGTCGTGATAATCCATTCCCAAGTAGAGTAGATACACATGAATATTCAATACCACCAGTTCTACTTACTGATATAAGAGAGGTTTCTTTTGATCAACCTAACGGAGGATTAAAATCATTCAAACTACAACACCAAACTACACATGATGGAGGTATAGATAGTTCAATGTCTTCAAGCGTGATAGGAAAAAGAGCATTAACCCTAGCAAATCCAGATGGAGGAGAATTATTAATACCATATGCTTTCACAGCTGAAGCTAGATCAAATATAATGAGTCCAGCTTTAAACGCTTCTTCATTTACAAGAGGAGGGGTTTATATAAGATATGAGATATTACAAGGAGCACCTTCAGATGTACAAACTAATGATGGATTAGCATTTAGAATGTTTGAGGGAGCTGGGTCTGGATCTTCTCCAAGTAGTATAGAAGCTCTTAATGATCTTACTTTATTTTTTACTACAGTTGATAACGTTCCTCCAGATGTTGATAATCCAGATGGTTCTTATATTAGATTAAAATCTAAAATTAATACTCCATTCCAAGACAGTTCTGTATTTGATGGTAGAGGATGGGATTTCGAATCTCATGTTAAATCAATTACTATAGGGTATTGGATAGATTCATTTGCTACTGGTGCTCCTACAGGAAATCTAGAAGCATTAATGTTTGGAGATGAAATAAACTTAATTCCAGACTTTGTTCAGCTTAAAGACTTCACTATTAATTCTTTAGTTAAAGCACAAGGGGTTGTAACAGCTCCAGACCAAGGTAAAGTAAATGCAATATTAGAATTAACGCCGGGAATGGTTCAACTTTTACCTACAATAAGTGCGGTTTTGATAAAACTTGATCAAGAAAAAGAGTTTTTCATTAATGCTCAAATAGGAGTATTTGAAACAGAGGTTTTCTTTAGTACAACACACCTCCAAGACATAACTCCATTGGTAGCTGGAGTTGGTATGGAAATTAAAGAATTTACATTGGGAGCAAAAGTAGTAATTCGTACAGCTGTGAATAGTGCTATAGTGAGTGCATTCCTTAAGAGATTAGGAGATAACCTATGTGTAGGAGAAACTGGAGTTTTCTTCCAAGATAACTTTACTGGAGATGGAAACGGAGCTGGAAATATAGGATGGGATGTTGATGATTTCCGAATACGAATAGACATATTTGGACATGATAATATAATGAGATTAGTAAATCTTACTTCTACAGCTCAGCCGGGAGGGGTAAAAAGAGCTGTGAAACCATTTGCTAAATCATTTAGTCCTAACATTGATTTCTTCTGGGAATTCAAACACGTTCACTTCGGAGGAGGAACTAATTTTGCTTCAGAAGCACAAATGACATTGAAAGAAACTTCAAATGATATAATTCCGGGTCCCAATGCGGATGAAACAACAATAAAGTATAGAACAGACGTTGTAGCTAGTACGGGACCTGAAGCCGTAAGATTAGAAGTGTTTGACAAAAACGCTGTAAACTCAGTATTTTCTCCAGTAGCAATGACTCTTCGTGATAATGGAATAGCTGGATTTACTTTTTATCCAAGAATAACAAAGACAGGAAATATTATTAAATTAGAAATGTTCATTGATGAACAAAGAACCACATTGGCTTTTGTAGGTGTTGCAGGAGGATTAATATCAGGAGTTCCTGTAGCTCAAGTAGATGTAACAGGGTTAGATATGTCACAGGACTTAGGTTTTATATCGGTAGGTAACTATGCATCAGGAGGACAGGCAAGACAAGCTAATGAAGAATTTGATGATATATTAGTTTATGATTCGTTATGTCCAAGATTCCGAGTAGACTCATTATTAGAAGCAACGTTTGAAGAAGAATTTTTGGTAAAGGCTTTATTGAAGGGACCTAGACAGATTGATCCTCAAGTTAACGCTATATTAAAAGCACTTGAACAAGAACATGAGTTCACTATTAATGCTCTTCTAGAAGGTGCAAATATAGTAGAACCTACAGTAAATGCATTATTACAGGCAACATTTCAAACTCCACCTACAGGCAAATTTGTAGATGCAATATTACAGTTACAAGGAGTTATAACACCTCCGTCACAACCAACAGTAGATGCTATATTAGTTATAATCATTGCTCCAAATGATGTTGAATTTACAATAAATGCAGTTTTGGGTCTTAGTGAATTTCAATCCATTTTAGATGTAGAATCAGTAATTGGTAGTAAAACTGGTTCACAAATCTAATATAAGACTAACTACTTATAAACAAGTAAACAATAAGTATATATGGGGCGAGTTAATGGTCAATATAATTCCTGATATTAAGGTAGGTAATATAGGCACAAGATTACGAATAAGAATAACTAAAGTTAAAGATAATATACCCCCTGACCAAATTACTGGAGAACCTGATCAAAGGGAACCAGTAGATTTAAGAACTGCGGATGAAACTTTTGTAATATTAGAGCTTCCAAAAGGAAAAAGACTACCTCCTTTACCAGCCACAGTTATAGACGCTATAAACGGTTTAATAGAACATGTTGATACAGTTGGAGTATTTACAGTTGATGGTAGGTGGAAAATTAGAGGAAGTGTAATATTTGATTCTGGAAATACGTTCAAAGGAACTTGGACGGGATTCCTAGTGGGTGATTAATCATGGGTCTAAGAGATGGATTTAGAAGAAGATTTGGTGGGGAAGCAACTCCTAAGATATTCCAAACATTTAACTCTCTTTTAGGATCTATCGTCCGAAAAAAGAATGCTACTATTGTAGGTCCCTCTAAACAATTAGTAGGAGAATTTCCACCAGTAACTTTTGAAAGATTATTTGAATTTTATCAGCATTGGGATCAAATTAAAAGATCAGTTGATACATCACACCAAAAACTAGTTGGTGCTGGTATTGAAATTAAATCTAATAACGAATACTTTAATGTGTTTATAGAGAAATGGTGGAATGAAGTAAACGCAGGAAAGAAATTTAGTGAATTCTTCTTATCAGGATTGATCACTGGAAACTCTATCATGGAAATTCAATATACTTCTGATGGTAGAGTAGGAAATATAGAACATATACCTATGCAAACTATATTTCGAATATTCAGAGATCAGTTCGCTAACGAGCTTAAGTTGGTACAAATTGTTGACGGTGTTTTCAAAGAACTCGACCCTGAATTTTTTATGCACTGGATAATCAACAATCCCGACAGACAAGCTTTCGGAAAGTCTGAGTTCTTCTCTGTTGCATCACCTAGACCTGTTGCTAC
>Ga0114923_10001877_pt1 | contig 14350 bp, 10 predicted proteins | sample SumtaG_FD_89578 | JGI IMG/M metagenome (GOLD analysis project Ga0114923, IMG submission 89578) | Deep subsurface microbial communities from Indian Ocean to uncover new lineages of life (NeLLi) - Sumatra_00157 metaG | ecosystem: Environmental > Aquatic > Marine > Oceanic > Sediment | place: near...
CACAAGGGTATCGAAGACTCCCCGCTCGGCGGTGACGCTGATGTTGGTGAAACGCCCCACCAACTCCTCTGCAATGTCCTTGGTGACTCGCCCAACAGCCCCTGCCTTACGCGCAACCGAGCGAATCCCCGCCCCGACCGCACTGAAGCCCTTGCCAATCGCAGGACCGGCCGCGCCGGCAGCAGTCTGGAAGCCTGTTTCGAGACTCAGCGGCTGGAAGTTGCCCTCAATACCTAGCTTCTCACCAATCGCCTGTCGCAGAAGCTCCGAACCGCCCGCTCCGATGGCTCCACCGATGGCCCCGCCGGTAACCGTTCCCACCGTCGCAGCGCCGGCACTGAAGATGTCACTCCCCAGGTCGATCAGGTCGTTGAAGAACTCACTCACTCCACCCGCAGCAGGGTCGACGACCTTCCAAGGGTCGCCGTCTGCCTTGCGGACGGCATAGTTGAGTCCCGAACCATATGACGTGACCTGATACCCAAGGCTCCGAAGGTACATCGCGCCCATCGCCGGGTTCCGTGCGAAGTTCTTCAGGGTGAACCGGACACTCTTGGGCACACCCATCTCATCCAGAACCTTCGCGGGACGGATCTCAGGGAGTTCTTCCTGGGTAATTGGCCGCCAGCCGGTCGGATCTTCTCGATCCTGGACGAACATCGCTCCGGTGGATGGGTTTCTTGCAATCTTGGACATTACTGGACTCCAGAGATCAGTTCGGGGTCTTCGCCGATGATCCAGTTGTCGACATCAGTCGCTCCCGGGGGCGGGGGCACGTCGCGCCCTGCACCTTGCCCAGGTGACTCCAGCCGATCTCGCACGTCATCGATGGTGTTCTGCAGGGTTTCCATCTTTGCCAACTGCGTGGTGAAGTTGTCGTTGACATTGAGCAGGATCCCGGCGAACCGAGCTTCCTCATTCGGGGTCAGCGCGGCACCACCACCGATCAGACGGTTGATCGCACCACTGATCTTGGAGAACGCACCGCGGAGGAGTTCGAGTTCGCGCTTGTTCTTCGGCGAAAGGTTCTGAAGCACCGAGCCGAGGCTCGATCCTGCAATGAATCCACCGATCTTGTTCGCGGGTCCAGTCCGTCCCCGCGGAAAGAGCAGCTTCATCGCATCGCGTAGCCCACCTTCGATGAAGATCATCCGCAGTTCGGTAGCCTTGAGTTCCTTGGCACCCCCTGCGCCTGCCTTGCCCGAGCGTCTGAAGGCACGGGCAATCGCCATGTTGACCTCTCGGTCGAGCTTCTGCAGCGCCTGCACCGCCTGGATGTTCGGAAGAACCCCCTGCTGCGCGAGCGAAGCCTGATTCTTGACCACACCGGAAATCCCGGCGATCCGAGTCAGCAGTGCATCAGCTTCATCGTTGAAACCCGTATCTCGAAGGCTCTTAATCGCGCTCCCTGCGGTCGTCTGAGTGATCAAAAGGCTGTCTCGGGTGACCTGAAGCGCCGACGCAACGCCCATCAGCGCCATATCCTCAACCCGACGCTTCTCTTTTCGGTCCAGAGCCGCGGATTCGAGGTTTGCGAGCGCGGTGAGGACGTTAAGCTGCTGCCCTCGCCACTGTCGCTCGGCTGTAGCCGTATTCAGAGCGTCCCGCTGCCGTCTTTCGAGCGCAGGAACGATTTCGGCGCGATATCGGGCCGGATTCAGTGCCGCCATCATGCCGGCGGCGAATCTTTGCCCTCCAGTGAGCGGTCGAGGCTCGAAAGTGGGCTGATCGGCGTCCAGAAACTCGTTCAGCCGCCCAATGGCGCTGTCGAGGTCGTCATCTTCGGTCAAATTCGGCGTGGGCACGTCCGGACCCGCAGATTCGTCCTCTTCGGGAACCTGGGTCACGCCTTGGCCGAAAGCACCCTGCCGTTTGGGCAGAACGGGCGCTCCCGCGAGCATATCCGGTCCAGGCGGCCTCTGGGCCTCACCTGCGCCTTCAGGGGCAGGAGCGGGCGGCTGTGCGCCTCCAGCGGGCTCTGCTAGAGCCTTGATTGACGGGTCGCCGGCCAAAGACGACGGAACCCCCTCTTCGGGGACCAAAGTTCGTGGCGCACCGGTCGTTTCGAAGTCCTGGAGGGTCGCTGCGACGGCGCGAGGGTCATTCAGGTCCACCGTCTTGAATTGGGACCCAGAAGCGACCGTCTGCTCCTGGTTGAACGCAATTCGGTCTTCTGTCTTCGCAATCGCCGCTCGAATCCGCTCACGCTGCTCGGGGAGCAGGTTCGGGTCGCGCAGAGTGCCTTTCAGCCTCTTGAGGAACCGCCGAAGCTCGGGAAGCTCCTCTACAGGCGGGGGGCCGACATTGATCCCCTCGTTGAGCATCTGGAGCGGCCTTTTCGGCTGTCCCGGCTCACTGGGCGGAAGTTGGCCGAACATGGCCTGTTGCAGCGGCGTTGGCGCGGCTCCGGGGCCTCCGGTGCCGATATTCTGCGCTGACTGCGGATCCTGGATGTTCGAGGGCGTGGCGAACTTCACACCCGCTGATCCGAGCCCCGGCTGCGGAAAATTCACCTGTCCCGGCCCCTGCGGGCTTCGCGGGTCTTCTGGACCGAGAATATCGCCGATTGCCCCCAAAGCCCCCTCGCGCGCACCTTGGCTCATGCGGGTCGGGTCCAGGAGCGCCCGACCGGCTTTGGACGTGCCATCTCGCATCGCTTGGAGGTCTTCGCGGAATTTCCGCGTTTCCTCTTCGATGTCGATCTCTTTGGGGGTTCCCATTAGGCGTTGATCCCGGGGAAGAGGTCAGACTGCACAGACGACGTAGGAGCGTTCCGCGCCGTCCTTTCGTCCTGCTTTTTCGGTGTAGCGAACAATGCGCCGGCTGCGCGCTCCAATCCGAGCAAAATCGGGTTCTGCGCGATATTCGGCGGGAAAATCTGCCCCAGGCCGAGTTCGGTCGAAACCTGTTGCCTTTGCTGGTTTCCGGCTTCGGCGAGCGAACTTGAGAAGGCGAAAATCTCTGGAGCGGCCAAACTCGCCCCTCCGAGGATAGTTCCGACTCCGGTGCCCGCTAGGCCGCTTCGGCCGAGAAACCCGGCGAGATTCTGTTGAAACTGCGGTCCCAGCCCTGAGGCGATCAATTCGCGGAACTGAGGGCGCAATTCCTTCTGAATGGCGAGCAGATTCTCAGTACCGGCCAGAGAGCGCGCACGCGCGATCCGCTCCTCCTGGGCCTTGATGATGTCTTCCTGGCGCTGACCTTCGGCGTTTCCGGCGATAAAGCCGATGAAGGTGTTGACCAGCGCGGCGAGGTCGAAATCGAAGTCGAAGAAGTTGTTGCCTTCTCTTCCGAGGTCATCGAAGTCGTTTCCCGGCTGAAAGCGCGGATCGTTCGGATCTAGCGGATCCGTCCCGCCCGGGATGTCGATGAAGGGGTCACCGGGATTTAGAGGGTCAAAGGGATCACCGGGATCCCCACCAAACTCACCGTTCGCCATGCCTTACCTCCTGCTAAACAAGCCCGGGTACAGTCTCTGTGGGCTTGGGGGGAGTAGGAAGCGGGAGTCTTTGTCATCATCGTCTCGCCGCGTCAGACTCGGGAAAAGTAGAAAATCAAACCCGCTACCGAATATACCGCCACCAAACTTCTCTTGCAAGCGATCCTCAATATCTGTGGTGGGCACATTGGGGGTCGCGTTCTCAATCGACTCCAGCCGAGCTTCTTCCCTGGTGGGGATTGACCCGTCTGAGGGGAAGATCGCCAGGACTTCAGGGGGCGGGGCATGGTACCCCAGGAACGTCCCTGTTCCACCAAAGGGTAGAATCCCCTCGGGGGTGTCTGGTGTATCAAAGATGGTTCCGTCGGCTCTTTGAATCCGGCCGCGGATCCTGAAGCGCGCGTTGTCGCGCACTTCTGAATGCTGGAAGAACGGTCCATCCAAGGTCAGTGAAGGGCCATTGGAGAACAACAACCAGAGGATGAAATCGAAAGTCTTCCGTGACCAACCAGCATCCAGAAATTGCGCGGCTTGTCGTTCAGGCTGGATCAGGTCAATGAACACACCTTCGCCGAAGGCTCGATCCAGAGCCTCCCGAAGTGTAATCCGACCTGACGGTCCACCAGCCATCTTAGTGCCTTGTCACTCCTGAAGGAAGCTCTGCGGGAACTTCCTTGGGGGTTTCGTAATCCGTGATCTTCTTCTTCAAGACCTCGTTCTCCTCTTTGAGCTTCTTCCCCTCTGCGAACATCTTCTGAAGCTGGACCGTCAGAATCTCGGTCTGCTCAACTGCCTGCTGCCACTGGGTACCGAGGTGGAGCATTGCCACCGCGGCGTGCTGGGTCGGTGTTGCCATCGGTCGTTCCTCCTTTAGCTTGATACGAAAAACCGTTGGGGCGCTGCTGCACCCCACGGAGCGTCCACAAATGTGTCTGCGTCTTCGATGCGAATGGTCATAGCCTTGTTACCGTGAACTGCGACCTTGCGGCCCCAGACCTCTAGGCGTAGCCGATTGGCGGGGGACCACGGGGTCAACGAAAGTGTATCAGTCTTGACGCCAGTACCGGTGAAGGTTGTGCCGGTACTCTGTAACTCTTCGACACAGCCTGTATCGTTGATCGCCACCAACCGCATCCGATATTCGAACTGAGCCGCGTCGTCTGCTGCAGTGACGTTGATCGAACAGTTGTGGTCGCCATCCCCAGCACTATCTCCCGAAACATCAATATCCCAGGAGAATAGTTCTGTGAAGCCGCTGGAGCCGGTTGAACCAACCGCATCAGCCCCCGCGCCCTGCGTCTTGGACATATCGCCGATGACATCGGCAACAACAGAATCGCAGGTGGTGTCGACGTTGGCGTCGATGGGAAAGTATTTAGTCGGCATCAGAACTCGAAGTCAGCCATAGCAGCTAGGCGAATGGTCAGGTACTTATCATCATCCACCCACGTTCCAGTCGGAGGCGGCTTCGTGCGACCAGGGATGTAGAACTCTGCAGGGTCGTAAACCCCGCCCCACACATCGGCGTACACAGCAGATTTTCGGTGACCCGGGGCGTCCCCCATTCGATACTTCATCAGGAACTGAAGCCCTGTGGCTGGTACATCATCAGGATGGTGCTTGCTCGACTGAAAGGTAGATCCATCGTCTAGCCACACTTTCCACCCAACATACTTATGGGTGGCGTTCTGCTTCTTCTGCGCGGTGACGTGATCGTACCAAGCCATTAGGCGTCTTCCCTATACCAAATGGTGCAGGTCACAGAGTTGACTCCACCGACCACCGTGCCGATGTTGACCGAGATGACCTGTCCGGTAGGGACGGTCGCATCCGTAAGAGTCGTTTCGGTCACGATAGAGGTCGTCGGTATAATCTGGTCGATGAGCGTCCCGGCAGCGGTGACCGTCGTAGCGAACTCGATGTTGAGAACGGCGCTGGTGCCACCTTCGCAGATAGCCTGGATCTTCGTGACCGTGATGGCCTTGTCAGTGATCCAGATACCCATCAGATCGCTCAACACAGGATCCGTCAAGGTAAAGCTGGTCTTCTGCGTCGGGTTCAGTACCGCCTCAACGGTTCCATCGTAGAAGTTAAACGTCTCGCTGGTTGTGTCAACCGTGACCTCACCAGCGACATCCACTGTGCGCCCGCCCGCTGCGTTCGGCACCTCAAGCGAGGCTGACGCGCCATCGAAGACGTTGACACCCGTGAAGGTCGTACTCGACGCGGCGGTGACGACGGGCGACCCGTTCGCCTGAACGCTACCGCTGCCCTTCGGCCAGAGGCGCAAGCTGATGTTGGCACTCGCTCCAACAGCCCTGATATCTGTATTGCCAGGGGTCGTCTGTCTCTCGCGGAAGTAGTAGTCATCGTCACCCTTCGCCTGGAAGTAGATACCAACATCAGCATCTCCTCCCGTTGCAATAAGGATGGGCGATCCGACTTCGTTTGCCCCCGTTGCCGAGTTGGTGATCCCCAGTTCGTTGACGGCACTGGCAACATCGGTAAGGGTAAGAATCTCCTCGGCACCGTTGGTGATGGATCTTGTAGCGCCGCCAATGTCAATGTCCCCGAACAGGGTCAGAACCCCTGCATCGGACAGTTCCAGCTTCGTTGCAAAGCCCGCGGCATCAATACGATTGCGCCAGAGGTAAGACGAAGCACCCGCAGTAGAGTCGCCACGGACGTACATGATCCAATCGCCTTCGTGAGGCGTGGCGCTCACAAAGGTTTCAACCGTCTGGAAGATGCGCGGCGAGTCGGTGATGCCATCCGTAGTGCGGGTTGGTGTGGACAACTCTGTGACGTTGATGGTGTCCGTTGCGACCGTCGGCTCCTGGCGAATACCGATAGTCACCAGCCCAAGTCGAGTGATGTTGTTCATCTCGATATGCGCCGAGATGTTGTCAGGGGTGGCTGCACCGTCAAGCTGCCAGATAACATTCAGGTCTTCGACAGACGGAGCCGCAGGAAGCGAACCAAAGTTCGCATCGTTGGCAGGGGTCGCATTGACATCGATGTTATCCCCACCACCTCCACCAGGATCGCCCACGATGTCTGAGCCGACACGCTTCAGGAACTCGCCATCAGCAATGCCCAGGATCGTCAGCAGGGTCGGCCCCGTGGTCGTTCGGATCCCGCGCACGTCAGGAACGTCGGCAGTGCCGCCCAACTGGCCGGCGAAGTATGCAACCGTTCCGGTCGCGTCGGGGAACGTGACCACCCGAGCCGCCGTCGGCGTCCCGTCGAGCGTCATCGTAAAGGCGGTGTTGTTGCGGAAGATCAATCTGCCGTCTGCATCGAAGTCCGCAACCTGAGAGCCTGTGGAGTTCTGTAGCGTCAGGGTTCTCGTTGCCGCGCCGGTCAGGTCGATGATCTGGTTCGCAGCGCGTGTCAGCGTTCCGCTCATGGTGAACGCAGGCAGCGTCAGGCCAGTCGTAGCCACAACGCCGTTGATCGTAGGAGTCGTCAGGGTTGGGCTGGTCAGCGTCTTGTTGGTGAGCGTCTGGGTCAGACTGAGGTCGACCCCTTCGACGTTGTTGAACTTGATGCGCCCTGATGCACCAGACGGGACGAGGTTGATGCCGATGTTGGCCTCACCCACGACGGTCATCTGGACATCGTTGCCAGTCGAGTTGTTCTTGATGTTCAGACTGTTGACAGCACTCGCTGTCCGCGAGAGGGTGATGATGTCGTTGCCGCTAATATCTTGCCATGCGGCCCCATCGACACCCATCTGCATATCGCCATTGGCCTTCAGCGTCCATACGTCGCGGATGCCTGTTCCACCATCGGTACGGAAGATGATGTCGACTTCTTCAGACGTGGGCGTGGCGACAATCAGCTTTGCTGCAATGGTCGCGTGATTTTCAACACCACCCCCAGTATCAGCGAAGCGGAATCGAATGTCGATTTGGTCGTTGGCAGCCCCCGCTGCTGGATTCCGTTCGAGTTCAAGGGCCGAAAAGGTGACGGGACCAGCAGTGAGGTTGTGGAGACGGACGGCACCCGCGTCGACCGTAATCGCACGGTCGATATTGTAGGCATCATCCAGCGAGCCCGCACTAGGAGGAGCCACCCAGGTTCCATCTGCACGGAGGAAGTTCGTCGTGCCGCCACCGCTCAGAGGGGCGAGGCCCTTCAGGCCTGCAGTAAAGTTGTTGAGCAGCGCCGTTGCCTCTGTGCCGGTCAACTCGTCAATGATCCCACCTGCACCTGAGTTGTTCCCAAGGAATACGTTGTTGGCGACGACATTCTGAATCATCGCATAGGAGACAACATCCGTATCCCCCGTATCCACAACCGTCGAGGGCAGGGAGGCGAGTGTCCAAGGCGCACTCGCAGCGAAGTTGGAGCCGTCCCATGTGATGTTGCCGTTTGCGTCGAGCCGGTCGAATGAGAGGATTAGGTTCGTCGTGTTGGTGTTGTCGCCGATGGTGACAGTGCCAAGTGCAGGGTCCACCAACAGCATCCTACGAAGCGCCCCGGCACTCGCTACGGACACTTGATAGCGTGACTCTTCCGTTCCCACACCGATGTTGTCGGCAATCGCCGCGAGGCGAACGAAGTTTTCCCACGTTCCGCCGCCCGTATTTTCTAACTGGAATGTCGTACCGATTTGGTCGCCAACTGCCGGGGTTGTGAAGTCACCACGCATGATAAATGCGTTGTTGAAGCCAGTCGAGAGGCCAGTTCGCTCAATGAAATGCGTCGTTGTCCCGGTGATGTTGACCTGCGTTGTCGGCGCAATATCAATGGCACCGGTATTCTGAATGTTCCCAACGTCAATCCCGCTCGCATGGTTGAAGGTGTGCAGGCCAGTCCACACGAACGTGAAGGCTTCATCGACCGTGAACGTCGCCGTCTCGGGGTTGGTGGGACCGCCAGCGTGCGTAATGGTGACGCCATCGCTCTGAATCAGGTTGATGCCGAGGGCTTCCGTGACGTTCGTGCCGTTGATGAGAACAGGATCGCCCCCACCACCCCCTGCAGGTGCAGCCCATGTTCCATCAGCCCGAAGGAAGTTGGTGGTTCCTCCACCACTGGCCGGCGCTGACCCCTTCAAGGCGGAAGTGAAAACATTGATCAGAGTCGTGGCCTGGGTTGCGGTCAACTCTTCGATGTTACCCGTGGCAGCCGTCACACGCCCTAAGATACGAGCGGTGGCGATATCTTCTACCTTCGGAAAGGTAACATTGTCATCTGTAATGTCAGCGGTGACAATCGCACCGAACGAAGGCTGGCCTGCCACGTTGCCGTGGAGAACCTGTGCCACTGTCCCCTGGTTCGGCGTAACCTGATCTGCGTCAGAGAACGTGACCGTCTCTGAGGCCGCGTCTTCCACGCCCGCAGTCACATGGCGGAAGCCTGACCCGGTAGGAACCGAGCCGCCACCAGGGAGTGAACTGATGAGAACGTGCTTCTTGATATTCGCAGCCGCACTATCCTCGATGAGGAGGAAGTCGGCACCGACGGGCGTACCCTTGACGGGTGTGCCGGAAATCTCCGAGGCAGTATCTGTGGTGTACGCGGTGGGGAGCGCCCCACTCCCCAATACACTGCCTCCAGCCGCGTTCGTATGGTTATGCGTTGCGAGTGTAAAGTCCGCAATGGTCGGCTGCGTCAGCGTCTTGTTCGTCAGCGTGTCAGTCGTGTCACGGGCGACCATCACATCTGTCGCATCAGGGAAGGTGAGCGTCTTCGCGGTGGTGAATGTCGTGGCGAAGGTGCCGGTGAAACCGGCAGTCCCGCCGATGCTTAACGCGAGGATGGTCGTGGGAGCGCCCACGGCGAACACGCGGAAGACATCATCTGCGAAGTTGCCTGACGCATCGGTCAGGTCGAACCGCGTCCCGACTTCGTTCTCGAAGTAGAGTTTCGACGGGTCAGTCGTGTTGTCGAGATAGATCCAGCCTTTCCCGGTTGCCGGGTTACCAACGGGCTGTGCCGCTTCATCCAGAATGATCCGTGCCATTACGCAGCCACCTGTAAGATGCAGAGCAGAGAGTCTTCACCTTCAAGGATCAGGTCAGCATCTCCCTCTATTGCATAGTTATCACACACCACGATTTGATTCTTGTCTGGGACCGTCAGTGACCCCGCGTTGGGAATGAAGGCCTTGATGTATTTCGCCTGATCAGCCGCTGCACCTGCAGCGGTCGAGGTGACTGTGATGTCCACCTCGTCATCACCCACATCGTCGACAATGGTCAGGGTGATGTCCGTACCTTCGATGAAGTTCAGCCGAGGACGCTGCCCGACATCGGCTCCGCTGTTCTTGCGGATGGTAACATCACCGCCGCCGCCTGCGAGGAGGTTCGTCGTCGCGCCGCCGTCACGGAAGTTCAACTGGCCCAAGCGATACCACAACTGCCCATCCGACAGGGCCGTCGGGTCCGTCGTCTTGTCGTTGAACTTGATGTGCGCGCCGTCATCACCCGCGTCCACAGCCAACTGATTCAGGGTAAGGACATCTTCCTCCCGAGCGTTGCTGGAAGAAATCTCCGCACGGTCCCCAAGGAGTAAGCCATAGAGGGTTGGGACGGTGATACCAGCGGTGTCGAAGGCAGCCCCTTGACTGAATCCAAAGTCGATACTGGCGAAGCGCGTAACCGTGCGGGTACTCGTCGCGTGGCCTGCGGTCTGGTCACGGAGGATCGCAACATCATCATAGTTACTTGTCCCGGCCTGAAAATTCGCCAGAAACTGAAAAGCTGTCTGCTTCTTGGTGACGGTCGTCCCACTTCCACCGAGCAGGAACGTGAACTGACCAGCCGTCATAATCTGGTCTGCACCTGTGATGTTGAAGGCGGTTCCGAACACCCCCGTTGCGCCTAAAGTGGCGTGGATTTGAGTCGGGACAATAAGGAAGTTGAGGGATGCAGCACCCGGAGCGGTTGCGGTCGTCGAAGTAGAGACGAAGAGGCTGTTCGTTGAAAGGGCACCAGACCCAATACCAAGATGTCCGTGGCCGGGAGCATCAATCCCAGTAGCAGCCGTACCAAAAAAGAAGTCGTCATCAGCGGAAATGAAATTTAGGCCACCAAGATCCCCCGTGACTGTCTGATGCCCCCCTGCATCAGTGAGCTTTAATGTCGAAGACACACTCGACATGATCCCATCAGGGTAAGGCAACGTCGCATCCGTCGCAACGTAGGTCGAAGCACTCCCGGCCACCCCAACCGTCGCATAGACGTTCGTCGGCAGCCCACCCAGGAGAGCAAGGTTGAGCCCCACTGCCACACTGACTCCCGCTCCGTTGTCGGTGATCGTGACCGGACTCGTCCCTACCAGCCGCCGTTCGTTCGGCAGCGTGGCGTCGAGGTTTGTGACAACGTACTCAGCATCGCGCGGAGCGGATCCTGCAGGAGTAGGCAGGTCGATCTCTATCTGCAGCGCCACTACAGCCGCTTCGAGATCCTTCAGGAAGATGTCGAGCGTCTGGAACCGATCTCGCACCCCCTTGTTCGGAATATCAGGAATACTGATACCCGGATATTTACGCAGGCTCACTTACCCTTCTCCTCTGCCGGACCCCACGGGTTCCAATCCACCCCGAGGAAGTTGATTCCAATCTCACCCAACGAGTCGCTGTTGCGGACTCCAAGCTGATACGCATCACAACGGCCCTGTCTATAGTGTACCGTTCCCTCACGGAAATCCAAGGGGATGTCGCGGCTTTGTTTCAGAGGCGACCTCCCTTCTCGCAGGAACGTCACCGTTGACACAGCCTTCTGTCCTGGGGCGGCTGCGTGATGCGTGTAGACTCGGCGAACCACGATCTCCCCACCGACGTTGTTCGCGTACTGATCTCCTGTCAGGATCTCGAACTTGATCCCACCCTGTGCGGTCGGCTCAGTATTTCCCTGATCGTGAACGTAAATTCTTCCGTCGTTGTTTCCGCTGAAGACGTGGGCGATCTCGTTGATCTGGGTGACCCACAGGCCGTTTGCATCCCGGTTGATGGGTCCGGTTACCTTGGCTCGCAGCCCACCTGCGCCGCCGGTCTTCGCGTGCGAAGGATGGTAGTGCAGAAAGAGCATCTTCGAGGGGAGGAGTCCCCCCTTGGGAACGTATGTCAACTCCAGGCGGTACAGCCGTCGATTGTTCACGAGGCGCGCGAGGCTGAGTTTGCTCACCTCCACCAACGCCTCCCAGTCGATGTCGTCGGTCAGTACGTCCCACCGCGACCCGTCGGTAACTAGAATCCCGTAGTGGCTGACGTAAGCGAACCGGAGCCCGTCGCCGAAAGAGAACAGTACGCCTGCTTTGGAACTTACACACCCAAACGCGCCATCAATTTTCGCCTTCACCCTTTCCGTAGCAAACACCGAGTCATTTGCCTGGGGCAGCGTGTCGATCCGGTAGAGCCCGCTCCGTAAAACAATGAGCGCAAACTGTCCCATGCGAACGACGATCCGCACTACATCGCGTTCCTTGTCGTTGAACTTGATCACATTCGTCGCCGGCCACGCATCAGGCACTGTCGGAAAACTCCAGCGCAGGTGCGACGGATTCGCAACATCATTCGTCATCAGCGTCTCTTCGAAGACATCACCTGTCGTGGCCTTGGGTGCGGCTCCGTTACGCGGAACCACTGTCGTGATTCCCACGAGGCTGACACTCACGAGTTCGTAAAGCTCTCCACCCGGAATGGCGGGATCTGTCCCCGTGCGGTCATCGTCGATGAAGTTGACAGCCACTTCGGCTTCACCCACCTCGGCTCCGACAGGGAAGGTACCGTCGGCTGACGAAGACATCAGGGCCCAGTGCGTACTATCCGAGTTGACCAGAGCCGGCCGGCGCAGGCGAATCGTGAGCAGCGTCCCGTCTCCGGTAACTGTAAGGACATCTGCTGCCAGGGCCTCACTGCGCTTGATGATGGAACCCGCGGCGTCCTTCACCCGCTCCTCGATCCAGTAGTGCATCTTCACGCCACTGGAGAGGGTGTACCCGGTCAGGATACTGTTGAGCGTAAAGCTCGGCGGATCCACTGAGGCGAGCATCGAGTGAAACGTAACCGTCTTATCCTCGTCGATCTTCAGGTTCCGCTCGGTCCCGGTGAACACATAATACTCGTTGTTGAAGTGCAACGAGTCGATGGTCGGAGGCTCAGTATTCCAAGTCTCAGGTAGGGTCAGCGCCGATAACGTCCCTGTCAACGCTGCTGTACCGCTGATTAGGTCAGAGCCCCGCAGAGCTACAACTACATTGGCATCGTTGTCGAACTCCAGGTAGCGCCCGTCACGGATCGGTGCCGTCTCTGCACTCACGTTGAACGCAGCCCTGCCCGAAATCTTGAAGATCGTCGGAGAGTTGGGCTTGTAGTAGGCGTCATCCGCCTTGATAAGCTCACCCTCCGCGTTCATCGAAGGATCGCGGCTGTTGACGAGTCCGTTGTTGACTAGCGAGAGGCGCTGTGGCACTTGTTACCCCATGACGATGTAGTCGAGGACATACTGATTGCCGCTCACAGGGAGCCCGAAGAACTGAACCACCAACTCGGTTGCCGAGACGACGCTGATTCCAAAGTACCCTGTAGAGGGCGACTGATTGTCCGACCGCATGACCACAGCACCCGGTGCCTCCGGGAACGCTCCATCCTTGAACGTAAGCGTAGCCGTAGGATTCGAAGCGATCCCTGCTCCTGTCGGAATGATCTGCAAATGCCCTCGCATATCTTTCGGATTGGTAGCGCGGAAGAATGAAGGGGTGACTGTCGAGCCCCATCCGGCTGAAAACGTCCAGTCGGTCAGTGCAACAAGGTTCGTCCCCCCCGAGGCGAGAGTGCGTCGGTGTGTGAGGTCTTGCGCGACCGTCACATCTCCATCGTCTTCGACCAGGAGGTTGTCCACTGCATCTGCGGTGTCGCGGATTGCAAATGAGGTTGCCCCCGGGACAAGCTGCGAGACAGCCGCACCCATCACGATGTCACCCGCGGTGACCACCATGTTCCCAGCCGTGAGCGTCAGCGGACCCGTCGTGATGGTTGCAATGTCCATCGTCACGGTCCCACCGAAGGACGAAGCACCGACTCCCGTCAGTACCAAGCCCCCTGCATCCGACAGCGACATGATCTCAGTGCCGAGGGCGCTCCAGACCGTATGCTTGTCGCCCGCCGTAAGCGCGCGCCCGGTGTCCCTGATATAATGTTCAGCCGTCCCCGAGCCTACGACGTAAATCTTCGTGGTCGTTCCACCCACACAGGGGACGTTGTGGCGGATCTCTTCAGTCGCCCCACCACCCGTGATGTGGATGTCGTACATCCCGTTCTCAGCGTAGGCTTCCTTGAAGCCGTCTGCATCAGTCGTGAGCCCAGGCTGAGTCAGCGCCTCTGTCGCATCTTCGGCATTGTAGACTGCCGGGAACGGAGCGGTGATTGACATCAGCACGCCATCTGCAAGGCCGCCCCAACCGGCACCCGAAGCAGTGAACGTCGTCTCATTCGTGATTGCAGCCACTGAATCGGACGCGCCTGCGAGGCCGGCTTTCACCGTGTCCCCGACAAGAATCGATCCGACCGTGTTAGCGACGATGGTGGTTGGCCCTGTCGCTCCATTGGTCAATGCCCCGGCACGGCGGAACTCTACGCTCACGCCATTGAGGGCGTTGCCGGCGGCGTCGGTAACGAAAACTTCCATGCGTCCGAATCGTGCCATGATTTCCTCTTAGTAGTCCGGCCACGAGCGCCACGCCAGTTCACACTGCCTGCGCCCCTCTCGGGCAATCAGACGTGCGCTTTCGGTGCGCTCGAAGTCTCGGGTCTTTGCGAGCAAAATTGCAACTGCTTCCTGCACAATCGCGTTCTCCACCTCTTCAGGCAGATTCAGCACTGCCTCGTCCCCACCTGGGCGCACGATGCGCCGATGGTAGTGCATCCGTGCCTTCGGGTAAGTGAAGACCGTAGCAAGG
>Ga0114923_10001878_pt1 | contig 14349 bp, 11 predicted proteins | sample SumtaG_FD_89578 | JGI IMG/M metagenome (GOLD analysis project Ga0114923, IMG submission 89578) | Deep subsurface microbial communities from Indian Ocean to uncover new lineages of life (NeLLi) - Sumatra_00157 metaG | ecosystem: Environmental > Aquatic > Marine > Oceanic > Sediment | place: near...
CTTTACCGATTTTTGAATGCTCCTGTGGTTATTTTGAGGTAATTGGCAGCTATGAAGAGCTGGAAAAAAGAACTGTTAAAGGATGGAATCAGTTTAAAGGTCATTCGCCGCACCGTCCTCATATTGATAAACTACAGATTAAATGTCCAAAGTGCGGTAAATTAATCTCTCGGATTCCTGACGTAGGTAGTCCTTGGCTTGATGCTGGTATTGTACCTTATTCAACCATGGGATATTTTAAAGACCGTCAGTATTGGAAAAAATGGTTTCCAGCTGATCTAGTTTGCGAAAGCTTTCCGGGTCAGTTCCGTAATTGGTTTTATTCAATTATCGCCATGAGCGGAGTTTTAGAAAACAGGTCGCCTACCAGATTAATTTTTGGTCATGCAACCGTGGTTGATGAGCAGGGTGAAGAAATGCATAAATCTAAAGGCAATGCAATTAGCTTTGATGAAGAAGTAGAAAGGATCGGCGCTGATGTTATGCGTTGGATGTATTTAAAGCAGAATCCAGCCGCTAATCTTAGATTTGGTTTTAAATCGACTGAGGATGCAAAAAGAAAGCTTTTAGTCTTTTGGAATAGCTTCATCTATTTTAAAACCTATGCTGACAAAGGAAACATTAAATTAACCGCTCAAACAATTAAGAAACTTGGTTTGCTTGATGCTTGGATTATCTCTAGGCTTAATAGTTTGATCCTTAAGACAAGTAACGATATAGATCAATATGATCCAGCTAGCGCAGCTCAAGCTATTGAAGGCTTCTTTATTAATGACCTTTCAACCTGGTATATCCGGCGTTCCCGTTCGCGTTTTCAAAAGCCTAAAAACAAAGAAGATCGCAAACTGTCTTCAAATGTTTTAGGCCACGTTCTTTTGGAATTAACTAAGGTGATCGCTCCGATGACTCCCTTTATGAGCGAGGAAATTTATCAATCAATTAGAACTAAGGATATGCCCGAGTCGGTTCACTTATCTGATTATCCTAAACCTGATAAGAAATTGATTAATTCTAAACTAGAGAATCAAATGACAGAGCTGAGGAGTTTAGTTACAGATGTTTTAGCTGAGAGAGCAAAACATAGTCTTAAAATACGTCAACCGCTCAATAAGTTGTTTATTGACCGTAAAAGCATAGTTGAGGATCCGGAACTGTCTCAGCTAATTAAAGAAGAAGCTAATGTTAAAGAATTGGCTTTTGGTAAACAAGTTAAGCTGGATACCAAGATTACAGATGATTTAAAAAACGAGGGTATAATTAGAGATTTAATACGCCTTATCCAGGGCATGCGTAAAGATGGCGGCCTTAATCCTGGCCAGGAAATTCACTTAAGGTATTCAGCTAGCGTTCCTTTAAGGAAGGTAATCCAAAGAAAAGAATTAGAGATAAAAGGGGAAGTCTCAGCCAAGAGAATGGAGTTAGGCTTGAAAGAAAACGAGACTTTTCTGGTGGAAAAAGAAATTAAACTAGACAATCAAAAGCTTTGGTTAGGGATTAAGAAGAAATAATGCTTTACAAGGTCAGAGGGATTATAATAAAAAAAACCAACTTAGGTGATACAGACAGACTAATTACTGTCTATAGTAAGGATTTTGGGAAAATCTTAGTTAAAGCAAAGTCAATCAGAAAAAACCAGGCTAAGTTGAAAGGGCATTTAGAACTTTTTCTATACAGTCATCTAATGATTGCTCCGGGCAGAGGATTTGATATTATCACCGGAGCTGAAATAATTAAGTCTTTTTCTAGGCTGCACGATCGTCTAACTTCTTTAGCAGCCGGATATTATCTAGCTGAGCTGATCGATAAATTAATAGTCGGTCCGGAAAAAGATGAAAACATTTGGGTTTTGTTTTTATCTAGTTTAGAGCAGTTAAACCGGATGAGTTGTGATACTAAGGCAATAATTAGTAATTTCGAGAATAGACTAGTGGAGTTTTTGGGATACGGTACAGAGAGAAACAATATCAATAATATTTTCCAATCACTTTTGGGTGAAAAAATAAAATCAAAATATTTTTTACAAAAAACACTCTATTTGTTAAGATAACAAATATGAAGCTTGATGAGTTAAAAAAGAAACTATACAAACCAGAAGATGGATTCGAAGAAAGATTGGAAGGCCCAAAGGCTTTTCAGCCAGAGCAGAAAAGGGATGAAATTTTATCGGGTCAGTGGCCTGATAATCAATCAGCTAAAGAAGAATCTATTCTTTTGGCAAAAGATGTTTCTTCTAAAAAGAAGAGGTACTTATTTATTGGCGGAATCTCGGTTTTAATTATTTTTTTATCAGTGGCCGGGTTCTTTTTTTATCGGGGCTTAAATTCTTTTGACAGAGATAAAATTAAGTTGGAAATTGAAGGTCCAGAAAGAACAATCAGCGGAGAAGAGACAAGATATGTTGTCAAATATGAGAATAAAACGAAGCTTGCTCTAACCGACTTGAAATTAACTTTTCACTATCCAGAAAATTCAATTCCGCTTAACAGCGATAGTCTAGATCAGACTATTGATTTGCCTAATCTTGATCCAAGTCAGAGCGGTCAGGTTGAGTTGTCAGTCAGAATTATTGGATTAAAAAATGAAACTAAAAGAGCTTGGGCCCAGTTAAGTTATCAGCCAGTTAGTCTCAGTGCCCATTATACTAACCAGGCCGAGTTTCTAACCGAGATAATTTCTGTTCCATTAATTCTGGACTTTGATTTGCCTCAGAGATTAGTTAGTGGTCAGTCTTTTAGTTTTTCGCTTAGGTATTCAAATCAGGCAGACGTTTCTTTTGAAGATCTTCAGATTCGATTAGAGTATCCGAGTGGTTTTATTTTTCAATCAGCTGAGCCAGAGCCGTTAGAAGATGACAAAGTGTGGTCTTTAGGAGAGCTTAGCGAAGGCGAGCAGGGTAAAATCTTTGTCCAGGGCAGTATTCAAGGAGAAGAAGGAGACAATAAATCATTCAAAGCCAGCTTGGGTCTTTTTAAGGATGATCAGTTTACTGTTTATACAGAAACAGTTGACGGTTTGAAAATTTCTCTTTCGCCCCTGTCTGTTAGCCAAATAGTTAATGACTCTGTAGATCATATTACTCAAGCAGGTCAAACTTTAGATTATCGAATCAGTTATCAGAATACAACCGACATCGGTATTAAAAATGCAGTGATTGTTTCAAAATTAATAGGTAAGGCACTAGATTTAACCAGTCTGGATACAAAAAAGGGATCCTTTGATGGACTGAGTCAAACAATTACCTGGAATTCTGGTAATTTACCCGCCTTAGGATTTCTTGGCCCTGGCCAAGATGGCCGAGTTGATTTTTCAGTGAGAATAAAAGACCCTTTGCCCATATCAAGCTATACAGATAAGAATTTTACCGTTAAGAATACGGTTAAAATAGATTCTTTAGAAAATCCCCTTTCTTTAGAAAATATTGAAATCGCTGGCCAAAGCGAGCTAGTCACTAAAATAGCCAGTCAGATTAGCTTGCAGGCTCAAGGATATTACAGCGATGATCAAATTTCGAACACTGGACCAATTCCGCCCAAAGTTGGACAAATGACTACCTATACGATTAAATGGCGTCTGATCAATACATCAAACGATTTGAGTCAAGTCAAAGTAAGGGCATCTTTGCCGCCCCATGTTCAATGGATGAATAAAACTAGTCCGGCCAATGCTAATATAAGCTATAATAGCCAGACCGGAGAATTGGTTTGGGACATTGGCGATCTACAATCTGCCACTGGCGTCCTTTTGCCAGTTAAGGTAGTTGCTTTCCAGGTAGGTATTGTTCCTGGTGTGGTTCATTTGGGAAATCTAATGGAGCTGATTGGATCTTCGCAGGCAACTGGCCAGGATAACTTTGTTAATTTAGAACTAGCTACCAGTGATCGGGCGATTGATACTGATTTGCCTGATGATCCAACCATTGATAGGAACGATGGTCAAGTAGTACAATAAATATATGGTTAACCTAGAAAAAATTATTTCGCTTTGTAAAAGACGGGGTTTTATTACGCCATCCAGTGAGATGTATGGCGGTTTTGAAAGTGGATATGATTACGGATTTTTAGGGGTGTTGTTAAAAAATAATATTAAGCAAAGTTGGTGGAATGAGATGATTCAGTATAGAGACGACATAGTTGGAGTAGATGCAAGTATTTTAATGTCTCCTAAGGTTTGGGAGGCCTCTGGTCATTTATCGGCCGGTTTTACTGATCCTTTGGTGGAATGTAAGAAATGCCATCATCGATTCCGTCGAGACCATTTAGAAAATAATAAATGTCCTGATTGTGGCGGTGAACTAACAAAAGAAAAAAAGTTTAATCTAATGATGAAAACTTTTGTCGGGTCGGTCGAAGATAAGGCAGATACGATCTATTTGCGTGGAGAAACAGCTCAGGGAATTTACATGAATTATCCCTTTATGCGTGATGCAATGCGAATGAAAATACCATTCGGTATTGCTCAAATTGGCAAGGCATTTCGTAATGAAATTACTCCACGGTATTTTATTTTTAAAACCCGTGAATTTGAACAAATGGAGATGCAGTATTTTGTTGTACCAGATGAAAAAAAGAAAGAAAAAATCTTTAATTATTGGAAAGAAGAGAGGATGAAATGGTATTTAGATTTAGGTATTAAAAAAGAGGATTTACGTTTCAAGGAACATGCTAAAAATGAATTAGCTCATTATGCCAAAAAGGCCGTTGACGTGGAGTATAAGTTTCCATGGGGCTGGGATGAAATAGAAGGGATACATGACAGAGGAGATTGGGATCTATCTAATCACGGTAAACATAGTGGCCACGATTTAAGCTATTATGACGAAAAAACGAAGAAGAAATTTATACCGCATATTATTGAAACTTCAGCTGGCGTAGACAGAGGCGTACTAGTATTCTTGCTTAATGCCTATGATGAGATTACGGGAGGACGGACAACTACCACAGAGGCTCAAAAAGAAGCCGAAGTAGTTTTGAGGTTGAGTAATAAGATAGCGCCAATTAAGACGGCTATTTTGCCGTTAGCTAAGAATAAAGAAGATATTACTAAAAAAGCTCGGCAAGTTTATGATTTATTAAAATCTCATTGGATGTGCCAGTATGATGAAGCTGGTTCAATTGGCCGGCGATATCGTCGGCAAGATGAAATTGGCACTCCGTATTGTATAACAATTGATTTCGATAGTTTAGACAAAAATGATGTCACAGTAAGAGATCGTGACACTATGAAGCAAGAGCGAATCAAGATTGACGAACTCGTTGACTATCTAAAAGATAAATTGCAATAAAATTATGGATGATTACAAAAAGACTACTCTTAAAAATGGTTTGAGAATAATTACCCTGCCGGTCAAAGGTATTGAAACAATTGCTTCTTTAGTATTGGTTGGTACTGGCTCTAAATATGAAACCAAGGATATTAACGGAGTTTCTCATTTTTTGGAGCATATGTTTTTCAAAGGCACTAAAAAACGTCCTACCAAATTAGCAATTTCTGAAACATTAGACAAAGTTGGTGGCGATTTTAATGCCTTTACGTCTCAAGAATTTACTGGCTATTGGGCTAAAACTGATGCAGATCATTTTGATCTAGCTCTTGATTGGGTTTCTGATATTTTTTTAAACTCTAAAATACCAGCAGATGAAATACAAAAAGAAAAAAGAGTTATCTTAGAAGAGATAAATATGTATTTAGATAACCCCATACGCCATGTAGCCGATCTTTGGATAGGTCTTTTATACGGCGATCAGCCAGCTGGGTGGCGTGTTTTAGGAACTAAAGAAGCAATCAAGGGTATTTCAAGGTCCCAATTTATCAAATATCTTAAAGGTCATTATTCATCTAAAAACACAGTAGTAGTAGTAGCTGGAAAGATTAGTCATGATTCTGCTCTAAAAGCAGTTAAAAAATGTTTTGAAACAATTAACACTGGTGATGTTGTAGATAAGGTGACGGTTGAAGAAAAACAGAGCAAACCTGAGGTTCTAATCCATTACAAAGAAACTGATCAGACTCATCTTCTTTTAGGCGTACGGAGTTACGATATGTTTCATCCAGATAAATATATTCTTGGCCTTTTAGGAACAATTTTAGGCGGTTATATGAGTTCACGTTTATTTATGTCTATTAGAGAAGAACAGGGTCTAGCTTACTATATTAGTACCGGGGTTGATAGCAATACTGATACTGGGGTTTTAGTTACCCGGGCTGGGGTAGACAATACGAAAGCCGAGAAAGCAGTCATAAGTATTATAAAGGAGTATTCTAAGATGGCTGATCAAAAAATCAGCGCCTCAGAATTAAAAAAAGCTAAAGACTACACCAGAGGCAGTACTTTGATAGGGATGGAGTCTTCAAATGAACAAGCTTCTTTTGTTGGATTTCAGGAATTATTAACTGGTGAGATTTTGACCCTAGAACAAAAATTTGCTAAAATTAAGAAAGTAACAGTTAATGATATTCAACGTGTAGCCAAAGACATTTTTAAACCAAGCAAGTTGAATTTAGCCTTAATCGGGCCCTTTAAAGATAAAGCAAAGTTTGAAAAGCTTTTAAGCATATGAACATGAATAGAACAGAAACCATTAATATTTCCAGCTCGACTATTTTCCGGACAGTTTTTATTCTGTTGGCTTTGTTTTTTCTGTATCTAATCAGGGATATTTTAATGATTGTTTTTGTAGCTGTTGTTGTGGCCTCGGCTGTAAATGGTCCGGTCAGCTGGTTGCAAAAGCGGAAAGTGCCGCGTCTTTTGGGAGTAATTTTCATTTATCTGATTTTTCTTCTGTTTTTAGCTTTAGTAGTTACTCTAATTTTCCCGCCTTTAGCTGAACAGGTCAAGAATTTAGCGGTTACCTTTCCGGAGTTTATGGAAAAAGTTGGCTTAAGTTTTCAAGAGTTGTGGGGAAAATATCAAACCGGCGGTAATTTACAAAATATTTTAAATAGAATTAGCGAGATTTTGGCCGATTCTACTTCTAACGTTTTAGGTACAATTATTGGTCTTTTTGGCGGATTAGTCTCAGCTGTAGTAATTTTAGTCATTTCTTTTTATCTAGCAGTTCAGGAAAAAGGAGTTAAAAGATTTTTCGTTTCTTTGACGCCGAGCGAGCACCAGCATTATTTGTCTGACTTAATTGAACGTATTCAAGCCAAAATTGGCAGCTGGTTAAGAGGGCAATTACTTTTGATGTTAATTGTTGGTCTACTGACCTATATTGGTTTATCTCTTTTAGATGTAAAGTATGCCTTAACCTTGGCTTTAATCGCAGCACTCTTAGAGATTGTTCCATATATTGGTCCAATCATAGCTTCTATTCCGGCGGTTATTTTGGCCTTTCTGCAGGCTCCAGTGTTAGCTTTACTGGTTTTAGTCCTCTATATCGTAATCCAGCAGATAGAAAACTATGTCATTGTTCCCCAGGTGATGAGAAAAGCAGTTGGTCTAAGTCCAATTATAATCATTATTGTCATGCTGATTGGAGCCAAGCTTTCTGGTGTTTTGGGTATTATTCTGGCTGTTCCTTTAACTGCAGCAATAGCTGAGTTTTTCAAAGACATTCAGAAAAAGGGAGATTAGCTTATTTCAAATAGATTTTTCTTTAGAAAACCGCTCTTGTCAAAAAAGGCGGTTTTTGGATATAATAGAGCTGGGAACTATGACTACTCTATACATTATCGCTACTCCGATTGGCAACCTGGAAGATCTTTCTTTTAGGGCGTTGAGAGTTTTAAAAGAGGTAGATTTGATTCTTTGTGAAGATACTCGGGTAACTAAAAAGCTTTTAGCGCGCTATGAGATATCTAGGCCAACGGTCAGTTATCATCAGCACAGTAAGCTAACTAAATCTAAGTATATCTTAGAACAGTTAGAAAGGGGCAAAAGCTTAGCTTTGGTCTCTGATGCAGGTACGCCATCTATTAGTGATCCAGGCGCTAAGCTGGTTGATTATCTAACTGGTCAATTGCCTGATTTAAAGATTATTCCTATACCTGGTCCTTCAGCCTTAATTGCGGGCTTAAGTGCTTCTGGTCTTCCGGCTGACAAGTTCGTTTTCTTGGGCTTTCCGCCGATTAAAAAGAAAAGGAAGAAGTTTTTCCAGAGAATTAAAGAAATCAGTCAGACAATTGTCTTTTACGAGTCGCCTCATAGGATTGTTAAAACGCTGAGAGAATTAAAGGAAGCTTTAGGCAATCAGGAAAAGATTGTAGTTTGTCGGGAGCTAACCAAAAAGTTTGAGATAATTTACCGTGGCTCTGTTGAAGAGATTTTGGAGCAGATTGGAGACGGTAAGATAAAAGGTGAATTCGTTGTTATTCTAAAAAGAAATTAATCATGAAAAAAAGATTTTATATCACTACAGCGATTGACTATGTCAACGCTGTTCCACATATCGGTCATGCTCTGGAAAAAATCCAAGCTGATGTTTTAGCTCGCTACCATAGAAAATTAGGCGAGGATACTTTTTATTTAACTGGTAGTGATGAGAATAGTTTAAAAAACGTCCAGGCTGCTAAAGAAGAAGGAATTAGTACTCAGGAGCTAGTTGATCGTAACTCAAAGATTTTTGAAAACCTAGGCCAAGCCCTGAACCTATCTTTTGATCAGTTTATTAGAACCACTGAAAAAAGCCATGTTAAAGGCGCTCAAGATCTTTGGCGAGCTTGTCAAAAAGATATTTATAAAAAAGAGTACAAAGGACTTTATTGTATTGACTGTGAATTGTTTTTTAAAGAAAATGAGCTGGAAAATGGTCTTTGTCCAGAGCATAAAACTAAACCTGAATTAGTCAAAGAAGAAAACTACTTTTTCCGTTTATCCCGGCACCAGGAAGAATTAGAAGAGCTAGTTGAATCAGACAAGTTGAAAATATCGCCCCAGAGCAGAAAAAACGAAACTTTGTCTTTTATTAAATCAGGCTTAGAAGATTTTAGTGTTTCTCGTTCGGCAGAACGTGGCGATGGCTGGGGAGTACCAGTACCTGGCGATAAAGATCAGATTATATATGTTTGGTTTGATGCCTTATCAAACTATATCACTGCCTTAGGATATGGATCAGATAAACTGGATAAATACGAAAAATACTGGCCAGCTAATCTTCATTGTATCGGCAAGGGGATTTTACGTTTTCATGCCATTTACTGGCCAGCCATGCTTTTATCGGCTGGTCTGTCATTGCCTAAGAAGATATTTGTTCACGGATATTTAACTCTTGATGGAGAAAAAATATCAAAATCACTCGGCAATGTAATTGATCCATTTGAACTAGTCAAAGAATATGGCATAGATCCAGTTCGCTATTATCTCCTTCGTGAATTCTCCAGTACTGCTGATGGGGATTTTAGTATTAAAAGATTCAAGGAGCGTTACAACGCTGATTTAGCTAATGGATTGGGTAATTTAGTTAGCCGGGTTTTAACTTTAACTGGTAAGATCAAGATTGTAGATAAAGAAGGCGAATTGACTAAAAAAATAGGGCCGGTCCGGAAAAAATATCAAGAAGCACTGGATCAGATTAAATTCAATGAAGCGCTAGAATCAGTTTGGCAATTAATTGGTTTTTGCGATGAGTATATTGAAAAAAACAAGCCTTGGGAATTAGTAAGAAATGATCAAAAAAAAGCAGGTGAAATCTTATCAGAGCTTTTAACAAGTCTTAAAGAGTTTAGTCTGCTCTTAGAACCGTTTTTACCAGATACGGCAGAGAAAATAAGGCTTCAGTTAAAAGATAATAAAAAGGGAGAATCTTTATTCCCCCGTTTGTAATAGATATGAAAAAACCTTTATTAATTGATACTCACGCTCACGTCAACTTTAACGCTTTTAAAGAAGATGGCGATGAGGTAATAAAAAAAACATTGGATCAAAATGTTTGGATGATTAATATTGGTTCTCAGTATAGTACCAGTAAACGAGCCGTAGAATATGCTAACAAATATGAACAAGGCGTTTACGCGGCAGTGGGTCTGCATCCGGTCCATGTAAATAAAGGCATGAAAGAAAAAGAATGGGATAGAACTATATCTAAAAGAGAGTTTGAAGAGTTCAGTAGAGCAAAATACGAGGAATTATTAAAAGATCCTAAAACAGTGGCTTTGGGCGAAATCGGTCTGGATTATATCGATGGCATTGATCAGGAATCAAAAGATAAACAAAAAGCTGTCCTAATGGAGCAAATAGAATTAGCCCAGCAATCAGGGAAACCAATTATCTTTCATTGTCGTAAGGCGTACGAAGATTTAATAGAACTTTTAACTATGTTTAATCTGAGCTGTGCTAATTGCCCTCAGGCTTGTTCACCTGGTCTGCGAGGCGTGATTCATTGTTTTATGGGAAGGCTGTCTCAAGCAGAGAAGTTTTTAGAACTAGGTTTTTATATCAGCTTTAACGGAATAATTACCTATGCCCGTGATTATGATAGAGTAATTGAGAAAATTTCTTTAAGCAAGATATTATTGGAAACCGACGCGCCCTATCTAACACCAGAACCACATCGAGAAGAGAGAAATGAACCATTGTATGTTAAGTACGTGGCTGAAAAGATTGCTCAGATAAAAAAAATAGATCTAGAACAAGTAAATAAACAAACAACCAAGAACGCCAGAACGTTGTTTAATATCTAAAAGTTTTTTCCATTAATTAAGATTAATCTTGATTTTTTTATTGAATTGATATAGTCTGATAGAGTTCTTTTTACCGGCCGTTAGCTCAGGGGCAGAGCGCCTTGCCTACAACAAGGAAGTCACGGGTTCGAGTCCTGTACGGCCCACCAAAGCTCTTTATTGATGTCGGGCCTTAGCTCAGTCTGGTAGAGCACCGGCTTCGGAGGCTGGGGGTCGTGAGTTCGAATCTCATAGGCCCGACCAATTTAAAATAGCCATTTATTAAAGATGGCTATTTATTTTAACTTTTATTTTTAAATTAGAAAAACATAGAGAAATGTCAGTATTCCAGTTACAGCTAATTCAAACAGAGGGCTTATGCCAACCTTAAATACTTTAGGCATTCTTTTTGAATACTGCCAGCGCTTTTTGCTGATCGATATTTTCTCATCAGCGAATGAAAAACCTAAAGCCAAGGCTATAAAAACCAGAAGCTGGATATAGTTAGTTAAGATATTAGTATTATTAAAGATTAAGACGGTAGTTAGATAAAACAGAGATATCCAAAAACCATCTTTTAAAGACATTTTTGTAGCCAGTCTGATAATTTCTCTAAATGACATTCTTAAACAAGTTTTGTATAGTCGACTATGAGCTATTTCCCAGACTAGATTAAGCAGGAAAGATACTATAAAGATTTGAAATAAGATAGATGCTATATACATTACCATAAATATTATCAAAAATTGAATGGTTCGACAACTACCGTCTGCTTATTGAGCTAAATCCAATCCTGCTTTATAATAAAAATACATGATTAAATACAATCCACAAAAAATAGAAAAAAAGTGGCAAAAAAGCTGGAGCAAGCAAAAGCTTTATCAGGCCAAGGATTTTTCTAAAAAACCCAAAAAATACATTATGATTGAGTTCCCTTATCCTTCGGGAGACGGTCTTCATGTTGGCCATGTTCGTCCATACAGCGTTCTAGATGCTTTATCTCGTAAGAAGAGAATGGAGGGGTACAATGTGCTTTATCCGATGGGTTGGGATGCTTTTGGTTTGCCGACTGAAAACTACGCCATTAAAACTGGCATTCATCCGGCTAAAGTAACCGAGAAAAATATATCTGTTTTCAAAAAACAAATGAATTCCTTGGGGCTTTCTTTTGATTGGTCTAGAGAAATTAATACCGCCGATCCTAAGTATTACAAGTGGACCCAGTGGATTTTCCTTCAGCTTTTTAAAAAAGGATTGGCTTACCAGGACAGGATGCCTATTAACTGGTGCCCTAGTTGTAAGATCGGATTAGCTAATGAAGAAGTTATTTCTGGCCGGTGTGAACGTTGCGGCGCTCAAACCGAGAAAAAGGTAATAAAGCAGTGGATGTTAAAAATTACCAAATATGCTGACAGGTTAATTGACGATCTAGAAAAAGTTGATTATCTGGAAAAGATTAAAACACAGCAGATTAACTGGGTTGGTCGTAGCTATGGCACGGAAATTGATTTTCAAATAGTTAACTCTAAGAAAAAGATTACTGTTTTTACCACCCGGACTGATACTAGCTTTGGTATCACAGCTTTGGTCATTGCTCCAGAGCATCCATTACTCAAGGAATTAACTGTTAAAGAAAACAAAGAAGAGGTTAAAAAGTACGTTTTAGCCTCAAAGAAAAAGAGCGAGCTTGAAAGAACTCAGTTAGACAAGGAAAAAACAGGTGTTTTTCTTGGATCGTACTGTGTTAATCCAGTTAATAACGAAAAGATACCTATCTGGATAAGTGATTATGTTATCGCTACCTATGGTGGTGGAGCAGTGATGATTGTTCCAGCCCATGATAAGCGTGATTACCAGTTCGCTAAGAAATACAAGATAGAAATTAGAGAAGTAGTATCAGGCGGCGATATTTCCAAACAAGCTTTTGTTGATTATGGGAAACTGATTAATTCAGATCAGTTTAACGGGCTCAAATCAAAGGAAGCTATAGATAAGATTACAAAATGGCTAGAGGAAAATAACTCTGGTCGAAAAACAGTCCAGTACAAACTGCGTGATTGGATATTTTCCAGGCAACATTATTGGGGAGAGCCTATCCCGATTATCCATTGTGATAAATGTGGTCAAGTGGCCGTACCAGAAGAAAATTTACCAGTTGAGCTGCCTTATGTTGAAAAATATGAACCAACTCAGACTGGCGAGTCACCACTGGCTAAGATAGAGGATTGGGTAAAAGTTAACTGTCCTCAATGTGGCGGGCCGGGCAAGCGAGAAACCGATACGATGCCTAATTGGGCTGGTTCTTCCTGGTACTTTCTAAGATATATTGATTCTGAAAATGATCATGAATTCGCCGATTCTAAAAAACTAAAGTATTGGCTGCCGGTTGATCTTTACAACGGCGGCATGGAGCATACTACTCTACATTTACTTTATTCTCGTTTCTGGCACAAATTCTTATACGATCAAAAATTGGTGCCAACTTCTGAACCATATAAAAGGCGATATTCTCATGGCGTAGTTTTAGCTGGAGACGGACGCAAGATGAGTAAAAGCTTTGATAATATTATTAAACCTGACGATGTGGTGGATCGATTCGGAGCAGATACTTTAAGAGTGTATGAAATGTTTATGGGACCTTTTGATCAGGCGATTAATTGGAGTACTCAAGGCGTTCAAGGTTGTTTTCGTTTCCTGAATCGAGTTTGGCAGATATTTAATGATTCAAAGAAAATAACCAAGACAGTTGATCAAGAATTGATTGTTAGTTTACATCAGTTGATAAAAAAGGTAGATAAGGATATGGAAGCGATGAAATTCAATACAGCCATTGCTGCTTTTATGAAATTTACCAATCTTTGGACAGAGGATAAAAGATCCTTATCAAGAAAAGAAGCCGAGACTTTCTTAAAATTATTAGCCCCCACGGCTCCGCATATTAGCGAAGAATTATGGGAGAAGTTAGGTAATAAGAAGAGTATTTTCTTAGAGAAGTGGCCTGGCTATGATGAAAAGTTGATCCAAGAAAAGAGCTGGCAATTAGTTATTCAAATTAATGGCAAGGTAAGGGATAAAATAGAGGTTAAGAAAGGGATTTCCGAGAAAGAGGTTAAAGAATTAGCTTTATCTCAGGATAGAATAAAGAAATGGTTAAGCAATAAAGAGCCAAAGAAGATTATTTATATTCCTGGTAGACTAATTAACCTGGTTATATAGTAAAACACCGCGTATATTTTTGCGCGGTGTTTTGTTTAAATTCGAAGAGAAGAAGCAAATCTCATTTGGGTGGAAGACTTAACTGCTTCCTCTAGTAAGAATGGCGATATCCCGTTGATTATTAAGAGTTCTTCGTCGGCCTTCCCATCTAATCCTTCCAGATAATCGGTTAGTTTGATAATAGGCAGTTTAGGATAAGCTTTCTTAATCTCTGTGATCAAGGCGCAGTCAGAAGTAATAATTAAATGCGGTTCTTTTTTTAGTTCGGAAAATTCTTTAATCCCGAGTTGATCAAAAAAAGTGAGTCGTATGTTTTTGTCCGGGAATCCACTGTTGATGATTTTTTGTATTTCTTTCTGCCGTTCTTCCTCTGGGATAACTACAAGAATTCTTGTTTTTGTCATTCCTCCACCTCTTTTATTTTGTTAAAAAACCAACTTTATTACCTATTTTAATTTAATCATACAAAATATATTTTATCAATTGTGTATAACTCATTATGGAAATAATTAAGTTTAACCTATCAGGTGAATGGAA
>Ga0114923_10001879_pt1 | contig 14349 bp, 25 predicted proteins | sample SumtaG_FD_89578 | JGI IMG/M metagenome (GOLD analysis project Ga0114923, IMG submission 89578) | Deep subsurface microbial communities from Indian Ocean to uncover new lineages of life (NeLLi) - Sumatra_00157 metaG | ecosystem: Environmental > Aquatic > Marine > Oceanic > Sediment | place: near...
AGGCTTTTGCTGTGAACTTTAGTGGCCATGATTTGGGTGCTGGCGAGCATGCTTATATCAGAATCGGATGTTTTAATAATACCGGAGCGAATACAGCTTTTTATACAGGAAGTATCGACGATTTCTTCTTTTTGAATGGTGACGAATTAAAGGGTGACGAAATTCAACTAATGTATGAGAATAACGAGGAAGCCGGCTCCGGATTTACAGTCTTTAAGCCATTCGCTATTACAGGAATATCATACGATGGAAGTAGCACATACCTTGACTTGACAAGCGATAGCGATGTTCTGAATGACACCATTGATGCCGCACATTTCAGGCAAAGAGCATGGGCAGATATGCACGGGTGTTTATTGACTCAATCAGGTGGACAAACTATCCCAAATGCTGTCAGTACAGCTCTCGAATTCGCTACCGAGCAATATGATTATGGAAATCTATTCCATTTGGACAATAGCAACAAAGAGATTATTATTAGGCGATCGGGCTTTTATCGCGAACTTGGAAACGTGGTATTTGGTAGTACGGGCTTCCCAGCAAGGCATCAACTTTATCTAAATGTGAACGGAGCGGCCACATCACCGTTTGCAGCAATTGAGAGGCATGGTGCGATAATTGCGGGCGAAAAATGGTTTAACGAAGGGGATATTTTGAAACTAATGGACAATCAACAAAGTGGCGCTGGCAGAACAACTACAATAACTTATACTAGATTTGGAGTGCAACAAGTACCAAGATGGAATTAACACCGAATGTACTACAACCCTTGGGAGTTTCGGCAATACTCGGAGTGTTGGTATTTGTATTGTTGAGGTGGATAATGCAATTGGTCAAGGAATTGCAAGTCAGTTACAAAGAAAATACCGAGGCTATGATCCAACTCAAAAACGTAAATGAGAAAGTCCTCGACAGATTCAATGAAGTCATGCGTGGCAAGAAATAGGGTTTTGGTGTACACTTGTTTAGTATTATATAAAGTAAAATTCTATATATTAAGCTACACAATTGGATTCAAGTAACATTCTTCTGATTTTAAATACAGCCCTTACACCCGTGAGTCTAATTTTGAGTATAGTCGTGGCCTTGTATGCCCTCAAGGCCCTAAACGGACTAACTAAGCCATCAAATAGACCGGTAGCAGGTTCGCTTGTCGGGATAGGGCTCACGTTTTTTTTGTTCTCTTTCTTCTCTTTTGGTATTTACTTCTTGCCTCTAATGGTTGAAGGCGACTCGGCGCACACATTGAGTTCTCTACGAAGTCTATTCACTAATATAGCGATTCAAGTAATCAGTATATTGTTGATTAGAATTTTTAGAAACGAAATATGAGACGACCGTTCTTAAAATACTATCCGGTGACTGACAGTTTTGATCGCCGGAATACGAGAAGCCCGAAGCCCGTGACTCCGGGAACAGACTATGGAACTCCACATAACACCCCTTTGATTGCAGTAATTTCAGGAAAGAAAAGCAACATCGTACACCCATCAAACAATGGCTCGAGGTACTGGTATGTTGATGGTAGCCGATACAAGGTCTGGTATATTCATACGGACAGACAGACAGTCGGAGCCAGAAATGTAAATGAGGGGCAATTGATAGGATACTCCGGAACAAATGGCGTGTCCGGAAGATGGGTAAACGGTAAATTTATTTATAGTTCAAAGCCGGCGGCTCATACTCTAATCGGAGTCTATGATAAACTATTTCGTAGATGGGTCGACCCGGAAAAGTTATTTAATTCTAATTCTCAATCTAGTAATATGGGTACAAAAATAAATGAATATCAATTTAGGGTCTCAAAAGGAGGGTGGGTATCGCAAGTTATCCAAGAAATTATCAATGCTAAAATTTGGAGCGGTACTTGGCAAGCGAACGAAGCGAAATTTCGGGCACTTAATCCAACTACGCCTACGGGTGGGTACAAGACAGGTAACATTGTTTCTTTCGCGGTCAAACCGCAACCCGCGACATCGAAGACAATCCAAAACCTCGAAGCGCAAATCAAGCAATTAAACATAGATCTTGACGCTTCGGATAAAAAGAAAGGTGAAATGAAAGTGAACTTGCTTGCTGAAAATGAAAGGATTCTGGATCAACTTATCGAGGAGAGAAATAAAGCGGCGCTCGAGAGGACTCAATTGATTGAGAACAATAAAGTTGCAATAGCTCAAAAAGAGATTGAGATAGGGACAAAAGACGCGCAAATAGAACAATTGGCCAATTCCCTAGCAATCTCTGTTCCAACTAATCTAGAGGATCTTGCGGCCGGAATTATCGGTGAAGAACTTGAGGGTCGAGGTGTATTTCAAAAGCTAAGTGACACATGGTTCGATTTTACCGAAAATTTCAAGTCTAGACGCCTCCGGGAGCTATTGAGATATGACTTGCTTATATTCATAGCAATTAATGTCCCGGCGATTCTAGCGGCCATTGCAGGGCTAATCCCGGAACAATACGGTGTTGTCACTCCAGTATTAACAATTCTCGCTACTCTCTTCAAACAAGAAGTTACAAAAAGAATGGATAAGAACAAAGACGGAACTCTCACAAATGACGATTACTATGTTTTGCAGGATTATATCGAGCCTCCTCGACTGGAAGTGGCGACATGGCCGGACGGTAGCAAAAGTGTAGCACCGGTCTTCGATGTTCCAATCCCGGAGCCTCCAAGCCATCAATAAATGGCCGCCGTGGGCAACCACGCCGTACTTAAATTGTTAAGGTTTAGCGATTAAAAACTGCCCTCCGCACACACAAGGATACGCTAAGCATTATCTCCCGAACCAAGACAAGCCCGAAAGGATTCTCAGTGTTTTGTATTCTATAATGGTATTGGCTATTGTGATTACCTTGATTGTAGGAATTGCTTTGTAGCGGTAAGAAATACTTGACTTCTATTATTCCTTACTTTATAATGACCGTATCTTTTATGAATTATTTATGAACGAGATTCAAACTTTCGCGAAATTGCTTCGGATTAGAACCCTAATGAAAAGGGTCAATCAACTTAGTTGGTCACTACAAAAATTCGAGCGCAAATACCCAGATTTAGAAGAGTACGACGAAGAACAGCAACTATCCCTACTTGAGGGGTACAAGGGCTTTGCCGACGAAATTATGAATATTTATGAAAATCTAAAAAATGAATTTGAAAGCAAAAAGTAGAGACTCTTTTATTTTCTACCGGTCGTTTTACGAAGCGACAAGGGAACTCCCGATAAGTGAGCAAGGGTATATGTATAATGCAATAGCTGAGTATGTTTTGATAGGTGTGATACCGAAATTTGAGGTTGTCTCTAAATTAATTTGGATTCTTATCAAACCGCAATTAGATGCGAATATAAAAAGGTATGAGGACGGAAAGAAATATGGACAGCGTGGGGCTAAGTATGGAAAGTTGGGCGGTCGCCCTAAAAAGACAAAGAAACCCCCTAGAAACCCTGTACCCCGTTCTAAAAAAACCCTCTAATGTAAATGTAAATGTAAATGATAGTAGTACATAGAGAGTGTGGATATGTGGATAAGTGGGGTGAAATCAGATGGAATGTGTTGATATGATTATGATTATGATTATGAAAGTGATGTGGATAACTCGGGGATAAGTATTTTTATCTTTTAATGAATCCTAGTGTATTTCAATACAACACACTTGACAGGTGACATGCTCAAGGAGGCGAAAAGACTTACTAGCCGACAAGATCAAATTGTTTTCGGAATGTTCAGTGCTAATCCAACCACGGAATTCAACTCTCATTATATCGAGGGGAAATTGGAGGTATATCCACGTAGCTCGATCGTGAGATCGATAAATACACTTACGAAAAGAGGCTTGATCCGGAAAACGGAGAATCAGGTGCTAGGAAAATACGGAAAATTAGTTTATACATGGGTTCTAAATTTGCCAAGCGGCGACCCTCAAATCGGTATGTTTAACAAAAATGAAAATACGCGACTACGACAAAAAACTGAATGGGGAAGTCCATCCTTGTGAGGTGTGTGACTCGACAGAGATCGATTTCGACACCGGAAAGTGTGTAAATGTACAACACCACCTTTTCGGGAGTAGATTTGATTCTCGATGTATTTGGGTTTGTCCCGGCTGTCACGCGACTATTCACAACCCCACTGCTCACGGCCTCCCGGCGAGATGGGCATACGATAATTTCTATTTGTTACCGAAATCAAAAGCCATGGGAAAGAAGAAAAAGAGTAAAAAGTGCAATCATAAAACTTATTTCGACAGGAATATCGGACTGTCAAAATGTCAGCTTTGCCCTATGACCTTTCACGATCCACAGCGTCCGAAGATTAAGGAGGCGAAAGCCTATGAAAAGCAATCTGGCAAAGCTAAAAACCATATTGGTGACGCCAGAAAGAAGGTCAAAATAGGCTATGAGAAACAAGATCCGAGGATTGCGAAAGCTGCAAACTTAAAGACTAAGTATCAGATATTAAAGAGGAAATGGCATAAAGCAAAAGATACGGATTCAAGAGTGACATTCGCGGCCGCTATTACAGCAACGCATAAGGAAATGGAAGCCTTGCAGACAGAAATGGGGGGTGAATCATGAAAATAGAGTACAAAACATGGTATTATCGCGGAAATTTTACAGACGTGGATTTAGTCGAAAGGTTAAATGAATTAGGAAATGACGGCTGGATGGTGGTACAAACAAAGCAATGGGATACCACTATTGGAATGACTATCTACAGATACTTACTACAAAGAATTATTTATACAGAAAACACTTGACAAAGAGTAAGGAATACCTTACCATGTAGTATACATTTTATGAAAACATTATGAAAACAGACGCAAAAGTAAAGCCGGGAGATAAACTAAAGTACAAGAACGGGCTGGAATTTGAAGTCGACACTGTTGAGGATATTGGAGAGGCTGTGGTTTGTGACATTTGTAATGGGGATTATACAGAATCTGAGAAAAGTGGAGGGTTTTTGTTTGGTAGTTACGCTTATTGTCCTGAATGTGCAAAGAATAGGATAGCGAATATTCAGAGCCATAATGAGGAGCGGTTTATAAAAGCTCGATGCCCGGAAGGGAAACCATTCAGCAAATGGATTCTTGAGGATATTCGACAGGGGAATAATTTGATAATCACAGGGAATTTCTAATTTTATCTGTTATGAATTATTTATGAAAAGCGAAAAACCTACTCCAGTGAAAGACTTTTTATTCCTACAGTATGGGAGGTCACTATTCGAGGCAATTTCATCCAAGGCGATTCATCTCCGAGACTTAAATAATTTTGAGGATACAGCAGTAAGATTTTATGAGCAAACCGTAATCCGACCCTATGAACGCCCTTATTCGGAGACTTGGGACGAAGGTCTGAAAAAAGAAATAGAAAAAGCTCAGAACTCGACAGAACCTTTAATTAATACATTAAAACCGCAATTATGAAAGTCGCAAAACCGACTGAAATCATGGTCGTAGAAGAGGTCAAGCAATTGCCTCCGAAAGTTCAATCCGATCTTCAAGCAAGTTTCGATCCAATATTCAAAGAGGCAAAGAAATGGGCAAAAGATGCTAAAAGTATCAAGGTGACTGACATCAATGATCTAAAAGGTATGAAAAAAGCCCGTGAGACACGTCTAAAACTCAAGGATATAAGAACCGAGGCCGAAAACACCAGAAAGAAACTGAAAGAAGAGAGTTTGCTCAAGGGGAAAGCTATTGACGGTATGGCGAATATCATTAAATTCCTGACAATTCCACTCGAAAAAGAATTGAAGGAACAGGAAAAGTTTGCCGAGATTCAAGAAGAAAAACGACTTGAGGAGTTAGTAGAAAAGCGTACCGAACAGCTCTCGCAGTATGTTCCGGATGTCACGATTTATGATCTGAGGATTATGTCCGACGAGGCTTTCGCACAGCTCCTATCAGCACAAAAGCAACTCTATGATTTAGAGCAAAAGAGAGAGGCCGACAGAATCGAGAAAGAAAGACGTACTGAAATTATAATGAGTATCAAGGGAAAGATTGTGTCATGGGGTATCGAGGGGGTAGAAGTAGACGGGGAAAAGTTGATCGATGTCGACAAAGGCGAATTCGCAAAAATGATTACCGATCTCGACAAGACTATTGCGGCAAAGGTCACATCTATCAAAGAGGAGAACGAAAGGCTAAAAGCGGAAAGCGAGGAAAAGGCCGAAAAAGACAAAGAGGAGAGCGAGGAGCGTGAGGCTAAAGAAGCAAAGCGCAAATCGATAGAAGAGCAAAAAGAAAAGGTTAGAAAGGAACAGGACGCGGAAAAGAAACGGAAATATGACGAGAGGGTTGCGACCGAAAAGAGGAAGAGAGAGGCAATTGAAAATAAAATCAAGGCCGAGAAAGAAGCAAAGGCAAAGGGGGAAAAAGAGGAGCAGGAACGACAGAGACAAGCAAAGTTAGCCCCGGACAAAGACAAACTCAAGGTGCTAGCAACCCAATTGATGGATGTCGACTATCCGGAACTTAAATCCGAAGAGGCGAAAAAGATTCTCTCCGGAGTCAAAGACTTAATGAAAAAAGTGAATATTTATATTGTTGAAAACATAGAAAAATTATGAAAGAAATACGCTACAACTCGAATAACTGGGATGCTAAGGACTACAAGAAGGTCTTCGGACTAACTCCAAAATCGGTGGTCGATATTAAGATAGGGGGGAAGTTCTTTAAAAAATGTAAATTGAAATTCTTTTATGTTGGTCCGGGGTTTTTTATGATTGATGTAGAAGTCCCGGGCGAAGTCCTGGGAATCTCTTTGCACGATGGCTGCTCGTATCCAAGTAATCCCTTTTGCTCTCCTCGGGCAAGACGTGATGAGATAAAGATTTCTTTCCGAGGGCATACTTATCAGTGGAAATGCGGAAATAATAGGGAATGTGAATTTTGCGGAAAATCCGAAAAAGATATTGACAATTGCAAATTCTACCTCGATGGAGAAGAGACTATTTTCTCGCTTTATTTCAAAGACTCATTAGCTATAAAATCATGAACGATTGTCAGGAAAATCAGGGTCACGAATCATTAATCCTCGATATAAAGATTCTATTGAAAGAAGCCGAGGACTACGAGTTTGACGATTTCAGAAATGAGAAATATGCAGTCCCAAAAATAGCACTTGGAAATAGGCTTGAGGGCTTGAGGCAAAATGTAATTGACGGCAAATACGATCAATGAACAGAGAGGAAAAAATACAAAAACTAGTCGACAGAATCAATGACGAGGCCGAGAAACCTAAACAGGAAACGAACCCTATCTTGATTGCGTACTTAGTAAACCAATTTTTAGAAGCTGTACACGAAAAATGATTTGTCCATACTGTGATGAAAAAGCGAAATGGTGTGAGAATAAAGAAATCTATGGTAGAAACTATGGGAAGTCGTACATGTGTTACTATTGCAAGCCCTGCGATGCTTACGTAGGATGTCACAAAAATACTAGACGTGAGCTCGGAACTATGGCAAACTCAGAACTCAGAGAGTGGAGAAAGCGAGCTCATAGGGTACTAGATCCTTTGTGGCTCAAGAAGCCGGACAAGAAGAAAGCTCGAATAAAAGTTTACAGTAAACTTTCAAAATATTTCGGCAAAGATGCACACGTCGGAGCCTCGAATATCGAAGAGTGCAAGGCGATTATTTATGCCATTAGGAATAAACTAATATGATAAATCCTCGATTTAAAAGTTTTACAAAAACGACGACGGTCGGTTACGACAAAAAGCATACCTACGATCGATTGATGCCCGATGTACTGAAATTTTTGAAAAAACACAAAATCAAGGATTTTCAAGTGACTAGGCATGAAAAAAGGAATAGAGATGCCGGATTTGTCCATAGTATTGTTGAAGAAATAGACATTATTTTCGATGTCAAAACAAACTAATTGATAACAAACGATAGCAAATGAGAGCACTAATTACAGCGGCAGGATTTGGAACTAGAATGCTGCCACTTACAAAGTCAATTCCGAAAGAAATGTTGCCGGTAGGCGATAAGCCGGCAATTCACTATGTCGTAGAAGAGCTCATTGAGAACGGGATCAACGATATTATTATTGTTGTCGGCGAAAATGGGGATGTCACTCGGAATTACTTTAAGTATTCCTTGGAACTTGAAAAGCACTTGAAGTCGGCCGGAATGGTCTACCAGTCACACAGAATGGACGAGATTAATTCAATGGCGAATATCCGTTGTGTCGAGCAGTTACCAATGAGCGCTGGACATGGAAATGTCATGCCTATTTTGTCAGCGAGGCACTTGCTAAAGGACGAGCCGTTCGTTTTGATGTGGGGCGATATAATTGCGACATCAAGTAGGCTTGACCGAGCTCTCGCACGATTCTACAAGAACGATAGCAAATACTCTATTTTGTGTGCTACAAGGAAAGTAGAACAGAGCGATTTTCATAAATATGGCTACATACAAGGGCATAAATACACATCTGCAAAACATAAGAAAAAAGGAGACTTCCGAGTTGATTCTATGTTAGAAAAGCCGGAGATAGGGACGGAAGTCCACTCCGGGTATGCCGTGCTTAATGGGTACATTTTTACCCCGAAAATATTTGAAATCCTTGATGGCGACGCGCCCGATCATGAAGAAAAGCGTATCACTGACTATTTAAATCTACTCATCAAGGAGGAACCGGTTTATGCCGTCGATGTTTCTGACATCGCACAATTCGATGTAGGTACGCTGGAAGGGTATCGGGAAACCTTGATAAAATTCTTGACATAAAGTAAGAAATGTCTTACTATGGGGATATGTTTCTAAATAAAGACGTATACGATTGGTTAAAAAGGAATATCAAAATACATAGGGTCAAGAAAAACTCCTATGTATTGAGCTGGAAGTCAACTCAGAAACCTAGTTTTATATTTGGAACGAAGCAAGGATATGAAAGAAACAAAAAGAGGTCACAAATTTACTAAGTGGAGGGATAATTTTTATTATTGAAATATGATATACAAGGCAATAAAAGATCTTTTAAAGCTAGGCCCTGAGGCCCTTGGTGGCGATGGTGGGAAAGAATGGAATGCTAAGCAGGGAGAGAAAGTTCTGTATATTAAAGAAGAGGATTGGTTTGAATTAACAGAGTTAGTTAGGCATTCGGCCATATGCAATGAAATACACAAGAGATTAAGACTTGTAGATGGCGAGACCGATCGTATGACATCTTCTTTCATGTTTGGGTTTATGGCTGGAGTTTTATATAGGAGTAGCAAAGCAAGGCATAGTTATTTTGATTATAGGAATAGAAAGAAATCCTCTTAATCTTTTTACAATCGATCTATGGGAGAAATAGCAGATTCAATGATAGAGGGCGAAATGTGTGAACAGTGTGGTGAGTATATGGGTGGGGGCGCAGGTTTTCCCCGACTATGTGGGGCATGTGAGAGAGAGCAAGAAGATGAGGGATAATCGACATCATAATGTAGTAACTTTGCTACATTATAATGTAGTAACTTTGAAAGTAGAATAGAGCTAATTTAGGGAATTAAGTGGTGGAAACTTATTCGTCATTCGAGTAGATGATTGATGGGGGTTGGCTCCACAAGTGAACAAATTCCGCTGAACCCTATTGGCTCTATTCTAATCTGAGAGGTGGGACGACGATTCTTAGTAACAAGCTCGTAGTCGAGAGGTGCCGAGCTAAGAACGGATACGGTAGGCGGTATCCCCACCTTTGAGAGTTTATTTTTTATAGTAAAGGGAAATTATGTCAAGAATTACAAAAGCCGAGCTTTTAGAGAAAAACAAAGAGCTCGAGAGGGAAGTCGAAGAGTGGAAAAGTGCCAGTCGTGTAAAACGCGAGGCATTCACCGAACTTTTGAAGAAATTTGTGTCTCCCGGTCAAGTTGATAGCCCTGATAGGATCGGAGCTAACCATGTCATCGCTGAGGCAACCTATGACTGGCCTACTATTTTTTTCGCGATTGGTAAGGTATCTTCTATTGCGAACTTGTTCACCGGTCAAATGGAAAAGGCCGACAGAGTGAAAGAACTAGAAGCCGAAAATCAGAGATTGAACGAAGAGATGGAATTTGCGCCCTGCCGTCGTCCTGTGAGAAGATAATTCTTTACAACTTTTAAAATGGCCAATCCAAATATAGAATCTCCGTTCCCGCTTGTCTCCAAGCTAATTGCGTACTTCTTCGTGCTATTGGGCGTTGGAATTGTCACATTGGTGGCATGTTCGATTATGAAAATACTTTTGTTATTCATTACAGCACAATAATATGCCGATCGAAGTAAAGGTCACACAACCAAAACCGGGCTTCTTTGAGAATGCGTTTAAGAAGCAAGCGAAGAGTGTCGAGAAAGCACTGAGAGAATCTCTCAAAAATCCTTTCAGGAAAAAATATTTTAAAATTAGCATCAATGCGGTAGATTTTGGGATGCTAGTTCATGGAAAGGCTGTCACGAAATCCTCCAATAACGGGGATTCTGTACAGATAATTCTACAGGATATAGGCTTTGACACTATGAAAAAGCTCATTAAGGTAGCCCGACAAAGAGAGAAAAAAGCGAATAAGAAAAAATCTCAGAAAAAGGCTTGACAAGTGGTAAGGAATATCTTACTATGTACCCATACTTTTATGAATTTACTATGAATAAAAAGCGAATCATATGGCTGGTAATAGGAATTCTTTGCTTGACGTATGGTGCTCCACACTCCTCAAATGGACTTACTCTTTTAGGAATTATCATATCTGGATACACGTTGTTCCGGATTTACCAACATCTATTTTTTAAAGCTACTTTATGACAGATCAAGAAGAAAAGACGGAGGCTGTAGAGCCCCGCGAGATTAGTGCCTTATATGAGCAGGACAAGGCGTTTGTAGATACTCAAATCGCCACTGCTAAAACTTATCCAAGGAATATTACAAGGGCTACCGACGATGCGCTCGAGCTTGTAACGATGGACGAAGAGACCGCGGCTACCTGTACATATACCGTGCCTCGAGGCGGCAAGAAGATTTCCGGGCCGAGTGTGCATTTAGCTAAGATTCTTGCTCAAGTTTGGGGCAATATGAGGGTCGAGGCAAGGGTCATAGAAGTCGGGAAAAAGACTGTCACGTCTCAAGGAATTGCATTCGATCTCCAAAGTAATCTAGCAATCAAGGTCGAAGTTAAGAGGTCAATTTGGGGCAAGTACGGGCGATTTAGTGACGATATGATTACTGTTACTGGGAATGCTGCAAATGCTGTCGCTTTGAGAAATGCTATCTTGAATGTTGTTCCTCGAAGTGTCGTGAATAAAGTTTACAATGCGGCCTTGAATACAATCACCGGTGATATTTCGGACGAGCAGAAATTCAAAGCGGCACGGGGTGCAGTTGTGAAAAGGCTCAAAGATACCTACGAAGTCACTGAGAAAGAAATTTTAGGATCGATCGGCAAAGTATCTCTAGCACACATTGTAAAAGATGATCTAGTTGCCTTGATTGGTATAGGGCAAGCGATTAAAGACGGAGATACGACAGTCGACGAAGCATTCCGAGATAAGAAGCCGGAAAAAGCTGAGATTGATGAAAAGGAACTCAAGGAATTATACGAGAAGCACAAAAAATCGTTACCAACGGAAGAGCAGATAAATGCTGAAAGGGTTATTGACAAAAAGGAAAAGAACAGCTATAAGAAATTATTTAAACTTTTACAAGACAAAGAAAATGCCGATAACAAGAAATGAGGATAGGATAGGTAATTTCACTAGTTCCAAGATTTCAGCTTTGATGTCCAATGGTAGGGCAAAGGGCTCTGTCGGAAAGCCGGCATTTACGTATATAGAGGAGAAACGCATGGAAAGGCGCCTAAAAAGAAGTCTAGACCTCGAGACAAATGCGAGGCCACTGACATGGGGACAATTGCTTGAGGCGCATGTCTTTGAGATTTTAGGGCTAGAATATCAACTAGTTAGTCAGGAAACCGTTGTACATCCGGAGCATAAATTTTGGGCAGGTTCTCCGGACGCGACAAAACTCGACGAAGGGAACACGGTTATCGATATAAAATGTCCGATTACTCTGAAAAGTTTCTGTCAGCTTGTCGATCCTCTCTATGAGGGACTAGCTGGTCTCGAAGCAATGACTCAGATTAGAAATACACACAAAAGCGGAAACGATTATTACTGGCAGCTTGTTAGTAATTCCATTCTGACAGGATCGAGGTATGCCGAGTTGATTGTGTTCGTTCCTTATTTTGCAGACTTGCAGTCTGTTCGTGATTTTGCTTCGGAGGCCGATCTCGACAACACACATCGTTATTATTGGATCAACAATGCTGTCGACGAAGAGTTGCCATATCTACCCGACAAAGGGTTTTATAAGAATGTGAATGTGATTAGGTTTGAAATTCCGGAGGAGGACAAAAAGGCTCTCGAAGCTCGAGTAATTAGTTGTGGTTCTTTACTTGTCGAAGGGTAAGAAATACTATACAATGGTCACAGATATTTTATCACGATGTGTTATGGGTAAAAAGACAATTAACAAGGTAGAACTGTTTTTACAGCGTTTAGAGGCCGAACTCGATAAACAGGATCTCACCGTTCCTCAATTTGCTGACAAGATGGGTGTCCCGAAAGTTACGGTTTATGCTTGGCTAAATAGAGACAATGTAATGAGCTTGAAAAACTACTACAAGGCCCTCAAAGCTCTCGGTTTGACCGAAGAGATTTCTTAATTCTTTTAGACAATCATAATGGCAAAAAGGATCACGAAGAAGCTAGCTAGAAATGCTAAAGTGACCGACTATCGCATCGATGTGACAAAGGGAAAAGCAAGGGTCACGATTGATTATAACTCGAAATCGAACACATTTTCCATACTAAACCCTATTGGTGGAACAGAGTTTGGATTCAAGCGTCCAGTCAAGCAACTCTCTCCGTACAAGCAAGATAGTATTGCTTTGTGGAAAGACGTGGTCGCCGCGATTGCCGAGAGTGTTGTTATCATTGAAGATTTAATATGCTCAGAGAAATTTGTTGTTGAATTATGAGGAAAATAAAGAAAATCTTATTTCTAGGGAATTTCAGAGTCGATTTTACGACCGAAAGCCACCATTTAGAAACTCTCAAATCATTGGGATATGAGGTAGTAACATTCCAAGAATCCGAGGCGAAAGGTAGTGATATTCTCAAAGAGGCGGAAAACGCTGATTTGTTTATTTGGACTCACACGCACGGATGGGAAACCGAGGGGGCAGAAGAGATGCTGCAAGCCCTAAAAGAGAAAAATATTCCGACAATGAGCTATCATTTAGATTTATGGCTCGGAATTGAGAGGCAAAAGGATCTAGACATCGATCCTGTTTGGAAAGTGGACTATTTTTTCACGGTTGATAAATTGATGGCCGATTTTCTAAATAATACGGAAAATATGCCAAATGGGTTTTTCGTGCCGGCCGGAGTCTTCGAGGAGGAGTGTTATATCGGAAAGGAAAAAACGGAATTTCTTTATGATGTCATTTTCGTAGGAACTAAGAATTATCATAAAGAGTGGCCACATAGACCTCGATTAATTCACTTTCTCGAGCAAACTTACGGAGCTAGATTTGCACACTATGGAAATGACGGCATTGAGAAAAAGCAAATCAGAGGCGAGAGACTCAATGACCTTTATCACAGTGCAAAAATCGTCATAGGGGATACTTTGTGCAAGAATTTCGATTATCCGGACTATTTTTCGGATCGAATATTTGAGACGTCCGGGAGGGGTGGCTTTATTATCCATCCGTATATCGAGGGGATTGACAAGATGTTTGAATTGCCGAAGCTTTTAACCCTCGATGGGCACTTGTTGGATACGGCGAAGACCGAACTTATCACGTTCCCATTCGAGGATTTTGTCTACTTGAAATACGTGATCGATTATTACTTGAAAAACGAAGAGGAGAGAGAGGCTATCCGACAGAGAGGGTTTTTGCGGACAAAAGCCGAACACACTTACACCGAGCGCTTACAATATATTTTAAACATAATCGAAAATGAGCAGTAAAGACAAGACAATTTTTAACCAAACGGATCTCGATATATCCGATTTGTCTCCGGATCAAGTACTAGAAGTAAACGCAAAGGTCATGGAGTTTAGGTTAGTAAATTTTGCTCAAGTTGCCACCGCTTCCATTACTGAATTTTTTGAAAGGTTCTCGAATGTGGTGGATAGACTCGCAAATAGTCCAGAATTCCAAAACTTTATAGAGGAACAAAGAGATGCAAAAGAAGAAGAAAAAAAATAGAAAATTCAAGCTCAAAAGGATTAGTTATTTTTTTACTTTTTACAATTTACTTATGGGCAAGTTCGGAAAAGTGTTACTGAGCCTGTTAATTGGGGTAGTC
>Ga0114923_10001880_pt1 | contig 14348 bp, 24 predicted proteins | sample SumtaG_FD_89578 | JGI IMG/M metagenome (GOLD analysis project Ga0114923, IMG submission 89578) | Deep subsurface microbial communities from Indian Ocean to uncover new lineages of life (NeLLi) - Sumatra_00157 metaG | ecosystem: Environmental > Aquatic > Marine > Oceanic > Sediment | place: near...
ATAATATAAACTGATAACTATTGACAGGTTAGTTATCATATGATAACTTATTATGCGTAGGTTATCAGAATATGAAGAAAAAGTATTTATCGACTATTGAGCTGGCGAAGATTCTGAATATTAGTCGAGTGGCAGTTTTAAAAAAGATTAAATTAGGTCAGATCAAAGCCATTAGAGTGGGGCGGAATTATGCTATAAGCGTAAAAGATTTGGGCGGAATATTAGGCGAGGAATTGACTAAAAAAGATGAAGCTATGATAAACAGGGTGGTTAAAAGAACGGTTAAAGAGTATGGAGAAACATTGAGATTATTAGGGGCGTCATGATTAGAAGTGTGAGTGTTAGGGAGGTTGAGCAGGTAGCTTTTAGGTTAGCGAGAGAGAAAATGATTTATGATGAGCCGATTCCTGGCTTTGAAACAAGGTTTCCAAATATTTTAGAAAGTTGTTTAGCAGTGCCGTTTCAGAAATTTGATAAAAAATTGCTTTACAAAACTTTAAGTAGAAAGGCAGCGGTTTTGTTTTATTTAATGATAAAGAATCATCCATTTCAGAATGGAAACAAGAGAATAGCGATGACAACTTTGTTTTATTTTCTTTACAAAAATAATAAATGGTTAAGAGTGGATAATAAGAAGTTATATAATTTTGCGGTCTGGTTGGCTGAGAGCCCGGCGGAATTGAAAGATGATTCTATAAGGGCGGCTAAGAAGTTTATTAAAACCTACTTAGTTAAAAGATAAGTAGGTTTTCCAGAATTTGTGGTAGAATGGGATATATTTTTTCAAGGGAGGTGATTATTAATGGCAGATACAGATAAGACTGTAGCTGATAAACCAGCTGAAGAGCCAAAGGTTGAAAAGCCAAGCGATACGGCTGCACCAGCAGGCGATGCGGCTACACCAACAGGAACTGACCAACAAGGTCGCCAGCTTTATAGCGTGAAGTGCGCTGATTGTGGAAAGCAAACTGAAGTTCCCTTTAAACCAAGTGGAGGGAGGCCAGTTTATTGCAGAGATTGTTACATGCAAAAAAGAGGTTAAGGAGGAATAAGCAGGAGGTAATAGAGATGAGTGGTAAAAAACATTTTACTGCTGATGTAGCTAAAAAGATCGGAGAGGAATTGGGAATCAAGTGGGGTAAATTCGATGTGGAGCAGCTCAGAAGAGGGATGGATGTGGAACTGGAGCATGGGTTGGTGGATGCTAATACTAATGTGAGTGATGATGATCCGCTGATAACGGGAAAAATTGCCTTAGCTCATTTGAATGAGTTTCCTGATTATTACACTAGATTAGATAAGATGGAGAAGGAAGCAGAGAAGGATTGGGAGAAGGGTTAAGATTGAGTTAAAATAGAGAGATGAGAAAGTTTTTAGTTCGGTTGATGGTTTTGATAGTGGGGTGGATGGTGGTGAGATTTGTAATTGGAGGGTCTGAAGATGATTGGATATGTGATAAGGGAGAATGGGTGAAGCATGGACAACCGGCGGCGGAGAGGCCTGAGGGTGATTGTGAGTGAGGATAGTCATAGCGAGGAGATAGTACCGATTCATTAAGCGAGGGTGGTAGAATAGATTTAATGGGTAGTTTAGGTTTGATTATTATGGCTACTGGGGTGATTAGTTTAGGGGCGTTGGTGGGGGTATGGACGATGGCGATGAATAAGGAGAGACTGAATAGGATTTTATTGTTTTTGGTGAGTTTGTCGGCAGGGGCGTTGATGGGAGGAGCGTTTTTGCATCTGCTGCCTGAGGCGTTGGAGCTGTTGGAAAGTGAGAGAGTGTTTTTGACGGTGTTGATAGCCTTTATGGGGTTTTTCTTAATAGAAAAGGGGCTGCACTGGCACCATTGTCATAAAAAGAATTGTGAGGAGCATAGGTTGGGGCAGATGAACTTGATAGGAGACAGTGTGCATAATTTTTTGGATGGTTTGATAATTGCAGCGGCGTTTGGAGTGGACGTAAGATTGGGATTGGCGACTAGTTTGGCAGTAGCTTTGCATGAGATTCCTCAGGAGATAGGGGATTTCGGGGTGCTTATGTATGCTGGTTGGGAAAGAGGAAAAGCTTTAGTGTTTAATTTTTTGGTGGCTTTGATGGTGGTGGTAGGAGGGGTGGTGGGTTTTTATTTGTCTAATGGGGTAGAGTTGTTTATTGGCTATTTAATGTCAGTAGCAGCTGGTGGCTTTATATACATTGCGGCTTCAGATTTAATGCCGGAGTTAAAGAAAGAAACAGGTTTGAAGAAGTCTTTGGTGAGTTTCGGGGTGTTTGTGGTAGGTGTAGGGCTGATGTGGGGAATGAGGATGCTAGAATAAGGTATGAAGAAAAAGAGATGGCTAAGAATTCTATTGGTTCTGGGATTGTTGATGTTGGATTGGGCAGCTTTGGATGATATTACGACAGGGAATGAGCCTAATTATTTTGGAGAGTATGGGATTTTACTGGTAAGCGCAGCTATTTTTCTTTGGCTTTGGAAGAAGAAAAGAAATCAGGGTTGTTGTTGATTAAGAAATTTACCTTGGTATTGAGCTTGACCTTTAGTTTCCTCGAGGATGATTTGACAAATAGCAATGCCGGGGTGGAGGGCTAGAGGCATAGGGCCGGCGTTGGTCATTTCCAGGACCTGTTTGCCGTTGCTACCGGGATGGATAAAGTTGGAGGTGATGTGAACCATGAGGCCGACTCGAGCCAAGGTGCTTCGACCTTGAATCCAGCCGCAGAGGTTGTTGGGAAGAGTAAGGGTTTCGACGGTGATGCCGTGGACTGATTGACCAGGGAGAAGAGTGAGATGGTCATCAATAGTGATGAGTCGGCTGACTTTTTTATAGTCAACTTTGTCTTTGATATGGAAGATGTTTTTAACTCGGCGAAAGACGCGGAAGGTTTTATCTAGATGGAAGTCAATTGAACCAGGGCCAACTTGGGATTGGTTAAAGGGTTTAATTTTAATTTGGCCTGATTTAACGGCTTTGAGGATGGCATTACGAGCGAGGATGGCCATAGTTGAGTTTAAGGGAGATGATAAAGAGGATAATCATAATCAGCTGGCAGGCAATACAGACAGGGCAGAGGACTTTTTCAACAAAGATTTCCAGATAGGTAATCCTGAGACAGAAAATTGTGCCGAAGGTAGCCATAAAGAGGTGGAGTTTTTTGAATTTCATGAGGGAGGAGTAGAGGATGAAAAGGTAGCCGATGAGGCCGATGAGAGCGACAGGCAGGCCGAAGATTTCGGCCAAAGCTCCTTTGGTGGTGGCGTCACAGTTGACAGTGGCATTGACGTAACAGAGGCCGGGTGGGGTGGGGGCGAGATAAGAATAGAAAAGGTAAGAGGCGAGGATAAGGCCAATGATAGAGAGGATGATAGAGGTTTTCCAAAGTTTTTTCATAGGTTGGCTATTTATGGTATAAATGAGAGTTATGAAAAAGTCAAATACAGGTTTGTGGATTACTTTAGGAATGATAGTGTTGGTGGTGGTGCCGGTGGTGTTGTTTGCGGTGTTTTCTTCTAAGCCTAAGTCAGCAACTGAGCCAGGGAAGTATGATGAGTTGGCGAAGTGTTTGACAGAGAAGGGGGTGAAGATGTACGGGACTTATTGGTGTTCGCATTGTAAGGTCCAGAAGCAGATGTTTGGGGACAGTTGGCAGTATGTTAGTTATGTGGAGTGTTCATTACCAGGTGGGCAGGGGCAGACTGAAGAGTGTGGGGAGGCAGGGATTGAGGGTTATCCGACTTGGGAGTTTGAGGATGGGGAGAGATTGAGTGGAGAGGTGGTTTTGGAGCAGTTGGCAGAAAAAGCTGGGTGTGAATTATGATGGGGATGGGTTTGTAGGTTAAGGGGGAATGAGATAGTATAGAGGTGTATGTTTTTAAGCCTGCCCGAAGTGGAAAAGATTGTTAAGGAGTCGGGGAAGATTGATGCTCAGGAGTTGGTTAAGGCGGTGGGGACAGCCCGACATTTAGAGGTGCCTTTAGAGGAAGTGTTGATAGGTAGACGGTTGATTGCAGCTTCAGAGTTGGGGCAGATGCTGGCTCAGGCACAAGGCATGGCTTATGTAGATTTACAGTCTTTAGAGATTCCTAAGGAGGCGTTGAAGCTGGTGGCAGAAGAGTTTGCGGTCAATCGGCATGTGATTCCATTTAAGTTAGAAAAAGGAGTGATTTTCTTGGCAATGGAGGATCCAAAGGACTTGGAGGCGGTGGAGTTTGTTAAGAAACATACTGGTTATGAAGTGAAACCGGTTTATGCGGATAGACTGAGTATTCAAGCGGCATTGCGGGCGTATAAAGGAAGTTTAAAGGAAGAGTTTGCCGAGCTGGCAGAGAAAACGGTGGTGAAGGCAGCAGGTCAGGTATCGATTGCTGATTTGGCTAAAGATGTGTCGGTAATAAAGGCAGTGGAGACGATTTTGGAGTTTGCGGTGGTAGAGGAGGCATCGGATATTCATATTGAGCCGCTTTCGAATGAGGTGGCGGTGCGGTACAGGGTTGACGGAGTGCTGCATGATGTTTTGAATTTAGCTAAGGAGTTACAGCCGGCTTTGGTGGCCAGGATTAAGATTTTGGCGAACTTGAAGCTGGATGAAACAAGATTACCCCAGGACGGCAGGATGATGTTTAAGAGCGAAGGGGGAAAGAAGGTGTCCTTGAGAGTGTCGGTGTTGCCGACGGTGGAGGGAGAAAAGGTAGTGTTGAGAATCTTGGAGGAAGTGTTGCAGCATTTTTCTTTGGCAACTTTGGGTTTAATGCTAGAGAAGGAGAAGTTGGTTAAGATCTCGATTAAAAAACCGCATGGGATGGTGTTGGTGACTGGGCCGACAGGGTCAGGAAAGACGACAACTTTATATACCATTTTAGGTTTGTTGAATACGGTAGGGGTAAATATCAGCACGGTGGAGGACCCGGTGGAGAACAGGATTAGGCGGGTAAATCAGACTCAGGTAAACCCACAAGCAGGCTATGTGTTTGCTAAGGGGTTGAGAAGTCTTTTAAGACAGGATCCAGATATTATTATGGTGGGTGAGATTCGGGACAAGGAAACGGCCAAGATTGCGGTCAATGCGGCGATGACAGGACATTTGGTGTTGTCGACCCTGCATACTAATGACGCGCCAGGGGCAATTCCAAGGATGCTGGATTTAGGGGTGGAGCCGTTTTTAGTGGCTTCAACTTTAGAGATGGTGGTGGCCCAGAGGTTGGTGCGTAAGATTTGTCCGGCTTGTAAGGTGGAGCATGGGGGAGAAACAGACTGGATTAAGATATTAGGAGGGATTATTCGGGATAAAGAAAGACTGGCTCAGATTCAAGGGTTGCTGCCGAAAAAGTTTGTTCGAGGGAGAGGGGGGCCGAGATGTCGATATTCCGGATATCAAGGCCGGATAGGAATTTTTGAGGTGATGGGGGTGGGCGAGGCGATAAAAGAGTTGATTGCGGCTAGGGCAGCGATTGGAGAGATTAAAAAACAGGCTTTGAAGCAAGGGATGGAAACAATGCTGATGGATGGAATGAGAAAGGTGGGGAAGGGAATAACCACGATGGAGGAGGTCTTGAGGGTGAGTCTGGAGTAAGTTATGGCCCAATTCAGATATACAGTCAGTCGGAAGGGACAGGAAACATCAGGGGTGGTGGAGGCAGCCAGTTTGATTGAGGCAGGAGAAAAGCTTCAAGAACAAGGGGGATATATTTTGGAGTTAAGAGAGAGGTTTTCGTGGGGAAGTTTAAGAATAGGTAATTGGTTAGAGGAGTTTTTAGCGCCTTTAACAGAGAAAATGGGAGCGGGAGAAAAAATCTTGTTTACCACTCAATTAGGCTCGATGTTAAAAACGGGTTTGCCGGTGACTAGGGCCTTGGAGGCTTTTGTGGATGAGAAGCAGACTCACATGTCAGTACCTTTGAAGCGGATTATGGATCAGTTGAAGGCAGGCAAAAGTTTGTCTGAGGCTTTAGAGAGTTATCCTAAGATATTTGGCAAGATTTATGTTAATGTGGTGCGTTCCGGGGAAACGATGGGAAAACTGGCAGAGAGCCTGACTTATTTAGGAGATCAGTTAAAGCGGGAACATGAGTTGAAGAACAAGGTGAAGTCGGCCTTGATTTATCCGATGGTGGTGTTGGCGGCTATGTTTGGGGTGATGAGTTTTATTGCTTTATCGGTAGTGCCGAAGATTGTGGTTTTTGCCAAAAGTGCGGGAGCGAAGCTGCCCCAGATTACTCAACTGATGATTGGGGCAACTGAGTTGGTGCGGCAGTATTGGTTATTGATGATTTTGGCGGCGGTGGGATTGGTAATAGGTTTGTGGCGGATGATGAAGACAAAGGAGGGAAGAAAATTGACGGATGGACTACTTTTAAAAATACCGGTGGTAGGGGAATTGATCAGGCGATACAACCAGGCAAGGTTTGCTCGATTGTTGTCAGGATTTTATCGTTATGGGGTGAGTGTGGAGTTAGCCTTTGAAATACTGGCTGAGAGTTTGGATAACCATTATTATTCACAGGCTTGTTTGCGGATGAAGCAAAGATTGATGACAGGGCGGAGTTTGTCGGCAGTAATGGCTTCGGAGAAAGAGCTTTTTTCAGGGATAATGGGAAGGGTGGTTAAAGGAGCGGAACAGACAGGAGTTTTGGATGAGACTTTATTAAAACTAGCGGTGTTTTATGAGGAAGAGTTGGAATCATCTTTGAATAATTTGACGACAGTTATTGAACCGGTATTGATTATAATTTTAGGGGTGGGAGTAATTGGAATTGCTTTAGCGGTGATTTTACCAATTTATCGAGTAACATCGCAGTTAAGATGAAGAAAAGAGGGTTCACTTTACTGGAATTGTTGTTTGTGATTGGCTTGATAGCCTTAGTGGGGGGAATGGGAGCGGGGGTTTATAGTCGGGTGAAGCAGAATGAGGATATGACGGCGGTGGTGATGCAGGCAGTGCATTTATTAAATATGGCTCGGTCGAGGTCGGTGACAGGAGAAGGAGATACGGTTTGGAAGATAAGATTGGAGACAGATAAAGTAAGACTTCAAGACGAAACAGGGGTGACGAGGGAGGAATATCGGTTGCCGGAGAAGTACAGCTTGTTTGGGCCGGTGACTGAGGTGGTGTTTAATCGGGCTGATGGGAGGGTGGAAATGTGTGAGACAGGTTGTGTTTTTGAGTTGAGAGAAACAGAAGGAGCTTTAAATTATCAATTCAAAATATTATTTTCAGGAGTAGTGGAGTATTGATATGAATGATATGAAGAAAGGATTTACATTGGTGGAGGTGTTGGTGGCGATGGCTTTGTTGATGGTTTTGACGGTGGGTTTGGTGGGGTTGACTCAGTTGTCGGTGAGAGCGAGTGCGGTTTCGCGATTGAGGGTAGGGGCGATGGCGATACTGAGTGAGACGATGGAAGCGACCATGGCAGTGAGAGCCAGTAATTTCGGCAGTTTGGATGAAAGGGTTTATCATCCGGAGGTAGCGGAGGGGAAGTGGGCTTTGGTTGATGGGACTGAGATGGTGAGAGGAATAGAGCGTTGGGTGGAGATCAGTAAGGTGCAGAGAGAAATATCTTGCGGGGGTGAGCGGGTGTGTCCAATTGTGGAGAGTGGTGGAGTGGTGGATCCGGTGACGTTTAAGGCTAAGGCAGTGGTGGTGTGGCAAGAGCGAGGAGAAGATAAGAGAGAAGAATTAGAAAGTTTATTGACTTTTTGGAGGTAAGATGAGGAAAGGTTTTAGTTTGATTGAGGTGTTGGTGGCTTTAGGAGGAGTGGCGGTGTTGGCTATAGCGGCAACATCGTTTTTGTTTTCAATTTTATCTCAACGAGATCAGGCAGTGGCGGAGTCATTGGCAGCTGGACAGGTTGAGGCGGTGGCGGCGGTAGTGGGGTCGGCGGTGCGGTCAGCTAGGGGAATAGAGGTTGAGGACGGAGGGAAGAGTTTGGAGTTAACGAGTGCAAGTGAATGCTGGTTATTTACCTGGGATGAGGTTTTAAAACAAGTGAAGTTTGGTCGGTCAGAAGGAATAGAATGTAGTCCACCTTTGACAGCGGGGGAAGCATTGACAGCAGAGAAAGCGGTGATTGAGAGAGTGAATTTTAGTATGTTAGCACCTGATGATTCGAGTCGGACGGTAAGAATGGAGATGGATGTGAGGATTTATCGACCTTTGTGGAGTACAACTCAAGAGTTTGATCAGTTGTTTGTTAATTTAGTGGATGAAGGAGGGGGAGATGAAGACTAGAGAGAGTTTAGGTCAGGCAGCGTTGATTGTGGTGTTTGGTTTAGGGATGATGGGGGTGGCGGCAGCTTTGGCATTTTCCTGGTTTGGGCCAAAGACAGTCATAAGGCAGAAGGCTTTAGTTGACTCAGGTAAGGCATATTATGCGGCCCAGAGCGGGATAGACGAGTTGATGATTAGACTGAGAAGTCATCATAATTTTGGCAATGTCTGGGATATGGTCCATGAGTTGGATAATGGGTCAGTATTTTATGCGACAATTTCCGGAGATTTGGAAACTAAGATAGCTACGGCCACAGGTAAGTTTGGTGGTTTTACCCGGAGGCTGGAGGTGAGGGTAGCCAGCAGTTCGGCCAAGACTTCGTTTTTGTTTGCGGTCCAGTCAGGTAATGGAGGTTTTGAGTTAGAGCGAGGGACAAGAATTGAAGGGGTTGGAGGCAAGCCGGGCAATGTTTATTCTAATGCTGATGTTTTAGGTGAGCGGATGACTTCAGGAACTTCAGGGTCAAAAATTTTAGGCAATGTATGGGCAGTGGGGAAAATCAGTGGTTTGAATGGAGATACGACTGGCGGGGTATATATTACAGGTGATGCAGCGGCTAATGAGTTGATTCGGTGTGAGGTGTTGGGAGATGTGGAGGCACCAGCGGCGCCGATGTCAGGTTGCAATTATGGGGGTGGGTTTACGGTAGCTGAGGCGCCAGAAGTGAGACCAATGGAGACAGTGGATATTGTTTTTTGGAAGCAGCAGGCAGAGTCCTCGGTTTGGCCAGGAGACTGTACGATCAGTTCATCGGCAGGGCCGAGTGACTGTTCTGGAGCAGAGAAGCAGTTGGGGTCGGTAAAAATTGAAGGGAATTTGGTGGTTGATTCAAACGTTGACTTTACCTTGACAGGGCCGGTGTGGGTGGAAGGAGATCTGACGATTAACTCTAATGTGGATATTTATGTTGATGAGGCTTTAGGCATAGAAGGGGTAGTGGTGGTGGTGGATTATCCGGCAGATCAGTTTGCCAGAGGTAAAATTGAGACGGCCAGCAATGTGGATTTTTTTGAGACTCCTCAGGGCGGTCCGGCAGTATTTGTGTCAACTAACACTGAGGATGACTGCGGGGCAGTGCCGGCAATTGAGGTAGCCAGTAATACAGCCACGGTAGTGTTTACAGCGCCTAATGGATGTGTGTTTTTTCAAAGTAATTCGTTTGTGAGGGGAGTATTGGCTAAAAAAATTCATTTATCTAATAACTCGGTGATTGAATATGATCCGAGATTGGCGACGGTGATATTAAGGACAGGATTAGGGGGTTGGGCAGTGACCAGTTTTAAGGAGACAGGAAACTAGGAATTGGTGTAAGATTAAACATTGGAGGAAAATGGCCAAAAAAACTGCCCGTGGCCTACTAATTCGCGACGAAACAATAGAAGTTTTAGAGTTGACTTCAGATAAAGGTCGGTTTGAGGTGTCGGGTTATGGTTGGGCGAGGTTGGCGAATGGAGTGATGAAGGGTGGAAGAGTGATGGATGCCAAGGCTTTAGCTTATGAATTGAAAAAGTTGATGAGAGCGAGCAGGATTAGGTCAGTGAGAGGGCCGGTGGTGTTGGGATTAGCGCAGTCACAGGTATTTCTAAAGGTATTTACCATTCCGAAGTTTGAGGAAAAGGAGTTAAAGGAGGCGATCACTTGGCACGTGGGGTCACTGGCGCCGGTGTTGCCGAGAGATGCTTATAACTCATATGAGGTGATTGGCAAAGGAGTTCAGAATGAGGTGAAGGTTTTGTTGGCTTCGGCGCAGCAGTTAGTAGTGGATGGCTATTTAGAGGCGATGGAATTAGCCCAAATTGAGGTGGAGTCAATTGAGCCTTTGGCTATTTCCCGGGTGAGATTGATTGATCCTAGAATGTTTTTGAATAAGAGTGTGGCCAGTGTGCATTTGTATGGAGGGAGGTTGTCAGTCTCGATTTTGGTGAATGGCAAGCTGTGGTTTAGTAAGGAGAGCTTTGTGATTGAGGGGAAGGAGGGAGTGATAGCCACGACAGTGACAGAACTGATTAAGTTTTTTACTGAGAAGAAAGATAAGGATATAGCCGGGGTGACGGAAATTATTTATTCAGGAGATAGGGCGGGGATGGGGGTTTTAGAGAAGAATCTGAAAGGTTTTAGGCCGAAGGTGACTAGAGCAGAATCAGGGATAATTCTGGTCAAATCAAAGGTGGTTAGTGATGTAGAAGCAGTCATGTTTGCGCCGGTGTTGGGATTGGCGATGAGAAGCGGGGTACATCAGAAGGGACTGATTAATTTATTACCTGATTGGCCAGAAGAAAAAGCAGAGTTGGTGGGTCTTAAAAAAACAATGTCAAGGACAATAGTGACGGCAGGACTGGTAGTTTGGTTGACAGTGGTGGGTTTAGGAGCGGGTTGGTGGTGGTTGGGGCAGAGAGGGCAGGAATTGACAGGGCAGATCAGCCGGTTAGAGGCGGAGGCAAGCCAACAGCAAGAGGGAGAGTTTTTAGATTGGGGGAATCAGTTCAATCAAACAGTTAAGGCAGCGGGTTTGATTGAGGAATCGCGGGTGAGTCTGGTTCAAGTTTTACGAAGACTATCTGAGTTGATGCCTAAAACAGTCAAGATAACCTCCTTTACTTATAATAGTTTGATAGGAAAATGGTCAATGTCAGGAGTGGCCGATAAACGAGAGGATGTTTTGGTTTTTGATAAGATGTTGAAGGAGTCAGATATTTTTGCTGAGGCTAAGCTTTACTTTTCCAGTTTGGAGAGTGACGAAGGAGTAGTCTTTAGATTCAGCGGAGGGAAAGATGAAAAATAGTGAGTTGAGTACTGGTCAAAAAGTTTGGTTGGGATTGGGGTTGGTGGGGATAGGAGTGAGTTTGTGGCTTTTGTCAATGTTTAACAAGACATGGCAGGCAAAGACCCAGAGAGAAGAGAGAATTCAAGAGTTGAAAGTGAAGGTGGCTGATGCAGAGGAGTTGGAGATGGATAAGCAGATTTTAGGGGTTAAGTTGATGGAGTTGGAGGAGTTTTTTTTAGAGGGAGAATCAGGGGTAGCAGCAGCAGCTGGAAGGATGGAGGAGATGGCGGCGCAGACAGGAGTAGGTTTGACACTGGCATTTGAGGATTTTCCAGAGAAGGTGGATGTGGGGGGGGTGTATCAGATGGGGTTGGGGATGTATGCAGAGGTGGAAGGGCCGTATCAGGGAATATTAGAGTGGGTCAGGCGGGTAGAGGAATTGCCATATTTTATTAGATTGTCGGAAGCAAAGATAGGCTTGGCTAAGTTGATGCCAGGAGTAAAAACAGAGTTTAAAGGAGTGATGTTTTTGAAAAATGAATAAAGAAAAATACAAAGACCAGATAGCTTATTACAAAAACCGAGTGATGTTGTTGGTGGGACTAGTGGTGGTTCTACTGCTGGGGGAGTTATTGATGGTTTGGCAATGGTATCAGAAAGGCAGGAAACAAGTAAGGCTGGCAGGGATAAGATTCAATTTGAAAAGAGAAGAGTTTGATGAATTGTGGGAGGATTTAACTGAGAAGACTGTAGAGGTTGAATTGGAGCAGGAAATTAGGTATGGTGGAGATATAGGTAAGTTAGAACCTTTTGAGTAAAAGAAGGAGGTGAGAAGAAAAATGCTACCTGCCCGATTGAGGAAAGGTTTCACCTTGGTGGAGTTGTTAGTAGTAATTGCGATTTTAGGGATTTTGGCAGCGATTTTGGTTTTGGCAATTAATCCGGCTGAGTCACAGAGAAAAGGACGTGATGCAACCAGATTGTCAGACCTAGCCACAGTGAGAGAGTCAGTTGATTTGTCGATTGCTGACGGTGAGGTATTATCAGGGACAGCATTAGTGCTATTTACCGGAACTTCAGCTGGGAGTCGTGATACGACCGATACTGGTAACTGGGTTGGCATGGATGTGTCGAAATATCTTTCGGTCCTGCCAATTGATCCAAGACAGAATGCGACTGATGATACACTTTTGTCTGATGGCACAACGCTGATTGCGGCTGGAGGAATGGTCTACACTTTTGTATCTAATGGAACTACTTATGAGTTGAATGCTTATTTGGAGTCAAGTGATAATGCGCCGTTTGTTCAAAATGATGGCGGTGATCAAAATTTGCGTTTTGAGGCTGGGACTGAACCAGGATTAGACCTTTCAACCGCATTGCCATAAGTTGAGATTGGAATTAGAATGTATAAAGACCTGCTCAGAAAGCGGGCGGGTCTTTTTTTGTGATGAGATGTTAATTAGGTAGGTTTGGTATAATAACTTGCCTGTCAGGAGACAGGTTTTATTTATGACTGAAAGTGAACCTATACCATTATCAGAACAGATGGCTGGAAGAGTGATGAGGTTGAATGATTTGAGAAGGAAAACGCTGTTACAGATTAATTTGGGCATGAGTGAGATAAGTGGAATAGGTAGAGAATTGGTAGGTAAAAGAAGGGTGTTTATGGTTAAGGCGGAAGTGGATGGAGATTCAGATAGTTTAAAAAAATATTTTCCTGAAGGGCTACCTTTAGTGATTGTATTAGATGAAGGTGTATCTGGGCTAGCGGTAGGGCAATTAAGAGTAGGTTATACAAATCTAGATCTTCGATATGGGGGGGAAGAATCTAGATTGATAGATATATGTGATAGTGATGGAAGGACTTTGATAAGAGGGGAAATAGACCTAGCTAGTGGAGAGGTTAAGTTTATTAATGGGGAGGAAGAATATCAGAGCAATAAGGCAGGGGAAAGAGTGGGAATTTTAGTAAAGGAGAGTGAATACTTTGGAGAAAAAAATGATGGATTGCCTTTTGTGGTTAAAGATTTGACAGATGAAGATTTTAAAGAGATTGTTGATCAAGGGACAGGCAAGTTGTGGAGTGAGGAAAAGTGTAAGCGGATTGATGAGCAGTATAGAAAAGCAGTATTGCGTAATCTGTTAGTTTTGGATGAGGTTGATAATTCTGCCGTAGATAGCTGGGTCAGTTTATTAAGAGATGGTGATCCAGGGGATTTTTTTAATCAGGTGTGGCAGTTGGTTGAAGGGCTTGAACCAGTAGAAGGGAGTAAGGGGGGGGTGGGAGATAGAAAAGGGAAATTAAGTCAAGGAGGAGCTGAAGTATTGGTTAAGAGAAAGTTTGAGCAAATATTAGGTTATATAGGTAAAGGTAAATTACCTAATGTTGCTAAAGGAGATATACAATTATATGTAGAAACTGATTTAGCCTATGGTATTAAAGATGAGAGATTAACATATTTATTTAATACACCAAGAAAAACTAAGCCTGGTTATTTGGAAATTAAGTTAGGTTATGATAGTCAGAGATTTGAAAATTCATTAGAGGTTGATGTAATAGTAGTTAGTGGTGAAGTTGGTAGCTTACAAAAAGAAGAGGCGTTAATAGAGAATGAGAATTTAAATTTAGCTAGGGTGTTGAGTTTACTAGAGCGTAGAGAAGAGTAGATAGATATTAATTTGGTGGTTTTTTAAAGATGGTGCTAATGATGGCGCAAAGCAGAGTGGTTAGGAAGTTTGGTATAATAAAGCTATGGGGAAGAAGGTTTTTAAAGCAATACTTTTGTTGTTACTGGGTGGAGGTTTGGGGATAGGGGGAGTGTGGCTGTGGCAAAATTTTGAGCTAAGACAGAGAGAAGAAGTGATGACGGTGGCTTCGCCATTGCCAAGTGTTTTGCCAGCGGCTTCAATGGTACCAGCGGTTTCAGCTTTACCACAGGCATTAGCAGATCCATATGTTGGATGGTTAACTTACACCAATTCGCAGTATGATTATGGATTTAAATATAGTGGTTCGTGGAGTTTGAATGATTCAATGCCAGGGTCAAACCAGTATGACAGAGTGGTGGTGCAAGGGGACATTGCCACTAAAGGTTGGCCGAGTATTGATATTGGTTTAGGGCAGCCAGCAGCGACTTTAGCAGAGGTAAAGACTTATTTAGAGTCATTGTTTGGTGGGACGATGACGATTGAAAATACAGTTTTTGGTCAAGGAATGATTTCAGCGGTGAAGATGTCGTCAGCAGCCAGTCCGCAAGCTTATGCGAGCGAGAGCTTTTATTTTATTCATAAAGGGGTGGTTTTGAGAATTA
>Ga0114923_10001881_pt1 | contig 14337 bp, 11 predicted proteins | sample SumtaG_FD_89578 | JGI IMG/M metagenome (GOLD analysis project Ga0114923, IMG submission 89578) | Deep subsurface microbial communities from Indian Ocean to uncover new lineages of life (NeLLi) - Sumatra_00157 metaG | ecosystem: Environmental > Aquatic > Marine > Oceanic > Sediment | place: near...
GTCCGGGTAGTATGCTTACTTTTGCGGTAGCCGGCTGAGTCCAGGTATGCCGCCTCCAGCGCAAGCTCCTGCACGACATTAGGGTCGAGTCCTTTGACCATCTCGGTTGCCGTGCCGGCATCCAGGCTCATCAAGAGCATCGCGGCTTTTTGTTTGCCTGTAAGCGTCACTTAGCTGTTACCCCTTTTCAGTCCTGACCGTTAGCCCTCTTCGAGCCAACGGTTGAATAGTTGTTTGACCTTAACCGGGTCGCTCTGCAGCGTGTTCGCTATTTGTTTTCGCATCAATGCGGTATCGCCCCCTTCGGGTGCTCCCGGTAGAAGGCCGGCGGCTCCCTCTGTCCCCGTCAGTTGAGCCGTAGTTGCCTGGGCAGCTTTACTTCTGGCTGCCCCGAGTACCTTAAGTACTAACAGCGCACATATTGCCATGACACCTAACGAACCGTGGCGCACTATAGCCATATAGCGTGGCCAACTCGATACTGCTTCATCTTCAACGAGCAGTTCAGCCGGGCGATAGAACCTCGCATGTACCACCTTGAGGGAGTCTGTCTCCTTCAGGCCCAGTGCGTTTCGTATAATCTGCTCAATGTCACTCAGTGGCATAATCAATGCGGTCTCACCGCCGGCTTGTACCTCATTTGCATCCGCAGGATACAAATCAACAAACGCCGCCACCGACAGCGATTTTATTTCTCCGGGCAAATCGACCCGCTGCTCTACCGTTTTGCTGTTCAGATACTCGGTGACGATGGTTTCACCTTTTTTTGTATTGGCTGCCGAGGCCGCTTCACCTTCTTTGACGCCGCTGCTTTCTGAGTTGCTCTTGATTTCTTCTTTCTTTGGCGCCTTCTTGCTCGGGTCATATGTTTCCGTCACGACATTAGTGCTGGTCATATCGATATCCGCACTTACCTTGACAGTAGCTCTGCCGGGGCCCAGTACCGTGGTGAGCATGTCCTCTACCTTCCGCGCCAGGGATTGCTCGACCCTCTCCTTGTAATCTGCGACTGTCCCGGCGCCGCTGGCGGTCATCTGGTCCGATTTGCCGCTTAGCAACTGACCCTGGCTGTCGATGACGGTCACGTGCTTCGACTTGAGATTCTCAACGCTTCCGGAGACCAAATGTGCGATTGCCGCCACTGTTGCAGAACCCAGCCTGAAACCAGGTTTCAACCGAAGCACAACCGACGCTGTGGTTTTGCCCTCATTCGATTTGAACAATCCCTGGTCGACAGTGACTATGTGCACCCGGACAAATGAAATCCCGTCTATCATCTGGATGCTCTTGGCTAATTCGTCCTGCAGCGCTCGCTTGAGGTTTACATTCTGAACAAACGGGCTTGCTCCCACCTTGTCCTTATCGAATATCCTGTAGCCGCCCTGGGAGCCCGAGGGAAGCCCGTCCTTGGCCATGTCCAGCCGAAGCTGATAGATGTGTTCCTGCGGTGCGTAGACACTCGTGCCGCCTGCCCGCAGTTGATATTTAATACCTTTTTCACTGATATTGTCTGTAATCTTTGCCGCTTCCTCGGGGCCCAGGTTTTGGTAGAGCAGTCTCATATCGGGTCGGCGGGCCCACTGAATCAATATCACTGCCAGCATTGCGACGGTCAGAAACATCGCAATCAGCATGGCCCGCTGAACCACGCCCAGTTGTCGCCAGACTGTGTTAATCTTCTCTAAAAGGTTCATCAAGTCGTTCTGCCGTTAAATTTCCTTGTATTTGCCTGTGCCGCTACAGCTGTAATGCAACGATTTACAGCGGCATATTCATTGTTTGCTTATATGCCTCTATAAGCTGATTTCTTACGCCCACAAGCAGCTTAAAGCTCATGTCCGCCTTGGCTACCGCTGAGACGACCGACATGATGTCCTGATTCTTGCCCGTGAGCAGGTCCTCGACAGACGTTTCGGAACTCTGCTGGAGATTATCCACCTCAGACAGGTAGTCGCCGACGGCCTTGACGGTCTTTGAGAACTCTGATTTTTGAGATTCTAAACCGTTGAGTTTCGTTGTTTCAGCCGAGCCGGGATTGTTCACCGATAGGGCACTGTTGCGCTGCCAGGTGTTTTTTATTGCCTCTATGCCGGTTATGTTCGCACTTGGATTAATCATAGCGTTTCCCTCAAATTATCGCAGAAGTTCAAGAGTCGTTCTGACCATTTGTTGGTAGCGTTTCAGCACAGCCACATTGGCTTGATATGTTCGGGTCGCAACAGCAAGATTTATCAGCTCGGCAGGCAGATTTACATTGGGCATTGAAACGTACCCATGTTCATCCGCGTCCGGGCTGCCGGGGCTCAGAATCCTGGGGAAATCACTCATATCTTCGATGAGCTGGTCTACAACCACGCCGCCCATGTTGTCCGTGTCGGTCTTGAGCTTTGCTTCGATCCTGCGGTACGGCTCACCCTTACCTGCGTTGGTCGTGCGCGCGTTGGCAACATTTGAAGAAATCACCTCCATTTGTTTGCCCTGGGCCCGCAAACCTGAAATCGATATATCTACAGGTCCGAATAGGCTGTTGGCTTCCACTTATCCCTGCCTTTCTCAAGAAAGTCGCATTTGTTAATCTTGACGCCGAGACAACACGTCACCGGCGAGTTATTCTCATCTTGTCCTCATTGCCGCCTCGATTTGGCTGTACTTTTTCCGCAGCAGCCGCACATAGGTCTCGTGGCGAAGGTTGTTTTTGACCATCTCACCCACCTCGTTCTCCATAGTGACATCATTGCCGATGGAATTGACGGGTGTTTTTCTCGGTTGATAAAGCTGAGGCTCTATCTCTTCAAGTGTACCGCCGGTAGGGTCTTTTAAGGCTTTTGCCAGCAGCTCTTCGAACCTGACCTCAAATCGCCGGTAACCGGGCGTCTTGAGATTGGCAATATTATTTGCTATCGCCTTTTGCCGAAGACCTTCAGCCCGTATGCCGGCTTCCAGTAAGTCCGCTATGTTATGAACTTCAGCCATTCCAATTTCGGCCCTGTGTTTGCCGCAGGCACCGCTCATAGCCTTGCGGTCAATCTGCGTAATCCAATTCCAGCATCGCTCTTGCAATAGCCGTGCCAGAAGCCCCCACGCCACTGCCTGCCGGGGCTGTATCCGCCTTGATGAACCAAAAAACGCCTTTTTGGCTGTTCTCGCCCAACAACTCTGAGACCGTGTGCGTCAGCTTTCTATACATTCGAGGCGCTTTCTGGACAGACTCACCGAATCGAAGTACCTTTTCGTCGACTCCTGCGGACACGGAAGTAATTTCCGCCCATCAGGCATATTTCGCCGCAGGTCGGGTTAAATAGCGGGCAGTTTGGGCAATAATTCACGAAAACAGAAATTTTTCAGCAAGCCTAACTCTTTTGCATAACAAGACTTGCGATTTCTGTGGGCGAGCCGAATGTACCCGTGGTACGTCTGTTGCAACGCGGGGAGTATATGGCTGACGTTGCACTGACAATTAACAATGTGTTGGCAACCGCTATTGGCTACGGCCCAACCGTAAGCAATCCGGCCGGAGCAAAAGGCCGAGACCGCTTTGAGGCCGACTCCGCAGATAAACCCGAACCGGTCGGGCCCGCTCAAACCGAAACGACCGATAATATCACAGCCGACAGCGAACCTGCCAGCAGTGAACCTGAGCAGCGTTTCAAATCAGTACTTGAGCAGCAAAACTCAGATGCTCAGCCCCCCCAAGACACACGAGACTCCGTCGATGAAGGACCGTCCCAGACAAATGGTGGCGCTGACCAGAACGAGCCGACACCCCTGACTCAACCCGGCTCACCGACACCAGTGTCTCAACTATTAGAGGCTGCTGCCTTGGGAACCGAGACCGCGGCCGCAAATGCCCAGCCGGAAGGCACAGAACCACCTGCCCGAAACGCGGCTGTGGAAAATGCCGTCGCCCTGCCTGATGTTGTGGCCCAGGCCCTGGGCCAAACAACCGAAAAAGTCGGTCAAATCGTCTCTGCCGCGATGCAGGCAAAACAGCAGCCGAGTTCACAACCTCAAAACAGCGAGCCGAATTCCCCCAGCGGCGGGCCCGCCGGCCCACAAGGCGGCGAGGTCCCCAAAGCAACTTTGCCTGATACGGCGTCCGATGTCGCGCTTTTAGCCACCGAGCAGACCGGACAAAAGGGCCAAATCATCGCTGAGGCCGCCAAACAGCAGGCTGCGTCAAACGCCGGCATGGACCAGCAAAACGCAGCCAAACTCACCTCGGCACCGCCGCCTGCAAACCCGACAGGCGAAATTACAGGTCAAGCCGGTGACCAGACTCCGGCTTTGGGCAAGAACACATTGGCTGAATCGCCGGTCACTGTCAACACACAGATTCCTGACCAGGCAGACAAGCCGCCGACCCAGCAGCAACCTGATGCCGGTGCCGGCGCCAAATATAATCAGGCCGGCTCACAAACCGCACAGACTCAGGTCATCTCAGGACTTAAGCAATCGGGCGTGACGACAAGCCAGCCGGGCGGCCAAAGCACCGGCCCTGAAACGGGTACCGGCGAATCGAGCGATTTGGATATCGAGGTTTCGTCCGGTCAGACCAACACCGTTAAGGCAGACGCCCAAGGCAATAACCCCGCAATTTTGCAGGATATTCCGTTCGATAGCAGTAGCCGAGCCGACCTCGCAGACCGGCCGCCGATTGTCTCTGCCACTGGAAACACAACCGACGTTCCTCAGTCCAACACGCCCGCTGATTTGACTCAGCAGCTTCAGAACTCTGTTTATGCGGCCCTGGGTGCGGGAGGTCGGCAAATCATTGTCCGGCTTAATCCGCCGGAACTGGGCAGCGTCGTGATTAAATTTGAGCAGCAGGATGGCCAGATTACGGGCCTGCTGGAGGTCGAAAAAGCGCAAACGAAGGCCCAGGTAGAGCAGGCACTGCCCCAGATACTCCAGAATCTTGCCGATTCGGGCATTTCCGTAAAACGCATCCAGGTCAATCTGTCCCAAAGCGAGCTGTCGGAGCAAAACAGTTTCAAACAAGGCCTGACAGGGTCCGATGACCCCGCTGGCCAGGACGGCTTGACCGGCGGCGAGTATCCCGACGGCACACCACAACAGGATTATCAGTGGTCAAGCGGCACAGACAGCTACAGTCAGTACATGGACTCAGCCGATATGTTTATCAGCGACAATTCTATAAATGTGTTGATATAAACCTCATGTGGTCAGCTGTTTTCTGACCGCAAACGATTCACCGATGGCAGACGTAAGCGAAAAGATGGCCATTGCCGTTCGGCATCATCAGGCCGGACGTCTGGACCAGGCCGAGCATTCATACCGCTCGCTTTTGGAAAGCGCCCCTGACGACCCTGCCGTTCTGCATTCACTCGGTGTTCTGGCCCACCAGCGCCGAGAAAATGACCTTGCTGTTGAACTTCTGGAAAAGGCCATAGCAATCAATCAGAACGTGCCTCAGTTTCACAACAACCTCGGTATTGCCTTAAAAGCCCTCGGTAAATTCGAAGAAGCGGTCACCGCCTGTGAAAAGGCTGTCGCACTGGAGCCGGGCTACGCCCAGGCCTTCAAAAACCTTGGCAATGCTTTGCTGTCCTGCGGCAAATCAGAAAAAGCAGTGCAGGCCTACAGGAAAGTAATTGCATTGAAACCGGGCTGTGCTGAGGCATATAACGACCTGGCCATAGTCCTGGCAAAGCAGGGCAATTATGATGAAGCAATGGCCAATAGTGCGCGAGCGATTGAGATTAAGCCTGACTATGCCCACCCCTACAATACTATGGCCTCGACCTGTCACATGCGGGGCGAGTTTGACAAGGCCATTGAAAACTGTCGAAAAGCCCTGCAGCTAAAGCCGGATTGCCCCGAGGCTCATAATAATCTGGGGATGACGCTCTTGCTGAAGGGCCAATTCGAGCAAGGCTGGGCCGAATACGCATGGCGACGCCTGGCCGGCGACGTAGACCATGTAAATCGGCTCGAAAACCCCGGCTGGGACGGTTGCTGCTTTAAAGGCAAGACGCTGCTGATTCACTGTGAGCAGGGTATGGGCGACAATATTCAGTTCGTCAGATATTTGCCTATGGTAAAACAGCGGGGAGGGACGGTTGTCTTCACCGCCGGCAGCCCGCTGGCTGATTTGCTCAGGACTGTTGACGGTATCGATATTATTCTTGAGGCGGCTTCCGACCGGCTGCGTAATATGAAGTTCGACTACTGCGTATCCGTATTGGACCTGCCCGGTATATTTGGCACGACTGCCGAGACGATTCCGGCAAAGGTTCCTTATATATTCGCAGAACCCGAAAAGGTCAGGTTCTGGCGCTCAAAGGTTGACGGTGATAAGTTCAAGGTAGGAATCGCCTGGGCCGGCAGTCAGGTACACGACAACGACCGGAATCGTTCCTGCCTGCTGCGGGACTTTCTGCCGTTGAGCGGCATCGAGGGTGTGGCCGTTTACGGGTTGCAAAAAGGCCCTGCGACCCGACAAATAGAAGAGCTGGCGGGCGATATTACGGTCACAAACTTCGGTGAGCAATTCAAGGATTTTACAGACACCGCTGCGGCAGTGGAAAATATGGACCTGATTATTTCCGTGGACACAGCCGTTTTGCATCTGGCCGGGGCCATGGGAAAACCGGCCTGGGGACTTTTGCCGTTTGTGCCCGACTGGCGATGGATGCTGGACAGGGCCGATAGCCCATGGTATCCGACCATCAGGCTTTTTCGGCAAAGTCAGTGGGGCGACTGGGCTGATGTCTTCGGCCGCGTGGCCGGTCAGTTGCAACAGCTTATCCACCGCCGTGTTTCCACTGACTGATTAGCCTGCCAGACGCTCCGCTAAAACTAAATGTCCCTCAAAAAGTGTATCTGGTGCCTCTATGTTCAAAACTGGTTCGCAGTCCCGCCTCTGAAGAAGATTTCAATTATCGGACGGTTAGCAGGCAAAGGCCTCTGGTTTGGCTTTATTGCGATATAATTCCTCTGTAAATGTCCCCCGGGGCGTTAACGTCGCGGACACAGACCTTAAACCACTCGTGTACCAGCCGCCGGCCGGCCAACCTTCCGGTTTGCGTTGTGTCGAGAGCGGCGATTATCGGACAACCAGCCCGGAATCAATAAAACCACGGAAACACAGGCCCGGATTCGCTCCGGATTTATCCTGTTTTTTATAGGGGTTTGGCAGAGATTAGTCCCTCTCTGAGTTAATCAGCCACCATATTATAGGTCCGGCACTTTTGGCACCATTTTACCCCAAAAAACTGCTAAAGCGGACGCTTGTTACACCGATAATTCCGTTTGGAAAGCAGTTTTCTGCTGTGTGCTTGGTGCACGTTAAAAAGGGAAAAGTGGGGCTTGACAGGGCCTTAAACAGATGTTGAAAATTATAAGGAGTCAGCGAAATGTTAGCAATTAAGAACAACATTATGGCGGCTAATGCTGCCAGGTATATGGGTCAAAGCTATGACGCCCTGGCGAAGTCGATCGAGAGGCTCTCGTCCGGTCTGCGAATCAACAGTGCCAAGGACGACGCAGCGGGCCTGGCCGTCCGTGAGTTGATGCGTGCCGATATTGCTGTTATTCAGCAGGGTGCACGTAACGCCCAGGACGGCATCAGCATGCTGCAGACGATGGAAGGTGCTATGGCGACCATCGACGAGCTGCTTATACGTATGTCGCAGTTGGCTGAGCAGGCCGTTACCGAGTCGTATTCTGCCGCACAGAAACTTATCATGAACGACGAATTCAACGAGATGCGTGAGGAAATCGACCGTATCGCAGGAGCGACCAAGTTTAATGAAATCGCAATGCTCAATAGTGCCGGCGCCACTATCACCATTCAGTTCGGTGAATTGACAACTGACAAGGTCGAAATTGCCACCGGTAACCTGACCAGCGCCAGCCAGGGTCTGAACCTGACCAATTTGAGTATTACCGGTACTAGCAGTGCCCAGACTGCTCTAACGAGACTTGACGCCGCCATCGGCCTCAAGGACACCGCCCGGGCCAGGTTCGGTTACAAGATGAACCGGCTGGAGAGTACGATCTCGGTGCTTAACATCTCGGCCGAGAACCTGATGGCAGCCGAATCGCGTCTGTCCGATGTCGACGTGGCTACCGAGATGGCTAATATGACCAGGAACCAGGTGCTTGCCCAGGCAGGTACCGCGATGCTGGCTCAGGCCAATGCAATGCCGCAGATGGCATTGACACTGCTCAGATAAGAACTCGCAGATAGCATAAAAATAAAACGGGGAGATGACTAAAAGTCATCTCCCTATATTGTGAAGAAGCGGCAGTTGCAATGAAGTTCTTGGCCACCCAGCGTTTGCTGCAAAATTTCCTAAGACGTAATCAGTGACTAAAGGGAATATTTTATGAACGGAGTCACCACAGCATATCAAGACACCTCAATTGGCACTCAGAGCAAAGGCCGGCTCATAGTTCTCCTGTATGAAGGCGCCATAAAGTTTATGAAACTGGCGATTAAGGAACTTGAGGCCGGTAATTTTGAAGCGAAGGGCCGCTATATTATCAAGGCCCAGGACATAATCAACGAGCTGAATACCGTGCTCGATACCAAAGCAGGCGGCGAAATAGCGGACAGTCTTCAAAAGCTCTATTGCTTTATGAGCAGCCGTCTTTCTCAGGCCAATATAAAGCGTGACCCCGAAATGATTCGTGAGGTCATCGGCCTGATGGAGGAGTTGAACAAGGGCTGGAAAGCGGTTACGAACTAACGGGCCGCTCCGGATTCCAAGGACTTTTGCTGCCGGTTGAGCAGCCGTACGTGTCCTGCTGCCATATTGGCCGGCAGGTGCCGTCGATTGCTTGCGGTTATTTGGACCACATCAATCCCAGCCAGGGTATAAAAATCTGGCCCCACATCACCATTTTCACCGATGATATAAACTGAAAAGCCCGACCTGACGGTCTGAACGAAGTGTTTCGCGTCAGGGCGTCTGGGCAAAATCTCTATATGTCGGCTTTTTAAGGAGCACAGGATGAGCCGCAGCCGGTCCGTCCGCGAAACGGCTGTCTCACGAAAAGCTCTTGCCAACAAGCAGTGAACCTCGCTTAAGTAGTCCCGTCGGTTCAAGAAATTTTTGTCTGCCTGGAAATATTGCCCCGAAATTGGTTGAAACTTCGAAACGATTTTTCTAATATCCGCCGGACTGTCGCGACCTTTTTTAGAACCGGCTTAGCGAGGCGAGCAAATGTATATAATACCGGCTATAGATTTGATGGATGGTAACTGTGTTCGGCTTATCCAGGGCCAATACCATCGCCGGATAACCTATGAGCCGGACCCGGTAAAAAAGGCCCAGCAGTTTGTCGACGCCGGCGCCCGGTGGCTTCATATAGTTGACCTGGACGGGGCAAGAATCGGCAGACCGGTCAATACCGAATCCATTGCTGCCATAGCGGCATTGGGCAAACTAAAAATCGAGGTCGGCGGCGGAATCAGGCAGGCCTCTTCGATACAGCAATTGCTGGATTTGGGAATCGAGCGGGTAATAATCGGAACAAAGGCCGTCAGCGACTTCGGCTGGTTCGCCGAAATGGCTAAGCAATTCAGCGGCCGAATCGTCCTCGGCCTCGACGCTCGCGGCTCGAAAGTTTCCACCCACGGCTGGACACAGGATAGCCCCCAGACCCTGTTGGAGTTCGCCGCCGAAGCGGACAAATTGCCTCTGGCGGCCATAATATATACCGATATCACCAAAGACGGCATGATGGCAGGACCGAACTTCGAAAGAACAAAGGCCGTTGTCGATGCCGTCAAGGTCCCCGTGGTGGCCTCAGGGGGCGTCAGCACAATCGACGATATCAAACAACTGCTCCCGCTGGGTGTCGAAGCGGCGATAATAGGCAGAAGCCTCTATGAGGGAACACTGAAACTGACCGATGCCATAAAAGCAGCCGCTGACTGAAACAGACCTTTCCCCTAACCGCGCCCTCAAGCACCACCGATTTTACTGCCCGTCGTTTTGCCGCCGGGACCATGAACACCCCTTGCTAATAGGGCGTATCGAAGGTATAATAGTACTATAAGGGCGTTTTCCGCCTTCAGCAGCAGTCTTAAAAAGTCAATACGGGGGCGAATGGCTTCGACCGGATGTAAGATGGTCAGGTTGCATGCCCAGGACGCCGGTTGGCCTGGTTAATCATCCGGCACAAACTTTAACTGGCAACTACCAGTACAGAATGGCCGCCTAATTTTGGCAGCCCGTCCTGCAGGACTTTGCTTGCAAGTTCTGTAAGGGCGTCAATTAGCAGGCTGGTCCTGCCGATTGTTCGGGTCGGCGGGATAAGACTTCACCGGAATAGCCGACGCGGGAGCCTGTCGTTTGGCGCCTGCCGAGGCGAAATTCAATAGAGCGACTAAGCATGTAGAGTCCTGCCCTGAAGCATCTCGGGACGGGGGTTCGAATCCCCCCGCCTCCAATTTTCGTTCGTTGCCAGGCAACGAACGAAAATTGCCGCGGAATCCCCCCGTTTAGCCCTGCTGCTCGCGGCAGGGGAATGTCGTTATACTTAGCCCCGCAATTTATTGCGGGGTTTGTTTACATAAAAAAAACGCCGGCCAAAGGCCGGCCGCAACCGCGATGCTGTTATCCACGATATGTTCCCGCCTAAAATTCGGCCAGTAATCGCAATGTAAAGACTGCCTGCGAGTTACTTCCAGGTTTCCTGGACGGATTAATCCAGAGTTGCATGCCGGGTGTGAATTGGACAGCAGGTGTCAATTGCATCCTCCAGAATGATTCCAGCAGGTACTCGTCGCGCAAGGTTTGATCGGTTGGCTCGGACCAGCCTGCGCCCAGGCCCAACCAATCTTCACCCCAACCGAAAGGAGTGGTCCACATGATACCGCCTGCGACCGACTTACGAACCAAAGGCTTACGCTTGTCGGCTTGATTGTATTTTACAAAGACAGCACGATCATCACCGATACTCTGCTCAAGATTGAGGCCGAATCCTCGCGAAGATGACTCGGTCTTGGTAGCATCAACAAAGTACATCGCGAACTGATAGCTACCCGGTCCCAAGCCATCAATTGTCGGCTTCCAGGCAACGTAAGCATTGGTCATGAAGTCGCCTTTCGAGAACGAACTGAGATTCATGAATTCCCCTTCACCTCTCGCATCGGCCAAGGCGCCGCCAAGGAACACATCTTCGAGGATTTCGCCGATGGCGATCACACCAAGCCCCGGGCCCGGATGCGTTCGAGACGGCTCAGAGGACAACGGTGTGGACAAAAAAGATCGAATATCGTCGGAGGCATACGTATTTGAATTGAACAATGCCGCAGGTTCCAGCTGACCCACGCGAACATCCAACCGGCCGTCCATAAGTTTCTGATGCCACGCGACAGCACGAAACATATCAACATTGACGGGGCTGTCGTTGGTAAACGAAGTAATACCAAGCGACTGGGAGAATTCCGCGCCGTTGGTGCCCGTGAGATGAGCAATGTTTAGATAGTGGAAGATGAACCCGCCCTGATTGGGGCCTGTTTGCCATGGCGGCACCCAGCCGGCTATAGCAACTGTATTACTGTTTGCCGTTCTGTTTTGCGAACCGCCTTGCGTTCCAAACTGATAAGTAATTGCATAATAGGCCAGATAGGATAATCCCGTTCGGTCGCCGAGTTCGAGATTCCAATCAGCGTATCGAAGCCACGCTTCCTCGGGGAAAAAACTGAAACGATAGTCAAATTTTTTCTCCACAAACCTTTCTCGGCTCTCGCGCAGTCTCGTCAGAATCCCAACCGGATCGTAATCGCCACCGGTTTGTCCCCTCTGTGCGAGGACATCCATCGGAACAAATTGAACACTAATCAGTACAATTATAATCAGCTTCAACGTCCAAATCTTCAAGTATATCGAGTTCATAAGTACTCCTTTGACGATATCAATTCGTCAGAAACTTAAAAAAGCCAAATCAATAAGCGTACTTGTAAATTGCATCTTGTACCTCTTTAGAAGCCTCACGCCACACACCGGCTGCGGCATAACGCGCCGCCGCCGGATAGGTTTGTTGGGTCAGATTTATTTCTCGCCCAGCTTCCTGGCGATCGCATCCATTCCGGACCATGTCATCATCGCTGAATCGAGATCGGCCGATATCGGAAAAGAGGAAAATTTCACGATCACCACACGTGTGATTGGATTGAGCCAAATATGTTGATCGTTTACACCCACTGCGAAGAACGAACCCTGATCATCGTTGGTGACATACCACTGGTTGCGGTAGAAACCGTCGGGCCAGATATCCCCGTACTTGGTCGGCTTCCACGCGGAATTTTTACCATTAAGACGAATGTCATCTATCCAGCCTGATCGTATGATCTGTTGACCGTTGTAAAAACCGTCATCGAGCACCATTTGGGCGAAACGTGCCAGGTCCCGCAGCGTAATGCAGAAACCGCCATTAGCGACCGCTGACCCCAGGTAATCGACACTGATCTGGGCATCGTGCTCGGCACCGAGCTTTGACCAAATCGTCTCGCTCATGAAATCGATGTATCGCTGCCCGGAGGCGCGTTCAATCAGCCAGCCCAGTACGTCGGTGTTGATGGACGCATAGTGGAACAACTCACCATGGGCTCGCTTGTCCTTCTTGATGGTCTGGGCAAACGCGTAGAGCCCTTTGTCGGCAAGCGGCATGCGTCCTCGCCATGCCATCGACTTTTCGTGGGTCACGACTTCCGCTTCGGGGTCGTCATAGTCCTCGCTGAACACGATCGAGGTCGTCATGTCGAGGATATCACGGACGGTGGCTTTAGCGAAACCCGGACTGTTTTTCAGCTCGGGAATGTAATTAACAACCTTTGCGTCGGGATTGAGGCGGCCGTCCATTACCAGCTTGCCCGCCAGTGTGCCGGTGACAGACTTGGACACTGACATCAGCAGGTGTCGAGTGTCGGGTGTCATGTCGTTGTAGTACTTCTCGAAGGCGATTTTGCCGTCATGCAGCACGATGAAACCATCGGTATAGGTCGCGTCCAGCATTTCCTTGACAGTCATCTCCTTGCCGTCGTGGTTCTCGAACACGAACCCGGTGACATCACGCGGTGCCCGGGCCAGCACCGAGAGCGCAGCCGAACCGCGGCTGATGTTGGCGGTTGGAATGATCTCGCTAATGTGCTGAAACGCCCAGCGGTTGTCGGGGCCCTTGTCCCATTTCGACATGTCGATAAGCTTCTTCGGTGGAGAACCCTGCATGATTCCCATCTCAGCAGCAGTCTTCGGAGGCTCGGCAAAGGCCGTTGCGTGCAGTGCAACAAGAACGACAATGAATACAAATACATAACCAATTTGTACTTGCTTGAACATTGTAAATCTCCTTTCAAGAAATAGCTGTTTGTGTTTTGATTAAATACGTTATTAGTTTACCCTGATCTATCCCTTGAACCCTTACATTTGCCTCATAAAAATCGTTATGTTATTCTCATCCATTTTTTAATACTAAATTATTGGAAGCCGGCGGTTTCTTGTGCCATTTACAGCCGGATTTGGCTAACTCTTCCCCTAAATTAAACAGTCTATTCATTTCCTTTTGATCAAATGTTAGTTTGTCCGGCAGCGTACAGTCTTTCGGAATGCCAATGTAATTAAAATCAGTATGATTTCGCCTGGCGATAGCATAGATATAATGAAGATGGTCCTCGCTATGAGCCTTACTTAATGTGGACAAAACCCTTCTGGTAATTTTCGGTAGATTACGGGGGACTTGCTCACAAGACGATATGAGTTTGTCATTGCGTATAATATAAACGGCACTTCCAGGTTTTTGTTCTTTCTTCCCATCGGCCGGCAACTGCAGCATGAAATCACAAATAAAAGCATCTGTGATCATCCCGCCATCAACATGCATCTCATCATAAAACTTTCCATCTACTTCAACATCAAAATAAACCGGCGGAAATATACAAGGTACCGAAAGAGAAGCAAGCAATACTTCACGCAATAATTTGAGAGCATCAGAATGACCACTATTTGCAATAACCCCCATGTTCCATACCACAAGATGCTGAGCATCGAGGTTGGTCGTGCCCAGGTATAGACGTTTTCCGTTGAGATGCTCTCTAGCAATTGCTTTTAGCGCAGTTTCATCAGCATATTTTTCGATGAGCCTTTTTAATGGGCCGGTGTCAGCAAATGATTCATTCCAAAGACACGATATTAAATTTCTTGTATTAAAAATGCTGGATGTTGCGATTGTTGTATATATTTCCTTCAGCACTTCATCACATTCGGCACCAACGAAGGCCAAGGTAGCGATAATAGCACCAGTGCTGATTCCGGTTACAATTTTAAACTTTGGCCTGGTTCCTGCTTGAGTCCATCCGCATAA
>Ga0114923_10001883_pt1 | contig 14335 bp, 9 predicted proteins | sample SumtaG_FD_89578 | JGI IMG/M metagenome (GOLD analysis project Ga0114923, IMG submission 89578) | Deep subsurface microbial communities from Indian Ocean to uncover new lineages of life (NeLLi) - Sumatra_00157 metaG | ecosystem: Environmental > Aquatic > Marine > Oceanic > Sediment | place: near...
CATTTTTAAAACGGTTATTTGTCACTAAAAAATCCAGCAGTTCTCTTCCTGAATATTTTGGAAGTGTAGTATCGATAATCAAAATATCAGGAACAGTGACATACACATAACCCAATCCTTCTAGTCCATTAGATGAAGAATAGAATTTTATCTTAGGTCTAATTTTCTTGCTTAGAAAGGAAAGATAATGCCTTATTATCTCTCGTATAACTAGATCATCATCAAGTAGAACTACTTTTAGCGGGGTCATGCTTGGCGTTTCTATAATACTTAAACCATATAAATGGACTGAATTCAGTGTACTAAAAATAGGGACTGGCGACAAATTAGTAAAGAGACTTTTTGCCAGTAATTGAGTATGACTATGTAATTATGTGCTCCGATCTTTATGAGCAATAACTAGCTAACAACATATAGACTGATTTTATTTCTCTTTGCTTCTTCCTTGAAATTCTCCAAATGAAAAGTATTTGTAATGATCCTAGTTCCGGGTCTCAACTCCTTTTTAAATTTTTTCTCAAGCTCTCTCATATTCTTTGGAAATAAATAGCAAAAGATGACGTCGTATTCTGCCAGCTCTACCTTCAAGTAATTTCCGTGTGTAAATTTCACCCTTTTGCGATTTCTTGAAAAGAGCTCTCTAAATTTTGAAAACAGATAAAAAAATGGATTGAGTTCGATGCCTGTGACATCCTTAGAAAATTTTGTGGCCCTGAAAACTAGCCTACCGTCCCCGCTCCCAAGGTCGATCACTTTGTCGCTCTGCTTCAATTCAGCCAGTTCGAGCATATCACGTACTGCCTTTTTATTGCTTGGATAAAATGGCGCAAATCCAAGCATAGGCATGATGAAATAAACCGCGAAGAATGCAAGATAGAAAATAAAAAGTATAGAGAGAATTATATCTTGCGCCATTAATTACAAATTAAATGCCAGAAATAATGCAAACAGGATTTTTATAGATTTTCTTGCGTTTGAGTGCCTTTATAAATCCTGCAAAAGACAAAACTCCATTTGGTGTTAGATTCGGCAGCTTTGTTTTTTCCTTCAAAAATTCAACGCAGTTTTGTAGATCTTGATCTGAGAGGATCCAACCAAAGCCGTCCGATTGCTCAATCAGGGAGACCACCTCATCTTCACGTTTTGCAACCCTATCAGAAATCGCGTCGGCTATGCTAGTTTCTGTTGGCGTATATAAAACATCGAAATTTTTAGCAATGGGATGGATTTTAGTACTTTGGCAAATATTGATGGCTGGGAGGCGGTCGATTTTTTCTTTGATTCCCTTGGCGATTCCAATCGTACTTGTACCTGAACTGCAAGGAACAAAAACAGCATCGATTTCGCGCAGCTCCTCCGCCAATTCATATCCAATAGTTTTAAAGCCTGGAATCGCCATCTCATCTGTAGATCCTCTCAAATTCACATAATCTCCAGACTTTGTGTACTTTATAGCATCAGATTTCGGTCTTTTTGAAAAATTTATTGTAATATTTGGACTTTTTGTAGCAAATTTATTCAATTTCTCCAATTTCGCAGGATTCACTTTGCTTGAGACAAACACTGCCAGATGGATCTCAGTCAAACTGCAATAGGCCGCAGCGGAGATCCCAGCATTTCCAGAAGAAGAAATTATCATTTTCCCCACCCCTTTAGAATGATGATGAGAAATCTGAAAAGCCAGGCTCCTATCCTTAAAAGATCTGTTCGGATTCATAGTCTCCAGCTTTAAATGCACCTTTTGCGTTTTTCCATCTTTCACGCCCAATCTCTTCTGTTCATATTTATCCAAAAATATCTTCACTAAATTCGTCCCCCCCTCATTCAAGTTCAGTTGAAATTTTTCAGGCACAAGCTCACTAATTTTTTCATATTCCCAGACTGACATAGTTGCGTTAATTTCGTTATAAAGCTATGATAGCAGATATATTCTTAAATTGAAAAATGAAACCACAGGAAAATACAGATGACACTATCAAAAGTGATGGATCAAAATACATCTGCCTTGAATGTAAAAATGAAAATACGTATTCTGATGAAAAAACCGAGGGAGATGTACTTGAGTGCGAATTCTGTGGAATTGAGTACGAGTGCCTAGGCAAGAACGAAGAGGGTAACTGCAAATTGCGAATAATTGAGGAAGAAAAATAAGTTAAAATAAAATGTCGAGAGATTTTTATCTCAAACAAATCAACTACAAGCTTGATAAAGTTCCACTTTTTTTTATCACCAATGATCCAGAGCGTGCACTAGGGCTAGAGAAACTTTTGCAAAACTACTACATAGTTTGTCTGGATGACTCTGATATTTTTACAAACTTGCACCTTAAAGTCAGCAATATCTTTTCTCTTGAAAATTCCACAAAGGATCTGAATGCAATCTTTCGAAGTTCTGCAAAATTACTGGATGCAGAGCCGGTTAGACAATTTATAAAGAGCAAAGATGGCAAGTTCCTCTACTTTCAGACCTTTAAAATTTCTTCAGCTTTTGAAGAGCGTGCTAAAGAGTATGGGGCTATGTTAGTCAACACTAATTCCATTCTCAATCAAGAATTTGAGAATAAGATTCCTCAATATGAAAATCTGGAACCAGCTGGAATTCGTTTTCCAAAGACTTTGATCACAAAATTAAATGGCGCAAATTACAGATACCTAAAGAAAACGCTTGATAACAAACTGGTAGTACAATTTAATAGGGGGCATACAGGATCTGGCACTAAGATTATTACAGGAGAAGGTGATTACAAGGAACTTCAGGCTCTTTTTCCAGAGCGTGTTGCCAGAATCAGCGAATTCATCGAGGGCTATCCTTATACGCTCAATGCTGTTGCTAGTAAGAATGGAGTTTTTATTGGAGGTTTGAGCTATCAAGTAACAGGTGTAAAAGGCATTGCCCCTTCTAAGGCCGCCACAGTAGGCAATGATTTTTCATATAGAAAAGGAATTACCAAGAAAATTAAAGATCAAATTCTTGAACAGGTGAAAAAAATCGGCGATGCCATGATCAAGAAAGGCTTTTTGGGTATGTTTGGAGTAGATTTGATAGTTCGTGGCAATGAGATTTTCATAATTGAAGTTAATGCAAGGCAGCCAGCTTCGATTCCTCTTTATACTAAACTGCAATTGATGCAGGGACAAATTCCTTTGAGCATGCTTCATATAATGGAGTTTTTGAAAATTGCTAATCACGAAGATGCAAAAAGCTATTCTAGAGAGAATATTGAGCCAACTGCTGGCGGGCAAGTTTTTCTTCGAAATAACAGTAAGAAACCATTTGCAATAAAAGGAAGGGTTAAAACTGGGGTTTATAAAATGAAAGGTGAAAGAGGAGCTGATACTGATGGGGTGAGTATTATCAAGCTTGGCGAAAGTATTGAAAAAACTGTTTGTTTTCAAAAGGATGGTTATTCAATAGAAGATATTGACGGCGGATTCCTGCTGCTGTCACAGCTAAAGGGAAAAAGAATTAACCCTGGAGGCGAACTTGCTCGAATTCAAGCAATACAAGGTCTAGTTGGAGAAGATGGTCTGCCACATCCTTGGGTGATCGAGTCTCTTCTGGCTGTTAAAGAGTATCTGCTATAAGCTATAATCCAGTAATATGCATAGATTAAGATTACTGAAATTTTCATACATAATATACTTTTTCGCGCTTGCCCTATTTGTACTTGCCCCGGTTCTATTTTCGAAGGGCTATATTCTCAATCTGGATATGATTTTCACCCCTGGGATGAACCATCATAATTTCGAAGATGCATTGATAAATATGGAAATTCGCCGCATTTTCTTTTTCTATCTAGTGAAGATAATTCCTTCATTTATCCTGCAGAGATTAATTCTGCTTTTCACACTTTTTGGCACAAGCTATTTCATGTATTTATTTTTGCGAAAAGTTGGCAAGGTCAAAGAGAACCTATCCTTCCCTGCGCTCACTGCAGCAACTCTATATCTAATAAATCCATTTGTCTATACAAGATTGCTTGCTGGACATTGGCTGTTTCTTATTGGATATGCATTTTTGCCTCTATTTTTATATTATTTTCTTAAGGATAAAAGGATCCATGCGATTTTAACCTGGGGTATAATTTCGATTCTTAGCCCCCATCATCTTATTTTATACTTTTTGGCTCTGGTTGCTTTTATACCCTTTACAAAGAAAAAGGTGAAGGCTCTTTATGTAATTATCCCTACTCTTTTAGTTTCACTTGTCTGGATAATTCCCTCACTTTTTAGGAATCCGATAAATAAATTTAGTACATCGGATTTGAATTTCTATGCCTCAAATCCAGATAAAGTATATGGCTTGAGCTATAACTTACTAAATTTGAAAGGCTTTTGGGCCGAGAACACGCTGAATTATTCTGAAGGGTTAATTCCCCTTACATTTGTACTTCTATTGATTCTTATTCTCTTGGTTCTATTTTTGGCAAGAAAGCCAAAGAAGGAATATGGTTTGATAATCTCAACACTTACTGTTGGTTTTCTTGGACTTTTTCTGGCACATGGCTCATACGAACTGGGTAAGCCTGTCTGGGATTTATTTTATTCAAAACTATATATTCTAAAACCCTTTAGAGAGCCGCAGAAATTTTTGAGCTTATACAGCTTGATGCTATCTATCCTGCTATTTTTCAGTGCAAAAAATTGGTCTAAATATTCTGCTCTCATTCTTGTTCCGATTTTTCTTGCTAGCTCAAGTATGTTTTTGGGTTTGAGCGGACAGCTGAAGAGCGTTGATTATCCTGATAGCTGGTACTACCTAGAAGAACAAGGAGATGATCAGAAAATATTAGTCCTGCCTTGGGTTGAATATGCTCATTTCCCCTTTGCTGGAAAGCAAATCATGGACCCCTCTCCAAGTTTCTTTTCTGCCGAATTGATCAGTAATCAGAGTATTAATACGACAGAATATGATCTCTCAGAAAGGAAATTGAGACAAGAAGGTATTGACTACGTTTTATTAAATAAGGTTGCAGACTACAAAAGCTATTTGGAGATAGAGAATTGGGAGAATGTGGAAAAGGAATACGAGGATGAAAATGGTATTGTGTTTTCTCTTTAAAGTGAATATAATCAAACAAATACTTGCCCCTTCTAAAGTGTTTGACTGCCTCTAATTTAGTTTTTATGCAAGCTAACGTGAGTAAATTTTTCTCTCCAGTTCTTTTTAAGCGAATTCTTTTGGTTTTGTTTGTTGGGTTGTTTTCCCTATTACTTTATAGGATGGATGCTGCAAATTTGCGTGTTCAAGGAGCAACAGATGACTATGGATGTAGTTTAGATAAAGGGGAAGTATGGGGAGGTAGATGTGGGTATACTTGCATTTTGGGATGGCAAAAGCCAATTCTTGATAGCTGGCCTGAGGAAAAATGTTGTTGGGCTTGTGAACATGATTTAAGGCAAACGCCATATGTTGAAGGTGCATTTCCTGGATGTCCAGATTGCTCAAATCCACCTCCAGATAGCAATGTCTGCGGAGACGGAGTTGTAGCAGGAGATGAAGTCTGTGATGGCAATTCAAAAGTATGTGCAAAGGATGAATATTATGGAAAAAAAGAGTGTAAAAAAGATTGTAGTGGGTTCAAGGCTTGTGTACCAGTTCAATCTTGTGGGGATGGGAAAGTAAATGGCCCTGAAGTGTGTGATAAAGCACAAGATCCTCAGGTGTGTACAATTGGAAATCAAACTGGAGAACAAATTTGTAAAGATGATTGTACAGGGTGGGATGAATGCCAACTTGATGTAACAGGCTTGGTAATTATCAATGAGGTCAATACAGCTCCGAGGGCTGATTGGAATAGCACTAGAACTGGTGGAGAGAACTTTGACGGAAGAAGCGGTCGTGGGAAAGTCAATCAAGCTGATGAATGGGTTGAACTCTACATCAATCAAGATGGGCTGGACTTAACACAAGATGATTGGCAGATTGAGACTACTAGCGCAAGCATTATTGGAAATTTGAGAAACTATGATGCAAGTACCAATCCAAGTGGTGCATTTAATAAGGTTCGTTATTTTGCCAAGGGAACTGGTACTGGAACGATTGGCAATACTAAAGTTGGCGATTATGTTCTGCTTGGAAACTTGCGAGCAGGCGCACAACTCTCAGATCAGGTTGAAATTACCCTGAGGTTTTCCAATGCTGTTCAAGAGCAGGTGAGTATCAATGGAGCTAATACCGGACTTCTGGACGAAACACAATCCAGACTTCCAAACGCAACAGGTGGATTTAGCGGAAATCATGCAACACCTGGGAGGGAGAATAAAACAAGGGGGGTTCATGTTTTTGAGGCAGAGGTTTACACAAGATCAAGTGATATAGATCCAAAGAGCATAGATGTGTATGACACGAATGCTAGTGAGGGATTGGCAATAAAATTAGTTCCTGGGACAGATAACAGCGGTGAAGTATTTCGAATTCCTGATGGGGCATTCCAGTCAGATAGCTACATTCAAATCAAGCTTCGAGCGAAAATCAAGGGTGCAATCAGCGCTCAACTGAATTCGACGACAGAGGTTCCAATTGGTTCATTTTTTGCAAAGTATCCAAATGCAAAAAATAGAGTAACTGGTTTCTGGGTCATGAGTGCAAATGATTTCAGCGCTAACAATACTTATAGAGAATATGTAGTGCAACTTCATAAACCAAATACATCGGGATTTGATAATGAGTATTGGTTTGAATTTGATCCAGGCACACCTGGGAATATCAATGTATTTGTAGATAAAATTACGGTTGAGGCATTTACTCCAGTTCCAGAGAGAACGTACCAGGCTGAAAATTACTATACAAAGGCAGGAAGCGTGATCAGTAACGAAGGAAGAACTGTGGTATTTTCTGATGAGAGTGATATAAGCTTGCCATGGCAGTCTGTTTCTCACTACCACTTTGTAGCAGATCAATTAAATGGTGATGCTTATAGAGCAACTTGGACTCTAAAAATCAATAATGTTCAGGTCGCGCTGGACAGCAGTGAGGTTGCAAGACTAGAAATTAGAAATCACTTTGATGATACTGTTTATCATAGAAAAATTCTAAAAGGTGAGGTTACAGGCAGCTATCAACAGTTTCATATAGATTTTGCCGCAAATGTGGTTGGCTCTTATCAGTATAGAGTTATCACAAATACTGACAATACTGGAGGGAAGGCAAATATCTATGTTGACAAGGTGACTCTGGCAGAGACAATTTTGCCCGTGACTAGAACTTATGAAGCGGAAAATCTCCAAAGCTGGAATGGAGGAAGTGTAGAAATTGATTCAGCTGCAAGCAATGGACAAATCTTAGCTGGTCGGGTTGCTTCAAGCTCCCCTGGAATCTTGCAAACTGGTCCATATTCACTCACTGAAAGTGATGGGCAGTATTATCAGGCTTGTTTTTATCTGCAGGGACCGAGTGCCACTGCAGTGAATACGAAAGTGGCCAGAATACGAGTGATCAACAAAAATGGTGCGTCAAACCTGCTAGCGGAGGCAATTATCACAGAAGATATGCTTCAAACCACAGGGTATCTGCCGTATTGCCTGACTTTCAAAGCTATGACAAGCGGAGTGAATGTTTATCAAATTTATTCATATGATGTGACTGATATTCTTTCTGATAAAGTGGTTTTGACTCCTTTAGGAGCGAACCCTACTACAAAAGTTTATCAGGCTGAGGGGCTGTACAAGAATGGAGGTATGTTGAACTACAGCGATACCTCAGCAAGCAATGACAAGGGTCTCTCTGTTGGAATTAGTACGGTTGGAGTAAATGGTAGCCATGATGGTAAATGGTTGAGTTTATTTGGACCGTTTGAAAGGCAAGAAGCTGGTACATATGATGTAACGTTCAGGATCAGGAAAGCAGGCGGAATTGGAAATACATCAAGCCCTATAGCAGTCTTGAGGGTAGTAGATGAGTCTGGAACCACTCTTGATGAAAAAATAGTTCTTGAAAACGATCTAACAGGTGGATTTAGCTTTGTAACACTAGCAGGAATCAGTAATCCTAGTGAACAAATGCTACATTTTAGAGTGTTCTATTATGGTGGGTTGAGTGGAATCACTTCTGATTTGAGCTTTGATAAGGTAATTCTTGAAAAGAAATAGTCAAAATTGAGTAATTGAAACTAGGGAGAAGCTTTTGGCTTCTCCCTTGTGTTTTGCTGTATAATTACTATAAGTTTTAACTCCCCAAATGAAAATCATAAAGCAAAAAAAATTACATATCTATCTTGAAGAATATTTGAAAAGGCGAGAGTCAAACAAGATTCTAATTTTTGGAAACTATTCTGGAGAAAATGTGGGTGATGAGGCTATACTTTATACTATGGTCAATGATGTTCGAGGTTCTGATTATGAATTTGACATATACGTTCCTTCGAGAAATCCTGAGATTGTAGCAAAACGGCATGGTGTAAGGGCAGTTCCGTTTAGATTTAGTCAGATTTTGTCCGCTCTATTGAGAACTAATATCATTGTAGTCGGAGGAGGAACAATTTTTTCAGAGTATGCTGGTAAATTTGTCTGGCTTTTGCCCTTCTTTGTTACCTTTTCTAGACTAATTGGTAAAAAGGTAGTTTTTTATTCACTTGGATTTGATCCCTCTACTCCATTTTTGCTTAGGATCGCGGCGAAATTTAGCTTTCTTTTTGCAAATAAAATAAGCATGAGAGATCAAGCCTCAATTCAATACAATAAATTTGTTGATAAACTCAGAGGAATTGATCTTGTCAAAGATCCTGTTTTTCATTTCGATGATTACATCAAGGTCAAACAAATTGACAAGAAACAAAATAAAATTGCTTTTGCATTAAATCCAGTCAGAGATCCCAAGGTGAATGACAGATTAGTACATGAATATTCTAAAACCTGCAAAAAACTAATTGAACAAAACAAAGATATCCAAATTGTTTTATTGTCTTTTTATATGCCAATTGATTATGAATTTAATAAAAGAATTGTCCAAAAATTGAGTGAGAAAGAGAAAATAAGTGTGAGAGTTGAAAGATACCTGGAATTTGACCAAGTTCTAAAACAGTTTGAGCAGTCAAAAGTAATAGTTCTTTCTAGATTACACTCAAATATTTTAGCAGGTTTTACAAGTTCGCAAAAAGTGCACATTTCATATGCCCTGAAAAATGAACAGATATTTGCGCAGATGAAAATACATAGTTATTTGAATACAAATCAACTGTCCTCAGTGGAACTTATCAATGAGATTAATAAAAAGCTTTAGAAAGAAGCTGCCCCGCTCACGCATTTATATGGTCCTGGCACTGACAGGATGGATAGGGCTATGGATTCTGGTTTCCAAGCTAATCTGGTTTCAAGACACAGATTTTCTTGCGACTGGCGATTTTGCGCCTCTTTTAAGTTCCCATGAAAATTTATGGTACAGAGTTGTTGACTTGCAAAGCGCCTCACAAATGACTTATCAGAATACAATTAGATTCTTTCCATACTACTCTTTTGCAATGCTTGCTGAAGCTCTCGGGCTTGCTTTGACTGATATTGAAGTGCTCTGGCTAGGGATTAATTTTGCTCTTCCAGCAATCACAATGTATTTTTTCTTAAAGAATCATTTCACAGGCGCGAGCAACACTCATATATTGATTTCTTCTTTGATATACAACTTGAATTTTCTGGTGCTAAATAACATTTTGATTGTGAGACCTGTTTGGACACTTTACTATACTTTGCCACTTGGTCTTTTTCTTCTGGACAAAGTTTTCAAAGAGGTATTTGAAGAAAATCGAAAAAATATGAGAGCATCAACATTTTTGCTTGGGCTAATTTTTTCTAGCCTCTTTATTTCCATTTTGATAAATCCTCCGACTTTTGTCGTGGGGCTTATAGCGCTATTGATTTATTTGTTTTTCAAGCACAAGCAGTTCCCGTTTTTATTCAGAGAGAATAGGTTAAAGCATTTACTTAAATACGTCTCTTCGCTGGTCATCGCCACTTTGATTTTTAACCTGTGGGTAATTTTCCCTTTGGTAAATAACATTGTATTTTCCAACTCCAATATCGGCAAAGAGGTCGTGAGCATGGAATTCCTGGAGTGGACCTCTGAGCAGACCAGTCTTGAGAATCTTTTTGTCGGGAAAGGTAATTACTTCTGGGGAAAGACCTCAATTGGTGGTAGTGAATACTTTCCTTATGCAGAATACTATGACAACTTTCTAGTTGTCTTAGCGCTTTTTACATTTACTGCTTTTGCGTTCTGGGGGATTCGCAAAAGAAGATATATTAACCTTTTTGCTCTTACTCTAGTCTGCCTATCACTTTTTCTTGCTAAGGGATTACAAAACCCTTTGTCTGATCTGAATAAGTACTTATTTGAGAATGTTTCGCTATTTTGGCTGCTTCGTAGTCCATTTCTCAAGGTCATGACTTTGTTTTACTTTGGCCTTTCGGTCCTGTATGTAAGCACACTCGAGGGCATCAAAAGGTTCAACAAGGCGGCGCATAGATTACTGATCATATTTCTCCTGATTCTTACAGCAATTATTTCTATTCCTATTTTTACTGGAGAAATCTTTCCTGGAGAGCGTGGAGAGCTTCCTGGAGCCCAAGTGGAGATTCCTCTTTATTGGTTTGAGATGGCGGAACACATAAATTCCACACAGAGTATCGAACGAGTTCTGATATCTCCTGCAAATACGTTTTATCAGGTACATTATAACTGGGAACCTGATGGCTACCATGCTGTAGATATTGCTGATCGAATAATTGATAAGGAGATAATTACTCAAACACCTGAGGGCGGGTATGTTAGCAATCAAGACACACGCAAAATGATAGAAGCTCTTTATGACAATCCTGAAAATATTTATCTATACCGAGCACTTGGCATTACGCATATTTTATACAGACATGATTACGATCAAGGCCATTATCAGACTATGCCTGTGTCAGAAATTGATTTTGAAGAAGTCGGTTTTAATAAGCTCATTCAATTTGGAGAATTGGAACTATTTGAAGTAGGTGAGACTGACCAACTTGAGCTCTCTGGCAATGTTCTAGTATCCAATACCTTTGATCCAGAAATTTACGAGATGCTTTCGAAAAATTATTCTGAGGTGCATTTTATTGAGACCCACGAAAATGCTGAAAAGTTTGCGACAATTGAGAATTTTACAGACCTGGAGACAATATCTTTGGAGAAAGAGAATTTGTCAGAATACCGCTTCATTTCGAATAATTCGACCAATGCCCTTATCTACATAAATAATGATAGCTTTAAGAATATAAAAATTCAAGGCCGAAGGACTGATCGAAATCAGGCACAAATTTACTATCCTGGTCGAATATTTTCTATAAATGGCGTTCAGTATGAGGTCCCTTCTAGGGAGTTGAGGCTAGATGCAGGCATAGAGAATAACACTCTCCTAAAACTCAATGATAGTTATACGCAGTTTGTTTTTGAGAAGGGCGAGTGGAATAATCTTGGTCAGGCTTTTTTTGAGAGAAATAACAGGATAGAAATTTTCAAGAGAACGAATTTTTTTGATAACTATTTACAGGGCTTAAGTCCAAGCAATTGTTACAATCCTGAAAATTTGTCTCTAGAAGAAGCAGGTATTAGATACGAGAAGGACAAGGACGAAAGCTTTAGGCTTGAGTCAGATCAGGCAAAGGGGTGTTTGAGAATCCCAATTATTAGTTTGGAAGGCACTGATATTGTAAATTTGAAACTTCTTGCAAAAAACAATTATGGTAAGAATCTTGAAATATGCCTGTGGGATGAGGATCTAAAAGAGTGTCTGATAAAGAGAATCGTGGATGAGAAAGAGGGTTTTGAGAAAATAGATCTCTATTATGGGACTACGAGCGAGGATCAGCGCTTGAGCCTTTACTTATATTCAGATGCACTGGATCAAGTTCCAAGCTCAAATTCTATCAAGGGTCTGTCAATCGGCAAATTTGAAAGAAGTGAAAACAATAAGCTCGTAAACCAAATAGCTCTAGCTTCAAGCGCTCTTTATGAAGGCGAAGACACCATTGTTGTTGACAATCTTGTTCAGGGTGTAAATTTGATAGAAACAGAGACTCACGATATTGAGCAAATTGTCAGTTATGACTTTGATAATTTTTCTGAAACAATCGGAAGAGTCCAAGATTGTAGAAATACTGACAATTTGCCACTAGAATCAACTGGGATTTCAGCGAGTCTCGCAAGCACTACTGCGGATAACGTGTCTTTGCAACTTGAAGCAAAAAAGCATCTCGCATGCTATAGAATGGATCTTGGATTTCTAGAAAAGAACAGCAATTACATTATTGAATTTGAGGCAATTAATGCCAAAGGAGAACTAGCAGATATCTGCATCAAAAGTTTGGCCCAATCAAGCTGTACTCAGGTTGAATTATTGGAGAGCTCGTATCTCGAGCAAGGGTTAGGCACCCAAAGGGTTATTCTTAAACCTGAAACAGATGAACAGTACATTCTCTATTTGTATTCCAAAGGGATACTAGATGGGACTATTAATTATTTTGATAATATCAGACTGTATGAAGTGCCAAAGGAGTTTGAGAATTCGTTAGTGCTTGTAACAAATGAAAAAAATTTGGATTATTCGAGCGTGATAAGGCATAAGATAATAGAGGATAAATTTTTTCTGAAAATTTTAAGCATAAACCAGGAAATCGAGAGGGAGGCAATTCTAGTTACAGAGGATAGCTATGATAAATCGTGGTTCGCCATAAGAATAAACAACAGTTCATTTGCACTTGATTTCCTAAGTGCAGAGCATGTTCGAACGAATTCATTCTCGAATGGATGGATTTTGAGGCCCATGGATAGTGCTTCAATTGTAATTATTGTAAATATTTCTCAACTTATCGTGTTTGCCCTTTTGATGCTACCTGTTTTTTATGTGCTCAGAGCTATACTCAAATTTATTATTAAGAAAATCAAGAAACTCAATGCAATTATTGTTAAAAAATATTCAAAATTTTAAGAGACTTGTGTCAGTACTAATCGTAGTGCTTTTAAGCTTTGACGACTATATGGGCTTTACTGCATTAGGAATAATTTCCCTTTTTGTCTTCCTAAATAAGTTCTTTCAAAGGTCGGATTTCTATATCTCTCTTATCAGCGGGGGTTTATTAATTACAGCATTGGGGCAGGTATTAGGAACTGAAATATTTCTTCACACTGGATCAAAATTTGTTTTTTTCTCGTTGCTTTTCTTTTGGTTGGAGCTATTTGTTCTTCACTTTCTCAAAGGGGTTTATTCTAGTTGGGCCATGAAAGAGCCTTGAGAAATTGTTTGTATGAATTGTCCCAGTCGAGTTTCAATGCCATTGTCTTAGCGGCCTTGCCCAGTCTCTTTCTTGTCTTATTATCAAGCAACAGATTTTTTATTTCTTTTGCGAGTTCGTGCACTGAATCTTGACTGGTTAGTACTCCTGTTTTCCCATTCTGTATTGAGTCTCTCAAGCCCTCGACATTGTAGCTAACTGTTGGTATTTCGAATCTTCCAGCCTCAGACACTGCTAGGCCCCACCCTTCCTTTACTGACGTAGCTAAATTCAACCAACTTTGCTGCACCTGTCTGTTTTTCTGGAACTCGTCTAAAAACCCCTTAAAGACTATGTTTTTATTTAGATTCAGTTTTGTGACCAATTTTTGCAGTTTCTCATAGTATCTGCTCTGTTTTGTCCCAAGAATAATGAGCTTAATATTTGGGAATTCTTCCTTCAAGGTATTTACTGCTTTGATTTGATCCTCCACTCTTTTCATTGGGCGAATGCCGCCAAAATAGATGAGCTGAGGATTCACACTTTTCTTGCAACTTAGTTTGGTATCTCTAACACTGTCCTTTAGCCCCTCAGAGACAATATTTATATTTTTGAAATTGACTCCATGCGCTACTAAATTTTGTTGTGTCGATTTGCTAACAGTTAGAAAGCGCTCGTGAGCATATATATGCCTAAGATAGAATTTTTCAAAAAGAATACCTGTCAGGCTAAAAGGTAATGGAATCATATAGAACCATATCTTGCCTGCGACTTCATGTATTAGGCTGACTCTTTGTCCTTTATCGACATACAATGGTGTAAGGGAGCAAATTCCATGAATTTCATCAATCACTAGATCAAGGTTATCCTTGTTTCTTCTGTAGTAGCGATATGCATGGTAAATTGTGGTCAGTTTGCTTCCTTTTCTTTCAATATTGATGCCTAGGTGCCTTTGTGATTGCTTTGCACCTTTAAACGTTGAACTCAACCATGTGACTTCATGCTTGTCCTTCACAAGCCTTTTCGCAATTTCTAAAGTAAAGATTTCTGCTCCGCCAGATTTTGGATTGAGTGGATCATACCTATTTAATATTAGTACTTTCATA
>Ga0114923_10001886_pt1 | contig 14329 bp, 10 predicted proteins | sample SumtaG_FD_89578 | JGI IMG/M metagenome (GOLD analysis project Ga0114923, IMG submission 89578) | Deep subsurface microbial communities from Indian Ocean to uncover new lineages of life (NeLLi) - Sumatra_00157 metaG | ecosystem: Environmental > Aquatic > Marine > Oceanic > Sediment | place: near...
CGGATTTGTGGTAACAGATAAACTGATAGTTGAATATTTACGGGAAACATCTCCATTTTATATATATTCAAATCCCATAGCAGCAGGAACGGCAAGCGCTTCGCTAAAAGCTCTCGAGATTTTAGAAAGCGATGAGGGATTAGAGCTATTGGCGGCTTTACGCGAAAAGAGTGAATATTTTAGAAAAGGTATAGAAAAAATCGGCTTAAAAACAATTGAAGGCTCCCATCCGATAGTTCCGGTTGTTATCGGTGATCCGGTTAAGGCAAAAAAAATGGCAATTGAATTATACGGTAAAGGTATTCTTGTGATAGCATTAACCTTCCCTGTCGTTCCTAAAGGCCAGGATACAATTCGGGTTCAGATATCAGCCTCTCACACCAGGAAGGATCTCGATTATGCACTCGAATCCTTTAAAGATGTCTCTTAATCAGGACATTACCGCCGATGGCCGGTAGTTTCCTAAGGTTAAATAAACCGGTATTCTAAGATTGCAGCTCTTTATACTCGCTTACGCTCGCCTCTTTTTCAATACATCGAGCATATCGCGTGTCATAGCATCGACATCATAGTCAGGAGCCCACCCCCACTCGACCCTCGCTGCATAGTCCTCAAGCATATTGGGCCATGAGTTCGCAAGGGCCTGGCGAACAGGGTCAATATTGTAGCTTATTTCAAATTCAGGGATGTATTTTCTTATATACGCGGCAAGGTCTTCGGGGGAAAAGCTCATTGCGCTGATATTGAAGGCATTTCGATGGCGCAGTTTTGCCGGATCAGCCTCCATAAGGTCAATCGCTGCCTTAATTGCATCCGGCATATAGATCATATCGAGATAGGTGTCTCCTTCCAAAAAACATGAGTATCTCTTCTTTTTAATGGCCTCATAGTATATTTCAACTGCATAATCCGTTGTTCCCCCTCCAGGCATTGTTACATTCGAGATAACACCAGGGTACCTCACTCCCCTCGCATCTACCCCATACTTATGATAGTAGTAGTTACATAAAAGCTCACCGGTAACCTTGGTAACACCATATATCGATGTAGGTTGTTGAATTGTATCCTGAGGTGTATAATCCCTCGGTGTGTTTGGGCCGAAGGCTGCTATTGAACTGGGAGTAAAAACCGAACATCCCTGCACCCGTGCCACCTCTAAAACCGAATAGAGGCCGTTAATATTTATATCCCATGCCTCCTGAGGCCTTGATTCGGCAACTGCTGAAAGGAGGGCTGCCAGATGGTAGATCCGCTTAATCTTCTCTTTGCTTACGATCTCAAAAAGCCTATCTGAATCCCGGCAATCAAGCTGAAAAAACAGCCCTTGTTCAGACAGCGGATTTTCTTTTATACTTCTAATATCTGTAAGGACAACGTTGTCTTCACCATAGTGTTGCATTAGAGCAGAAACAAGCTCGCTGCCGAGTTGTCCGAGGGAACCGGTAATTAGAATTTTCATGTTAGTATACCTTCATATATTGTTCATTATATTGAATATTAATCTAAAATATCATACAATAACAAAATGTCAATAGCTTTTAATGGAGTATAAAGATGAAAAATGATGATCTTCCCTTGATAGGAAAAAACATTCAAAGGATTCGGAAAAAAATGCGGCTCACCCTGGATGTTTTAGCTGAACGCAGCGGAGTTTCGAAAGCCATGCTCTCTCAGATAGAATCTGAAAAGGTAAATCCTACAGTTGCAACGGTGTGGAAGATTGCCCGCGGCCTGGGAGTTGAACTTGATACTCTCTTAAAAGGTAAGAGCGAAAGCACTAAAAAATTTATTGTAATTCATAAGGGAAATATGGCTGTTTTAAATACAGTGAAAGACAGCCTGCATGTGCAGGTGCTCTCACCAATTGTGATGGCGGAAGATCTGGAAATTTATATGCTCACTTTCGATAAGGGCAGTTCGCTTCATTCCAAACCACACGAGCCAAAATCTGAGGAATATCTTACAATGCTTGAAGGAGCTGTTCGCGTGAAGGCAGGAGCAAGCGAAAGCGAGCTCCATAAAGGCGATTTTATTATTTACCACTGTGACGTAGAGCACTCAATTGAAAATATCCATGATGGAAGTTCAACCATCCATATGATAGTTCGATTTCCTGAAAAACAATGGGCTTGATGGTTCTTCCGTATAAACGCAGTTTCGAAAAAAATCACCCGCTAAAGCGGGCGGCAGCCAACCGGGCCAGCGGAGTCAGCCCCTTGCCAACTCCTTCAAAAAGTTCCGGAGAATCCTCTGACAATTCACTCAAGCGCTCATAAACACTCTCAAATTCCCGGCGATATTTACGGAAGGCGAACTTCCTTAGAAGATAGAGCACCCGGCTGCTGTAGATTAACCGCTCCTCCTCCCTTAGGCTGCCTGTCAATATATTGACCAGAATATCGATCTCTTCCATTTTATCCCGGCATTCACAGGCGTTGAGTCTTCTAATAAGTTCCCTCTGCTCATTAATGGGCAATTCCAGCAACTGAAGCTCAAAGCCCTGATCCAGCCGGTAGAGATGCGGCATGGGAAGCAGGATCTCCCTGCCCTCTCTGCTTTTAATAGCTAACCATGAATCCTGAGTTGTAAAATGTTCAACGACCCGGCCGGGATTGAAAGAGCTTTTTAACAGCATGCTCAGTTTTTTACTGACCAGTAGATCGGCAAGCCTGGCCTGTGAGGCCTGGTTACTACTCTTTTTCCGGTCAACAACCAGCAGAAATTCCATGTTATGCACCTTGCGGGAAATGCTCTGTTTCCCCCCCCTGTATTTGATATAATCGCTGGTGAAGAGATCAAGCCGCCCCAGAGAAGCCAGCATATCAGTTAATTCCCCGAAGGGGATAATCCCTTCGGTGTTATAGCTTACCAGCAGATAGCGGCAATCTATGGCTGACAGAAGCTCCTTAAAGGCTAGAGGAGCGATCTGCTTATAACAGTAGGGCGATTTGGTTTTAACCCAATCCCTTCTGATTGCCGCCTTGTTTTTCAAGACACCTGCGGTATTGAGCTCAATATCTGCAGCCGGCTTATCCCACAAAGCGATTGTATTTAGAAGATGGTAATTGCTGCCATACTGGTGCTGATTGTAGGGTGGATCAAGATAGCAGATATCGCCGCTGCTTCCCTTGCAGAACTGCGTCGCATCAAGGCGAAAAACCTCAGCCCTTTCAGCGCTGTCAATCAGCACCGGCATTTCCAGATGAATGGGGTTCATGATCCTCTTAAGAGCATCTTTGCCGTGACCGCCGAAACCCTTGTGGCAGGCCTTGAATACGCCGGAGGTATTGGTGTGGGTGGCGCACTGGTAGAGCAGCGAGGCTAAAAGCAGCCCCTTCTCTATGCGGCGGCGGCTGCTGCTTTCTTCCCGCCCGAATCCCGGATAAAGCTCCTCTATTTTACTGCGCAGTCCATCAATTCTCAGTCCATTCTCACGAGTATAGAAGAGCCTTTCCTTACGGTAATCTGCAGCGGCTGTATGCTGCGGCGAATAATACCTGGAAATATAGCGCTCCGGCTCAGGCGGCGGGGAAAGATTATTGAGGAAGCTGAAAATCCCTTCATATCCGCCCCTACCGGCAAAGAACCCAGCCGCTTCGCCAGCATTAACAGCTAGATGAGCCCGGTTGATTATGTAAGAATAGAACTCCCAGTCATTTGCCAGCACCTTCAGACCCATTAAACGCGCCAGCCGGGCAACAGCCCCGGAACCGGCAAAGGGGTCCAGGAACACAATCCTTTCCCGGTCTAAATCATTGCAGATCCGGCTTACAGCATCGTGGAGAAAACCCAGCAGAGCCCTTTTATTGCCAATATATGCTATCAGATGACGGGTCAGGTAGGGATGTTCTAAATCAAAAAAGGGCAGCATATGCTGCTTTACGGCTTGCATCTATTATGCCGGTCATGCTAATGGATATTGATGAATAAGACAATGGGTGCTAAGCTTTAAAAAACTGGAGGCGGGATGATACTTTCCGGGTTATTACAGAACATAGAGGTCTTGAAGAGCCACGGCAGCCTGGAGCAGGCGATTAAGGGAATAGCCTATGATTCCCGTGAAGTCAAAGAGGGCTTCCTCTTTGCCGCACTTCCAGGTCTGCACACCGACGGTCACCGCTATATTGAAGAGGCAATAGCAAGAGGCGCCGTGGCCGTGCTTCACTCACAGAACTTGAGTCAATACCGGCGGGAAATCAGCTATATACAGGTTGAAGATTCCCGCGGCTCACTATCTCCTCTCTCCGCCGCCCTTTACAACTATCCCTCACGGGAGCTGACCGTTGTCGGGGTTACCGGCACAGACGGTAAAAGCTCAACAGTCTGGTTTATCTACCAGCTCTGTGAAGCTCTAAAGAAATCCGCCGGATTTATATCGACAGTACAATTTAAAGCGCAAACCGGAGCGGAAAAAAACACCCTGCGCCAGTCAACTCCGGAGGCCCCGGAAATCCATAAATTATTGAGGCAGATAAAGGATTCCGGCAGTAATATTGCCGTAGTGGAGGCGACCTCTCATGGGCTCTCCTCCCGCACCAGCCGGCTGGCAGATGTAGACTTCGATGTTGCCCTTCTGACCAATGTTACCCATGAGCACCTGGAGTTTCACGGTACTTTCGAGCAATACAGGTCGGATAAGGCCAACCTCTTCCGCGCCCTGTCCCGCTCGCCGCAGAAAGCGGGCATCCCCCGCTTCGGTGTAGTCAATATGGATGACCCCAACCATGAGTACTTCCGCAATCAGAGTAACTCTCCCGTGTTCAGCTACTCCCTCAACAACCACCAGGCCGATCTCTATGCTGCAAACGTGGCGGCTGATCTTTGCGGCGCCACCTTCACCCTTCATTACCAGGGAGAGGAGCAAAGCGCCGCAGTGAACCTGCCCGGCCGCTTTAACCTGGAAAACATCATGGCCGCTGCTCTCACTCTTCTTAAGCTCTTTGAGCTCCCTTTAGCCGCGGTCTGCGCTCAACTCACTACCATCAAGGCGGTTAAAGGGCGCATGGAAATCGTGGATCTAGGTCAACCCTTCAGGGTGTTTGTAGACTATGCCCACACACCCGGGGCTTTCATGAAACTGCTGCCACTGGTCAAAGAGCATACCCGGGGCAAACTGACAGCGGTATTCGGTTCTGCGGGCGAGCGTGACATTGGAAAACGGGTTAAACAGGGCGAGATTGCCGCCCGTTACTGTGACCGTATTATCCTTACCGATGAAGACCCACGGAGCGAGGACCCTATGACCATTCTCCGCCAGATTGCTGCAGCCATTGAGCCGGCTACCTCGGGTAAAGAGCTCTTTCTAGTAGCTGACCGCAAGAAGGCTATCAAGCTGGCCCTGACCAGGGCTCTGAAACAGGATACTGTTCTGCTGCTTGGCAAAGGTCACGAGTCTTCTATTATATATAGTACAGAAGCTGTGCATTGGGATGAGCATGGCACAGCCCGCCTTTGCCTGGAAGAACTGGGCTACCGCGGGTGATAACCCGCCGCAGCAACCTTTGTTCCGGCCTTTGCTCCAGGCTCTTTCCCGGATTGCTGCTCTTTTTTTCCGGCCTGGTTCTTCCGGCCGGCAATTTCACAGGCAGCGACGATCATACTCTCCTGCCCACTCTCCTTCCCACCATCCTTCCCCCGCCGGAACTTATACTGGAGTTTAATTTAGAGAGCCTGGCACAGTTAAGGTCTACAGAAAATCCTTTTTCAACGGTTACGGACCTGGCTGCAGGCAATAACCAGATCCTGCTGAGCTTTGCCAACACCTATATTGCCCTGGGGCCTCTCTTCCAAATTACACCGCACACTGCATCGGGGCTTTTTAATCCCCTGGAATTGCCCTCGGGCTTTACCCCTGCAAATATTCTGCTTAACAGCCGGGAAGAGATTGTTCTATTTGATAGAGAGAGCGGCGATATACTCTTCATTCAACCCCTGGCCGGCAGCCGGCAAAAATACTCAACCAATTTAGAAAGAACAGATACCTTCTCCGGAATTAAGGGGGGAGGCATTGCCCTGCTTAAGGGAAGAGAGCTGAATATCTTCCTGCGCAGGCAGGGCGACCTTAAAGGGCAAACCATAAAGCTCCCCTTCGGCATCTATACTGCGATGGCCTCCGACTGTGAAGGTAACTTGTGGCTATATGACAGCGTGACCAGGGTAATACACATTCTGGATTTTACAGGAAAAGAAAGGGGTGTGATTCGGCCAAAGATCCTGATGGCGGAGATGCCCCTGCCCCAAACCCTGCAGGTATATCCGGACGGCAGTTTCCTGCTGGGCGGCAGCGGCGAGCTCTGGAAGTTTACGCCGCAGGGGCAGGTGCTCTGGCAGCTCGACAGTATTCCCGGCGCCTACCGTGAGGCCCTGCCGCCCCTATTCCAGGCAATCCTGGATCCCTATGACAATTCCTTTCTGCTGCTCGATTTGCCTGCCAACAGAATATTAAAGTTCAGGGAAAGAGCAGCGACGGATCAGGCTGTAGATGATATTGCCGGCAGCGACATCGATAGTCAATTAGCCGGTCTGACACGGGGTTTCAGGGCCGGTCTCCCCGGCTACAGGAAAAAGCTGATCGATTTATGCCTGGAGAATGACCTCTACCTTTTGGCGGGCCAATACCTGATATCTCAATCCGAAAGAGATGGCCACCAGGAGTTTATTGAGCGGGCAATGGCCTTTGCCCTGGCCTCTATGGCTCTTAAAATGGAGAAAAGACTGCTGCTCCCGGTAGCGGATAAGCTCTACGGAGCGGCGCTGGCTATATTCCGCAGGCTGAACTTGAATGATCCGGTCAACCCCGGCCTGCCGGAATTGATCAGGGGACTTAAGGCAAAAAGGAAAGAGATAAGAGGATCACTCTATCAGGAAGAGTTCATCAGCTTAAAAAAAGATACTTCAGGGGCGTTCTGGCTGGAAAACCTTTCCACCCGCAGGATTGATGACCTGGAGCTGACTTATAATCTAGGCGGGCTGACTGCCGAGCCTGCTCATTACTACATCGGCGAACTGCGCCCCGGACAGAAAATCAGGCTTGACCCGCCGGAAGTAGCGGAGCTGCTGAGCCGGCAGGAATTGGCTGAGGATCTGCATTTACGCCTGGCCCTCTTAGCCCGTTTTACCGCCGACGGTGAAGCACAGGTCAATTACGGCTCCATTGACTTTGCATTGAATGCGGAATAAGCATTCGTATCAATACAAAGTTCCAAAATAGGGATTATGCTTAGAGAGAATAGAGAATCCTGCGCATTAACTCAAGCAGAATTAGCTAACGCTATTAACACAACGAAAAGTGCCATTTCCAGACTTGAGAACCATGCTGAATATATTAGGTCATCAACTTTAGATGATGTGGTTATTTCAAGACCTTCTGCTGTAACATTCTGATATCTTTCCAGATCTCCTTACTTTCTACATCCTGCCTTTTTTCTATTTGTTTCAACTTTCCTAAAATCTCCCGATAACCTCGAACCATCTCTCTCATTTTGTTGAACACTCTTATTATCTGAATGCTCATTCTTACCGCTTGCTCACTCTTTAAGGCATTAGAGAGCATCAGGATACCATGTTCAGTGAATGCTCTGGGAGGGTGCCGAATACCACCCCAACTTGAGGTCACAATCTGTGACCTCAAGTTATCAAATTCCTTTCGTGTCAGACGAAACATAAAATCTTCTGGGAATCGGTTTTCATTTCTTTTTACTGCCTGATTTAGCACCTTTGTCTCTACTCCGTACAGCTCAGCTAAATCTCTATCGAGCATCACGTTTTTCCGCCGAAATTCACAGATTTTGCTTTCAATCACTTTTCTATGAACAATTTCAGACATAATCTTGGTTCCTGCAAACTTAAGAGTTTTAAAACTGATACCTGCATTATATGCTATCAATATATTGTAATTCTGAAGATAAATCAGACTATCATTCATACTCGCGCTCTAACCACCTGAGCTACACCCGCTGTGATAAGTAAACCAGACCAATGTGGACAATACTGGTATTTCCGTTACCTTTTTGAACATCTTCCGCGAGCGGGCCCAACCCGGATGATCTCAGGAGCCTTCTGCCTCAAACCCTCGACATAAAAACTATCGCCTCCCATCCCTGAAAAACAGTAGTCGGATTTATTGAACGCTTACAACGAATTGGACTTGAGCTCAATTGTTCTTAAGCCTGTCTCTGAGTTTGGATATGAAACAGATTTGCAGCCTGGAGTTTATAGCTCTCTATTTTCACAAACGAATTCGCAATATTTATGGCTTTCAAAAAATGGTATTCTCTATCTGCTGATTCAATAAGCTCCTTTGCATTTCCTTGACGCCGGCAGCGACGATGAATATGATGATCGGCGAAGCTAAGCAACCTGATGGCAAAGCGAGATAGGGAGGTATCGCATATGATAGAGATCAAAGCGTTTGGCAAAACAGGCCACATGAGCACGCGCGTTATCTTCGGCGGGGCCGCCCTGGGAAGCGTGAATCAGGCCGCTGCCGACAGGACCCTGGAGCTGTTGCTCGAATACGGCATCAATCACATAGATACGGCCCCCAGCTATGGCAAGGGGGAAGCGGAAAAACGCGTTGGTCCCTGGATGGCGGAGCATCGCAAGGACTTCTTTCTGGCTACGAAAATCGGCCTGCATACCTACCAGGAAGCCAAGGACGAATTTCACTCCTCCTTGGAGAGGCTCAAGGTCGACAGCGTCGATCACCTCCAGATGCACAACTTGACGGACCCGGACGAGTGGGAAACCGCCATGGGGCCCGGAGGCGCGCTCGAGGCGCTGATAGAGGCCCGCGATCAGGGATTGACGCATTTCATCGGCGTCACGGGCCACGGCTTTACAGCGCCGTCGATGCATCTCAAGAGCATCCAGCGCTTCGAACTGAACTCCGTGCTCCTGGCCTGCAATTACATCCTCATGCAGCAGCCGGAGTACGCCCGGTCGTTCAACCAGCTCGTAGAGGTTTGTAAGGAGCGCGACGTCGCGGTTCAAGCCATCAAGTCCGTGGCCCGCCGGCCGTGGGGCTCCCGCGAAAAAACACGTGACACCTGGTATGAACCGCTGGAGGACCAGGACGACGTCGACAAGGCCGTGAGTTGGCTGCTGGGCAATCCCAACCTCTTCCTGGTCACCGCCGCCGATATCAATGTACTGCCCAAGATTCTAAAAGCCGCTGACAAGGGAGCTCTCCATCCCTCCGATGACCAAATGCAGGCTCTCATGCAAGAACGGGAATTCGAACTGATCTTCGAAGGTCGCGAAGTGATATCCAAGCCCTGAAGAGATTGCCGAGACGGCTCCTGGTGAGCCGAGCGGCCACCTGCCCTGCGGATGCGCAGCATGCAAGTACGGCGCCGCATTTCTTCGCGTATGTACAAGCAAAATTTTTTAAAGCACTAAAACCACCCCGACCGTTTTATCCTTGCTCAGATTTATAGAAAGGGATGTACGACAGCTTCAAAACATCAGGGACCTCTCTCAGTTTGAACAATTTCTCACATTAATAGCTGCTTGCCATTCTAAAAGACTGAATACTGCAAAGCTGGCACGATCCTGCGGCTTAAGCCTGCCGGGATGTAAAAAGTGGCTATCAGCCTTAGAAGCATCATACATTCTGTATCTCCTAAAGCCATTTTACAATAATTTCGGGAAACGATTAATAAAGAGGCCAAAATGTTACTTCATAGATTCATCTATAGCATCCTATCTTACCCGGCAGCCATCCTCTCAAGCAATGTGGCATGGCGCCATGAGTTATTGATTGGCTGGAATCTATAATTCCCTGAAACCTCAGATACACTGCACATTCTTAACCTGGATCTGGTTACAGTTTGCGTTTTAAACCCTCTTCCAGCTGGCGTTTAAGTCTGGCTGCCGGGTTCTTCACTTTGCTTAAGTAGATCATGGCCGCGATTATATAGGGCTTGTAACCGGCCTCTTTATAGAGCTCCCTGCGGTAGCGGTCAAAGACCGTTGCTGCCACCTCACCCTTTTTGCAGCTTATACCGCTGATATCCGCAGGCAGGCAGTGCATATAGAGCGCATTGCCGCCGGCCGTTGTTTTCATAAGCTCCTCAGTGCACTCCCAGTCCTGATGTTGAGCGTTCTGAGCTAATAGCTTTTCTTCCAGGGCTGCAATACCATCACTGTCACCGCGCTCATATAACTCAGTTCTTTCTTCCATGGCCGCAAAGGGCGCCCAGCTTTTCGGATAGACAATATCCGCATCCTTAAAAGCGGCGGCCAGGCTTTCGCTCCTGCTGAAAAGCCCCCCGGAGCCGGATTCCCGTGCATTCTTCCTTGCCAGCTCTTTCACCTCGGGCATTACCTCATAGCCCGGGGGATGGGCCAGGGTTACTTCCATACCCAGCCTGGTCATGAGCCCGATAACACCTTGAGGAACGGAGAGGGGCTTGCCGTAGGATGGGGAATAGGCCCAGGTCATGGCGATCTTCTTTCCCCTGAGCTTATCTATCCCTCCGAAGTAGTTGATCAGATGGAGCGCATCGGCCATGGACTGGGTGGGATGATCGATGTCACACTGGAGATTAATCACCGTGGGGCGCTCTTCCAGCACACCCTCGGCATTACCCTGGCGAACCGCCCGGGCTACCTCCAGCATATAGGTATGTCCCTTGCCTATATACATATCATCCCTGATACCAATAACCTCGGCCATAAAGGAGATCATGTTGGCAGTTTCCCGCACGGTTTCTCCGTGGGAAACCTGAGATTTTCCTTCATCTAAGTCCTGCACCTGCAGTCCCAGCAGGTTGCAAGCGCCGGCGAAACTGAAACGGGTCCTGGTGGATTTATCCCTGAAAAGAGAAACCCCCAGCCCGCTGTCATAGAGGCGGCTGGAAATATTATTCCGACGCATGGCCCGGAGAATGTCCGCCGTAGCAAATACACCTTTGAGCTCGTCATGGGATATGTCCCAGGTCAGTAGAAAATCCTCAAGATACATGGAAGCAGTGTCAAGGTTGCTCAATTCCCCAATCAACTCATTTATCTTTGCCATAATTATTCTTCTCCTCCTTGATCCAATACATAGGGCAGCATGGCATAAAAAGCGGAGCATACCTCCAGATCGTCTATGCTCACCGTTTCATTGGGAGCGTGGGCTTTATTCTCATCTCCGGGGCCGAAACCAATGGCCGGGATCTTATGGGCGCCGCACACAGCTACCGCGTTGGTGGAAAAAGTCCACTTGTCCACCAACGGTCTTTTCTTGTAGAGCAGCAGGTAGGCCTGCTCACCTGCCTTTACAAGTGCATGATCCGCCGGTATCTTCCAGGTGGGAAAGTAGAGTTCCTGGCCGTAGTCGGTGTCGCGGTAACCCCGTTTTTCATACCTGGGCATGGTTACCGAAGCAACATCATTGCCCATGTACTCCTTGACCTGGGCTATGGCCATTGCCGCTGTCTCGCCCCAGGTAAGACGGCGGTCCAAATAGATCATGGCCTCATCAGCCACGGCACACTGGGAGGGGCCGTGCGCCTCTATACGCGACACCACCACCGTTCCCTTTCCCAGGAAGTTGTCACTATCAGGTTCAAGCTCCGCGTTCAATTTCTCCATGGCTAACGCAGCTCTTGCCGCCTTGTAAGCCGCGTTTTCACCCCGTTCCGGGGCCGAGCCGTGGGCGGAAAGCCCCTTGAAGGTACAGAGCATCTCCATGCGCCCCCGGTGTCCCCGGTAAAGACGGCAGCTTGAAGGTTCGGTGCTGACAAATAGATCGGGAACCAGCTTCTCTTCTTCGATCAGGTATTTCCAGCAGAGTCCGTCGCAATCCTCTTCCATCACTGTAAAGGTAAAGTAGATAGAATAACCTCCCAAGTAATCAAGCTCCTTAAGTATCCTGCCGGCGGTAATCATGGCTGCGGCCCCGCCCTCCTGGTCCACAGTACCCCGGCCGTGAACTTTGCCATCCTTGATCAATCCGGAAAAGGGGTCTAAATCCCACTGCTCAGGATCACCCGGCTCCACCGTATCTATATGAGCATCAAAGGCCAGCTTTCCGGGTCCCTGCCCTATTCTGGCTATTACACTTCCCAGACCGTCAATACGCACCTCATCGAAACCGGCCCGGCTGCACAGCTCGACTATCTTACTGCACACCTCCTCCTCCTGACCGCTGAAGGAGGGTATCTTGACCATGGCTGAAAGATTTTCCGCAGTATAATCGCGGTAGTCGTTTGCCTTTGCCAATATATTTTCTGCTCTATCCATGGACTGCCTCACTGTCCATATTGTCCCATAAACGTTTGGCTTCACTACGCGCCTTCCGGTATATGGAATCAGTGTCAAAGGGAAACCGCCGGTCACGGTAGACTACTTTTCCATTTATAATAACCGTCTTTACACTGTCGGAACCCATGCCGAAAACCATGTGTCCGGCCAGGTTCTCCGCTACTAAAGGCGTCGGCGGCTGGTAATCATAAACAACCAGGTCAGCCTGATAACCCTTCTCGATCCTGCCAAAGCGCAGGCCGAAGTTTCTTTCCAGCAGATCATTACCATTCTGCAGGAATTTTAAAAAAGTGTCCGGCCAGAGGGGGCCTGCTGAATCCTTATGTTTGAAATACGCAAACTTCAGCTCCTCAAACATATTACTGCCTATTCCGTCAGTGCCCAGGGCTACATTCTTAACCCGCGCCAGGTGTTGATTATAGCCGATGGAGTTATTCATGTTGGAGCGAGGATTATGAACCAGGTAGCAGTCATTATCATTCAGCAGCTTTATATCATTCTCTGTGATATAGAGCCCGTGAACCATAATTGTTTTTTCATTGAGCAGCTTGAAGTCATTCAGCCTTTGCACCAGATCTTTGCCATGGTAAAGATGAGAATGGGAGCCGTCAAAGGTACCCTCACCCAGGTGCAGGTGCAGCCCGCGTCCGCTCTGTGTTACCGCTCCGGAGAGAAGCTCCAGCCCTTCATCAGGCAGGGTGAAGGGGGCATGGCCCCCGATCATGGCCTCTACCAGGCAGGCTTCACCTCCTTTTTTATGGGAAGCCTCGACCTCTGCAGCAAACTCTATATTCTCTTCCACGCCTTCCCGCATTTGCTCCAGACCGTTGCGGTCGGTAACCTCAAAACAGGTTATTCCCCTTAACCCGGCTTGGGTAAAAGCAGCTTTTAGGATATTCAATGACCCTTTAATCAGCGAGGGCGAAGCATGATGGTCAATTACCGCAGTTGTTCCCGCTTTGACCGCTTCAAGGGAAGAGATCAAACCACTGTAATAGAGAATCTCCTGATCAATGGCACTGTCCAGCCGCCACCAGAGATTCTTTAGAATAGAAACAAAATCAGAAGAGGGCTTAATCGCCGCCGTAATTCCCCGCGCCAATCCGGAATAGAAATGATTGTGGCTGCAGACTATACCGGGCAGCAGATAGTTCCCATTGAGATCAATAATTTCTGCAGCACCGGACTGGTGTTTAGCACCGGCATTGCTGCCCACCTCAATGATTTCATTATCCTTGATTACTACATCCTGCCCTGCTGCGACCAGAGGCGGGTTGAATTGCAGCAATGTTGCGTTCTTTAAAATCACCATAATACCCCCTTGATTTTCAATGCTCTACAGCTCAATACTCTACAGCGCCTAAAAGATAATCGTGATCCCTGATAATTATTTCCATTATACTTTTGAGCTTTTTACGCAAAACATCCTGCCCGGCCCAAGGGATCAGCTCCCCCGGCGCCAGCTTGAAGACTTCGCCCCCTACTCTAATGGCCAGGGTCTTCTCCCCATTGTTGGTTTTAACCATAAAACCGACGGCCTCGCTGTTCCTGAAATCCTCTTCCAGGCTGAATATGGTAAACTTATCTTTATAGGGAAGACCATCCCAGGGGCAGAACCAGCCGCAGTTGCCGCACTCGTTGCAGGCGCTATCCAGATGGACAATCTGAAAGGCATCACGGAAAGCCGATCCCCGGCCTACCGGGATAGCAACATTTGCCCGGTTGGGACAGACCTCTACGCACTTGTTACATAGATAGCTGCACTCCAGGCAGCGGACTGCTTCTGAAGCTGCAATTTCTTCATCACCCGCGCCGGGTCCTGCTGCAGTCCTTATAGCCCTTCTCTCCTGCAAGGCGCGGAGCTCCGGGCTGCTCATTATTGCCGCAGCCGGCCTGGCTGGTCCGACCGTCCCGGTAGCCTCAGTCGCCTCAGCCCGCTGCCTGCCCGGATATTCCTTGCGGCAGATAACATCAGCCACCCTGCGTCCTTCTGCTATACACTCGACAATAGTGGAAGGACCGGTGCGCGCATCCCCCAGCAGATAGACATTATCAAGATTGGTCTCCAGGCTATCAG
>Ga0114923_10001889_pt1 | contig 14316 bp, 10 predicted proteins | sample SumtaG_FD_89578 | JGI IMG/M metagenome (GOLD analysis project Ga0114923, IMG submission 89578) | Deep subsurface microbial communities from Indian Ocean to uncover new lineages of life (NeLLi) - Sumatra_00157 metaG | ecosystem: Environmental > Aquatic > Marine > Oceanic > Sediment | place: near...
GGATATCTGGTTCACGACGAATGTATTTCCATACATCATCAGGGAAGTATCCGTAATTTGTTTCATGAAGATCGACATAGTGATTGAGCTTGATTGAACGACCCTTCGCTGTATCGTTGGGTCTGATACACAGCTTAGCGGTCAACACATTTGCTTCCGCAACAGTTTCTGCTGCATAGAAAAGATGTTCTGGTCCTGGTGCTGTCAACATCCGCTCTCCGGTTCGTGCATCGTATACCATCCAATCTCTCTCTCTATCAGCTCTGCCAAGAAGCATTCTGCGATACTTGGAACCATGAGGTCCAACAATAACAGGAATTCCGAGTCTCCAAAATCCAGCAGCAATAGCTGCCGCTTTCTGGGACATCGCACCCCACGAGATTCCTACCGCACCAACACGGTTGTATATGTAGTCCGCAATCTCGGTATAATTACCACGTAAATTCCGCTTCGCAAAAATCGCTGCAATCTTGATTGTAGCCCCTGCAATATGAGAGTTCGCTACGCAGGACCCTACATTGACTACGCTTCCTGCATCGAAATCACCACTTCTGCGTTCATAGATCGATTCTCCATTCTCATCCTTTACTAACCCCGCAGACATTGCTGCGCAGCCAGATGTTACAATAATGAATCTTCTTTTCGCAAACTCTTCAGCCATATCATGTACATCTTGGCCGCCACCAGGATAGTTAGCACAACCTACGTGTGCAATAACACCTGGGATCTCTCCAAAGACAATTGGCTGACCCACTTTTCTGATTTCAGTATCTTGAACAGCTCCCCTACCGGTTCGTACCATATAGGTTTCATTAGCACAGTCTTCTTCTCCCGCAACAACCATCCAGCTGTGAAGGTCATAATCATTGGGACAAGCAGATTCACATCGAGCACATCCAATACATTCGTTGTAGATCTCTCGAAGTGGTTCCATGTTGCCTGTTGCAGCAGCAAGAACTGCTTCTTGCACGTTCTGGTTATTAGGACAAGCACGAACGCATTCCATACATTTCTTACATTCCTCTGCCATCTTCTGAATTGCTTTCTTACTGGGTAGGAATTTCTTCTTAGCACGAATTGGTTTCATCGCTAGTGCTACCCTTACTGCAATCTCTCCAACCTTTTCATGGTCTGGTATGTAAGCTCCAGGTATCTTGCGAGATATTAGTTCTTCAACAATAGAGTCCACTGAGTCGTCAGATCGATCAGGAAGTCCCATCACTGCCTTGTCACTAGTGGATATGACTGGAGCCAAGACTTTCTGAGCCTCTTCGACAACATTAGTTCGGACGCATTGTTCGTCAACAACAATTAGATCTGCACTTCCCGCACGTATGAATCGTAATTGCCAAGAGATAGGACCGATAACTTTCGCTGATTTATCACGCCGAGTCATGTCCCAAGCTGTACAGCAAATTCCTCCAACTTCAACCGTTTCACCAAGTCCGTTTTCGGTGATGTAATCAGTGATAGCAGCAGCTGGGATAATATTGTGCCCAATCGCAAGTATGGTCGCTTTGGTTGCATCCATATTGCCGAGTCCCGCCTTTACTAGAGGAGCTTCAGGATCCGCTTTGGGAAAACCCAAAGTTGAAACTTGTGCAAGATCTGCTATTTCCAATGAAAGATGATCTATCATTCCCACGTGTAAGATTTTACTCTCAAAATCTAACCAACTCCCTTCTTGTCCAGTCGCAGTTGCTGAAAGACAATGAGCAAGCTGACTCTCACAGTAGTCATTGATGATACTTGCATCCTCCAAAGTCCGAGGGCGCATTCCTGTTACTAATCGCGAAATTGGGGCATGTATTTCTGTACCCGGACCTTGTATAAGCTTAGTTCGTGGCCCATACTCGCTAATTAGGTGGTCGATTAAATGTCTAGAGTGTGCTAGATGCGCTGAAGTCCCAATAGTGGCTGCTGCAAGAACCATACGTCCCTGTTGAGCTTTCATGTCTATACCGCAAGCGCCCCTCTTGTTTCCAGTCAAGTCACATTTTCCCATTGTACAAAGACAACACACCTGACAATAGGGCATATATGATGGCTGGTATTTCGTTAGAATCTTGTGATCCCATTTTCGCAGAGTTGTTGGTCCAGGCATGGGTGTGGGACCCATGGGCTCATCCCATTCATCGTCAACAATCTCTCCGATTCTGATTTCGAGACCCTTGAAACGACCAAATCCTGTATCAGCTTCATCTGCTTTGATGTGTACTTTTTTCTTCATGGAGTACTCTCATCCTGTGCGTAGTATATTTTTCTCTAAACATTACGCCATATGAAGGTTATGAAATCAGTCACAATTAATTGATAAAATGAACGTTTTCTATCATTTCTAGAGCAATCTTGTACGTTTCATAACATAAAACTGGATGGTATTTTGTTTTCTATCTGTAACGAACTGTGATGAAGAGGTTTCAATCTATTTTTCTGAGCTTGGTCTTGATTTCTTTGATAGCTAGCATACACGGTGAATCTTCAATGAATCGACTAAAGCAGAAGTTTCATTTGCAAATTTGCACAATGAATATCAGTGATTCCGATGAGAGAAACTAGAGCTTCTGGAATTAGACTTGTGTTTCAGTTATTCTTGGCTATCCTTCAAGCTTTGGCTGCGATTGGTTTGTTTGTGTATCTGCTAGAAACGGCGCCCTCATTCGGTGTGGGGACCGATGCTATGTTGCTCTTCCTTCTGAGCATTATATTCTTCACATTAATCCACGCAGTCTATCGAGTTGTTGATGGAGTATTGACCTGGAGAACTATCAAGACTAAGACAGTATGAATCAATCCAAATATGGCAAAGATTTGCATCCATTTAAAGCTATGAATGAATAATAGAAACTCAGCTTCATTAATATTTACTAGGATAATTTCTCATTTTGTGAGTCTACTCTTGATTTCTTTAATAGCTAGCATCGCCGGTGAATCTGGATTGAGGTCAATGGGTGCAACACCCTTTCTATCGGCTTCTTTAACTGATTCGTCAAGAGGTACCAATCCAAGTAGAGATATTCCTTCCTTTTCTAATCTCTCAGTAATCATGGTTGCATCTTCAGGAGTTGCGACCTTGTTTCCAACTGCATAGATTTTACCCACGTTGATGTCCTCAGCTAACTTCCTGATTTTTTTAAGAATGTCAAGAGACCTCCGACCAGGTTCAGCTACAACAATCAAAGAATCCATTCCTCTGGTTGTTCCACGTCCAAGATTTTCAACTCCGGCATCCATGTCCATTACGAATGCTTCATCAGTTCCTAAAACCAAATATCGCATCAACGCTTTGAGTAATGTTGCTGATGGACACATACAACCTGAGCCTCCTAAATCAACTGTCCCTGCAACAAGAAGGCTAACATTATCCGGCCCTGAAATTGCGAACTTCTCTGCAAGATCATCAACACGAGGATTCATTTTGAAAAACCCCGTATACGGCTGGTCACTTCCTTCAATCTTCATTCTCTCTTCAAGCAGTGTTTCATTTTCAGTTAGAGGTACAATTGTCTGAGCAACATCTTCTGGTATTCCGAGAGATGACCACAATGTATAGCTCGGGTCTGCATCTACTGCTAATACCTTTAGACCATCTTGACCAAATAATCTGGCAAGTGTTCCCGCTACTGTCGTTTTTCCGACTCCACCCTTTCCCGCAACTGCGATTTTCACTTTCACTTTCCTCCTTGTTTGGATTTCAGAACGTTATGTAACGAAGTTATAATGTCAAACATGCTAGTGGATTGAGAATTATCTATTGCTCCTGCTGTTAGCTCAATATCCACCATGTCGATTCTTGTCATTGTTCCGGAACCTACTGCGATGTTATCCGATGTATGGATCGCAACGGTAGCTTTTCTATCAGTGAGTCCACCTTTAGGTCCAATGTAAATCAGCTTTGTCTTCGCTAAAGCTCTAGCAGCTGTTCCTGGTAATATGGACAGTGCGTCTTCACCAACAACTAGTGCCACATCAAATTCACCGTCGACCAATTTCTTCAGGGATGATTCTTTGAGTTGTGTTTCTTTGATAACACCCATTGCGTTGCCACTGAACCACATAGGCAGCGCATAGGCTTCCTTACCAAGGTCTCTCAAGGTTTTGATTAAATTTAGAAGAGAAGTTAGATTTGCATCTGCATGTCCAGAGTTTAGAATTCCAGTCCCATAGAAAATGATAGTGCAGTCTGATTTCTTGAGAGCGCTAACAAAACCCATCAACTCCGATGCAGGAACTCCCGCTACAGAATCTATTATTGATGAGGTTCCAGCAATGTCCCCGATGAGTGCATCAATCAATTCAGTATCCGAACCACTTTCAATAATTGTACGATGGTTTCCCATCTTCATCGTTTCAGTTTCACGGACATCGACTATTCCTATTGTTCTGCTTTCAACACCCTCCGGAATTTTATCTCCTCTAGGAAGAACTGCAAATCTACTTGGATGTCGATGACAGCTCTCTGTAGGATTAGAGCCCCAATAGATTATGAACTCGCCATTATTCCTTACATGCTCTAGATCACAATCCAGCTTCATTTTGTGGATATCGTGACTCATTGACTGGGTGAGTCCCATATTGGTGCTAGAATCAAATGCTGCACCAGTCGCTTTTGCAAGTGCAAGACCTTCTTTGATTGTTTCATTTGATGTTCTAGACCATCCGAATAGAAGTGGGCTCTCTGCTGTGTGCAACATCTCCGCAATTTTCTCAATATCCTGTTTGTCCACTTTGAGATTTTTCAAAACAGTTTCTGTGTGAGTATGCCCCAACCTGCAGAAACCCAAAGACGTAACTTCATTGCCCTTAATCTCAATAGAAACATCATCACAAAGCAAGGCACAACCATCGCATACAATATCTTCCATCATAATCACCTACCAAATCTCAATTGCACCTGTGCAACAATACTGCTCACAGACCCTGCAATTCAATCGGTCTGGAGGGAATCTTCTACATTTCTCCAAATTGATTATCCTTGAGATCCCATTTTCAACCCTGAATACCGTATCTACACCCTTTGCAGCTTTCCCAACACTTGTCGGTGGTTCTGCTGCTTGGTCTACTGGGCATACGACTACGCAATTTCCACAACCCGTGCATTTGCTTTCATCAAGTTTGACACCTGTTTCTTCTGCAGATTGTAACGGTGCAATCATGTTTCTGATTTTCTCAAGGTTTGTTTCAAAACCCGTTTCCAGCAGAGGGGGACAATCATCTGCAGTAACATCTCCCAACGCAAGCTTTGTAGCAAAAGCCATACATGTCTTAGGAGCACATAGTCTGCAATTTGTTTTAGGAAGAAGGCTATAGAGTTCCATCGGGTTGAGTTTCAAGGTCTAGGTCTCCAGTAATATTCCATTTTTAGTAGAATTTTGAACTCTTTAGAGTATTGGACTGTCCCACAAAAATTATCCGTTATGGCACAGACATTGGATAAGCTATAAATCCTACACCGAGTAGCCTAAATGGTTAATGTACTAGAGTTTAAACAAAAGAAGGAGTCATTTCATTTGAGCCGCAAAAAGAAAGGTGACAAAAAAGTCCCCAAGAATGAAACAGCTGTTTTCATTTGTAAATGCGATTCGAATATTGCTGAAACTATCGACATTGATTCCTTATACGAACGGTATCAGTCAAAGGGAATTCCTTTAGTTGAGGTTGATGACCATCTTTGTTCTGAACAAGGAGTTTACGATCTAATAGAGAAGATCAAAAAGAGCAAAGCAAAAAGAGTCGTGATTGCGGGATGTTCTCCGCATCTTCACATGGAATTATTCTCTGATGCTGTCAAACAAGCGGGAATAGATCCTGGATATCTCCACATGGCCAATATTAGAGAACAATGCAGTTGGGTGCATTATGATGACCCTGAAATTGCTACTGCTAAAGCTGCAGCAATTATTGACACTGGGCTAGCGAAGGTTGGAGCGGCTCAAATTATCCCAACTTATGAAATGCCAATTGTTCAAAGAGTAATGATAATCGGTGGTGGAGTTGCTGGATTGAAAGATGCTCTTGAGATTGCTGATGGAGGAATAGAAACTGTAATCATTGAGAAGGAGGGATTCTTAGGAGGACATATGGCGAAGTGGGACAAATTGTTCCCTACCTTCGATTGTTCAATATGTATTCTAGGACCAATGATGACGCGTGTTGCTAGACATCCCAATATCCGAACAATGACCCTGAGCAATATTGTGAATGTGAGAGGGGGAACAGGTAATTACGAAATCACAGTACACTCGAAGGCTAGATATGTCGATATCGATTCGTGTACTGGATGCAATAGATGTATAGAGGTTTGTCCTACTATAGTCACAGATGAGTACAACCACGGACTAGGAACAAGAAAGGCGATGGTTCGTCCTCTCGTAGATGCAGTTCCCTTAGCCCCTTACATCGATATGGAAAATTGTGTCGGTTGTCAATCATGTGCAGGGGTTTGTGAAGCTAAATCTCTTCGTTATGATGAAACAGAGAAAACTGAAACGATTAAGGTAGGAGCAGTCGTTGTTGCTACTGGTTTTGAACCGTTTGATCCAACAGTCATGGAAGACTTTGGATATGGAGAAAATCCCGATGTTGTAACTTCAGTTGAATTCGAACGTCTTGTTAATCCCTCAGGCCCTACCGGTGGGAAACTTGTAAAACCATCTGATGGAACTCCGCCAAAAAGAATTGTTTTTGTTCCATGTGTTGGCAGCCGTTCTGAGAGATTGAACAGGCCCTATTGCAGCAGAGCTTGTTGCTCTGAGATGGTAAAAGAGTCTATTCAAGCAAGACAGATCTTACCTGATTGTGAAGTTTACGTTCATTATATCGACATGAGAACCTTCGGGAAAGGACAGGAAGAACTCTATGTGCGAGCTGCGAAAGAATACAAAGTGAATTTTATTCGAGGTGCTATTGGAGAAGTTGTTTTTGATCCGGTTTCGAAGAAAACTTTTGTAAGAGCTGAGGACACTCTTCTACGAAGACCGATTGAGTTGGAAGTAGATCTAGTAGTATTAATGGTTGGAATGGATGCTGAACCTACCAATAGAGAAATTGCACACCTTCTAAAAGTACCACTAGATGAGAATGGTTTCTTCCTCGAGCAACATCCTAAGCTAAGCCCGAGTAGTACTGCAAACAAAGGAGTCTTTTTGGCAGGTGTGTCGCAAGGTCCTAAAGATGTAGCAGATACAGTTGCTCATGCAGGGCTTGCTGCTTCAAAAGTAAAAACGCTATTGACAACTGGCACCATTATTTCAGATGCATGTGTTCCTTCATTTGACCCTGAATTGTGCATAGGTTGTTTGTTATGCGAGCAGGTTTGTACACCGAAAGCAATCAAATTTGAAGGGGAAAAGATACCTCAGATCAATGTGGCTGCATGTAGGGGCTGTGGAGCTTGCGTTGCTGCATGTCCATCTGGAGCCCTTGATTTACCGTGTATGACAACCGGTCAAATTATTGAAGCAACGAAAGCTGCAGTTACATTTAATCCATCACAACCATCGATAGTTGGCTTTCTGTGTAGATGGTGTGCATATTCTGCTGCCGACAGAGCTGGCACTTCAAGAATCACTTATCCCCCAAATGTCATTAATATCCAAGTTCCTTGTACTGGGAGATTGGACTCCGAAATACTGCTCACTGCATTTGCAGAGGGTGCTGACGGTGTAGCAGTTATGGGTTGTCACATTCACGATTGTCATTACAGGTCTGGTGCACGTTATGCAAAAGATAGAACTGACAATCTTCGAAAAATCCTTACATCTGCTGGAATTGACGGTGAGCGATTATATTTCGGAAATGTATCCGCATCCGAAGCAGATCTGTTTAGTGAAAAGATTACAGACTTTGTTAATAGGATGATCCATCTAGGACCACTGGGTACAGAAAAAATCGAGAGTCAAACGGAGGAATCTACTGGTGGGTGAAGATGCAGAGAAAGGCACTCACCTGGCTGTTGGTGAGAAACCAGTAGTCACAATGGATGTAGCTAACGGACAGATTAAGCTCACCTGGAAAACTTCCATTCTTACAAAGATTCTAAATTACGAGATCGATAGATGCGTTGGATGCAGTCTTTGCCTGTACTGTCCTGAAGAGGCAATTACTCTAGGTCCTGTTGCTGAAACTGCTTCAGGCCTTATCGAGGGCGCTCCTCTTGTGAACGTAGATCCTGAATTATGTACTTTCTGTGGACTTTGTGATTCTGCTTGTTTATTCAGAGCATTCGATGCCAAATATAGTGGTGAGGATGCTGTGAACCTGTTCAACCGGATTGAAGGCAAGTGGGAACTGGATGAGGAGAAATGTGCTCCATGTTTGTTATGTCAAGCTGTATGTTCAACAGGAGCACTCAGTGCAGCAGTATTTATTGACAGAAAAGAAAAACTGGTTGTCTATGAGGGTGAAGCATATGGGAAAGGCACCATCAAAATAGATGAAGAGAAGTGCTCTTACTGTGGACTCTGTGAACTATTATGTCCTGACGCAATCAAAATCTATTGGACTGACGAAATAAAGCCACCTGATTTCAAACCTGCTGATGCAATTAGAGTGAACGAAGATAATTGCGATTATTGTGGTTTATGTGCTGATATTTGTCCTGATGATGCGATAGAAGTAGTTTGTACAGAGCACAGCCCGCGTGAAATTTGGCAACCTGAAATTACGGGGAATCTTAGTCACAAGAATCAGGTTTGTGTTGAGTGCAGTTTATGCTCACAAGTTTGTCCATATGATGCAATTAAAGTCACTAAGCCATTTTCAGGAGAAGTCATAATCAAACACCTCGACAAATGTGATCCTACTGGATGTCACAATTGTTTCAATATATGCCCCGTGAAAGCAATCTACCCCACCGGTAAGGCAGATAAGATTGCAATCTTGGATGAGATATGCATGAGTTGTGGTGCATGCGCAAATTCTTGTCCTTATGATGTCCTTGAAGTTAAGAGATATGGTTACGAAATTATGAAACTGGAAAAAGCAAAGGAATGGGAAAAGGGGCGAAAAATCTTCTTCGATAGAATAATTGGTAAATCCCGTCCTGAGAGTGGATTCTTTGAGAGGAATATAATTGTCAAGGATGTTAGAAAAAGACGGGTTGGAATCCGTAAGAGCAGTGCTTGGGATTCTGTTGATGGCGAACGTGAAAAAGCCATGAAATCAGTTGGTGAGTTGAAAGATCTGCTCAAGAAAAACCCACGATTACAATTACAGTTTGAAAGGGGTCGAGTTGATAAAATCATTGAATCACTTAAGAATCAAGAAGAGATTCAAGAGGAGTGACCTCTTCACTACTTTTTGTTACCGTGATATTTAATCCGTGTAATTTGGGTGGGCTACCATCTTCTGGGACCGATACTACCGCTAATGCCCAAGGACCGTATGGCATAATTGCAGTTCCGTCTGGTAGTTTTTCATCGACGTAAGCGATCACTACAACGCTCCTTTCTTTGGACTTTACACTAGCGTGTTTACCTTCAGCCAGGCCAAGTCTTTGAAAATCAGGTTTACTTAATCCAAGTCTAGCAGCTGATTCGAGATACTCGTTTGTGAATTTGTCTTTTGACGACTCGATATCTGTTTCAAAGGAACGAGTGATTACAAGCTTCATCTCTGCGTGAGGGAATAAGAAATCTCCAAGGGCCAAAGATACACCTTCTTAGATACGAGAATGAACAACATCCGATATTACGTTTCCGTTATGTGAAACTAAGATACAGAATTTTGAATCCTACGTCAAGGCCCTAAACGCTATACTTTTTAACTATAGTGCATCACCGTAACTACTCAACAGGTGCACAATATGAGATTAAGGACAATCTACGGAGACGTGTTCGCAGAACGCGTTATTGGTAACCTGATCAATTTCAAGACATTTTGCGAGGGTTGCGAACCCGTTTGTTCTGAATGCAGATTACCTTACGGATCTTTTGTAGGTGATGTAATAGGTCTTCATAGAGTCGAACCTCCTTCTCCTTCAATGATTGAGAATGCTGAAGAAATCATTGCAGAAATGGACCTTGAAGAGTGTGATGTTTTACTTATTGTCGCGATACATCATGACCTTCTTGCATCCGTCGACCAAATGGTGAAGGCAACAAAAGCAAAAGCGGTAATCGTTCCCATAGAAGATCCTACATGGGTTCCACCTGGTCTGCGGGAACAGGTCAGAGAAGTTCTTGACAAGATGGGCATTGAATCTGCGTTTCCAAAACCCTTCTGTACACTAGAGCCTGGTGAAGGGAAGATTATTGATCAGTTCATAGAACGATTTCGTATAGGCAAACCTGTTTATTATGCTGATGTGAAAGATGGTTTCATTGCTGAAATAGGCCCTCTTAGATCTTCACCTTGTGGTTGTTCCTGGTTCGTAAGTCAAAAAATAAGAGGAAAATCCATCGCTAATACAGACGAATTATTCGATTTGATTGCAAAAGCACATCACTCATATCCTTGTACGGCTTCTATGGCCAAGGACCGAGAAGTTGGTGATAATCTATTACATGTTGCAGGATATAATGCTCGATACGGAGTTTGCGATGCTGTAGGAATAGATGACTGTAGAATGTCCACCGAGAAGAATAAATGAAGGGTGAAAATCAATTGCCAGATGATATATTTGAATACTGGATGAGCCTAGCTCGCGAGCTTGCTCACAAGTTCGACATAGAACAATTTGACACAAGTTCTGAAATGTGGAGTTGGAAAAATTTCAAAGATGATATAGTATCTCTTCAAAATCGTTTAGGATTTGGCGATTCCATAGAAATTCTTGGACTGAAATTAGATTTGGAAAGTGGTGAAACCCTGGATACCTTCACGAATAAACCTACAAGCTCTAGCCGGATAATTCCTCACCTCTACTACTACAGCAAAGCCAAAGATGAGGGTTTTGGAAACGAATGGGTAAAGTTCAATACATTGAGAGGATCTTGGGCTTGCAGATATTCATTTAACGAAGATAGTCTGAGCTTGCTAGCTTTAAAGTTCCATGAGGATAGAACGAAATTAACTGATGGACTTGAAAGACTGGGTGCAGTGAAATCAGACTACGGAGATTTCTCGTATGCAATTGACTTCTTACCAATGGTGAGAGTTTTAATCATATTCGAACCTGCTGACGAAGAATTTCCTGCAAGTGTGCGACTTCTATATGATAACAACTCAATTTCTTACTTACCTCATGAGCTGTTAGGTGGTGTTGGTTGGTTCCTAGCTAGCCGAGCTACACGTGCTGTATGAAGCGGGTTCGACATACAGCATCGCGTTGTCCAATAAAGACTAGCTCTTAAAATGGGGGATGATTTCCTATCCAATGAATTCAATTGCTGTGCTCTTTTTAGGCCCAATTGGTGACCCAACTACAAATTGTGTCACGCCTACTTTCATTAGATCCTCAATTCGTTTGATACAATGATCCTTGTCTCCTGCTACCGCAAAAGCATCAATCATCTCATCAGTCACTGCACCCGGCAAATCCTTGAAGTTGCCTTCTTTTAGTAGCTGACCAATCTTTTTGCATGAATCTATATCGAGGTTATGCCTTTCAAGTACAATATCTGGAGAACCAGCTACAATGAAAGCCACAACAATCTTTGCATCACCTTCAAGTGCCTCTTCTCTGGTTTTAGCAACACTAAAGGATGTGTAAGCCGCAATGTCTATATCTTTTACATCTCGACCTGCTTCTTTTGCACCTTCCCGTATTTTCTCAATTGCAACCTCGAAATCCCTTGGGTGGCTTGCGTTGATTAGAACCCCGTCAGCAACTTTCGCAGCCCGAGTAAGCATCATTGGACCTTGTGCACCAACATAGATTGGAATATCTGGTCCTTTCTTGACAGGTTTATCACCTTTCATAACTGGATTCCCATCAGCATCTAGAACAACTTCCCTCTTGACGCACGATAGCTTTGCACTAGCTACTTTGAAAGCCTTTCCATCTTCTGAGTACTTCTTTCCTGCAATTAGCTTTCTCATGAAATCTATTGACTCCATCACATGCGACACTGGTTTCTTCCATTCGATACCCAAGTTATTGAGCGTGACTTTGTCACCTGCACCCATTCCAATTACCGAACGTCCTTGGCTTAATTCGTGAATTGTTACTGCAGCTGATGCAGTTAGAGCTGGACTGATATGATACGGGTTAGTCACACCAGGACCCATAATGATTCTTTCGGTATTGAGAGCCATCGCTGTAAGTGTGGCCCATACATTACGATTGTTATAATGATCTGTAATCCAGACGTTGTCGAACCCAGCTTCCTCAGCCTGCTTAGTCCACTTGACAATCTTGTCAATGGGTTTGTCTGGAACAAATTCTATTGCTATTCGTACCATGTGCTTCATTTCCTATCGAGTCCAATTATTCACCATCAATTAAATATGTTCATTCGATTTTCGATTCTCTAAATGAATTAGTTGGTCAGATTCGAATACCTGATAGATAGGTATTTCATTATACACTACTGTGTTTATTGAGGAGTTTCTGTACCGCGGTGTTATCCAGTCGAAACTGGAACGAGTCTTTGGTACCAATAAGGGTTGGTTCTATGGCGGAATTATTTTCGGATTAGCTCATATTTCAGCTAATTTCTTTGCACCAATTTGGATAGCAGGAACAGTTGATATGACTGCTGGATTACTAATGTTAGGTGTGCAAATCGTGATTGGATTTTGGTATGGTATCGCCTACGCTAAGACTCGAAGATTATTGCCATCTATTATCATCCACTATCTTGCAGATTTCTTCATCATCTATTTGGCTTGGTTCATTTTGTTCCTCTAGGTCATTATGGTAGACTAAATCACGCATCTATAGAAGTGGCATCTAGTTTGATTGGCACCTCAAGATGTTCTCTATATCGTTGTGGGACTGGATAGTTCCTGAAAGAGTGTGAGAACCATTTACCCATCATCTGAGAAAGCTCCTTCTCAGCACGTTCCCATAGAGGTTCGCTTAATTCAGGATTCATGGTGATGACTCTCGATGAAAGTGTTTTCCCTATTTGTCCTTTCTTAGAAACCTGCACTCCTCCTTTGAATGTGAGATGAGCTTGACTGAAGTGCTTGATAATGTCATCAGGATTATTGGCAAGGTCTGCCTTCTCGGGAACAAATCCATAGACTGTAATATCGCCATCCGCACCAACACCTAGATGACCTTTGGTTTTCTCTAGACCAAGAATCTTTGCTGTACCTGCTCTGGTAGTTATAGCAATCTCTCCAAGTGTGTACTCTCTTTCGATTTCAGGAAGTAATGACCGCTCTTGCACGAATTTGTGAGATTTCTCAATCCAGGCATCTCGCAATTTCCTGCTCATCAACCAAGCGATGACAAGCGGATACTTTGTGAATGGCCCACCGTTGGGATGATCAGTAGTCATTGCACACCTCCATATATCATCAACACTGAGTGCGAACTCCAAAGGTATTGCCCATTGGATTGCATTTGCGGGACTCTTAGGCGTGAATGTGAAAGGCACAACACCAGCTCCACCTGGTAGTTCTACATCTACTGGAAGATTGGCCCACTTGGCTTTTCCACCTGTCATCTTATACAATGAGAACTGGAAAGGTCCATCTCCTGTCATAGTCATAACTGGTCCATAGGTTATCTGTCCAAGGTCTGCAGTGATATGGTCATTCTTGTTGAAATAATCAGCGAACTCCTTTCCTGCAGATGCAATGTCTTTCCAATCTGGTTCTCCATCTTCTACCATTCCAAGACAATCGAATGCCATATGTGTGAGATGTACTGTTTGTTTCCTTTTTGTACCTGGTTTGACCTCTTTCAAAGCATCTAACTGAGCAATTGTGGTTTCAACATTTCCTACTCTACCCAAGTTGTTTGGATGAAAGTGCATTTGGTGCGGAAGTCCAAGCATTTCTACTGCATTTGCTAGTCCTGCTTGTATCTGTCTGGGGGTTATTCCCCACTGTGGCACTTCAGTATCAAGTTCTCTGATGTTTTCTCCATATGCCCATGCGTATGAACCACCTGGATTAACGACTTTGACACCAAGACCTCCCACCTTTTGCAATGTCCATGCAATATATGCAGCAAGTCCATTAATGTCATCATTCTTCACGTACTGAAATGTAATCATGCTATTGCAGAATAAGGGCAACATTGCAATGTCTAGACCGGGAATATCCTCAATCTCCTCCCATGCACCTAATGCCTTTACTGAGGGTAGTGCAGGTTCAACTACTGTTGTATAACCCATTGCTGAATACAGATAACCAGTAGTGTATGATGAAGGAACTATCCCGGCTACCCCTGATCTAGTCTTCTTAGTAGCTGGATAA
>Ga0114923_10001890_pt1 | contig 14315 bp, 9 predicted proteins | sample SumtaG_FD_89578 | JGI IMG/M metagenome (GOLD analysis project Ga0114923, IMG submission 89578) | Deep subsurface microbial communities from Indian Ocean to uncover new lineages of life (NeLLi) - Sumatra_00157 metaG | ecosystem: Environmental > Aquatic > Marine > Oceanic > Sediment | place: near...
TAGACAGTACCATACTGATTGTTGGTGACTATTCCAACGGTAACGACGCCATACTGGTGCGGGATAACCTGGAGATCAAGAACTTAAACGGCAAGTCAATCAGCCTGGTAGAATTATCGGTTTCCCATTATTTACTGGCCCGCTGCCTGGAAATGAACGGCATGAAAGAAGCGGATGTAAAGATCGTCAATACTTCCGACAGCGATATCGGTCCGATATTTCTTTCCAATACATCACAGAAAGTCGTAATCACCTGGAACCCCATTGTGATGGAGATCGAGCAGACCCCCGGGATTTCCAAGATTTTCACTTCAGCGGATATACCCGGTGAGATCCTGGATTTGATGGTGGTGAACACCAAAACCCTGAAAAAACACCCGCAATTGGGCAAAGCATTGACCGGGGCATGGTATGAAATAATGGCGATCATGTCAAAAAAAGACGCGGCAGCCGACAACGCATTGAGTCAAATGGCAAAAGCCGCGGAATGTTCGTTAACGGAATATAAAGCCCAGATCAAGACAACGGCGATGTTCTATACGCCGGAAGCTGCCATTAAATTTACTTCGGGCGGGGAAATAAAGAAAAAGATGAGTTTCGTCCGCCATTTCTGTTTCGACCACGGGCTGCTGGGTGAAAATGCAAAAAGTGTCGATGTGGTAGGGATACTCTATCCCGACGGCTCCATTCACGGAGACCCCAAAAGCGTTACGTTCCGGTTCGACACCACCTACATGAAAATGGCCGCCGAAGGTAAGTTAAAAACTAAATAAAACAAAAACATCGAAAAACAAAATTTTATTAATAAAAAATTTTTGTGGGGTCCAGGGGCGGTTTTTATAAAAAGAGCCCCTGGCCGCCGGAGGCATAATTATGAAATTGTTTGATATTCATGCCAGGCCCGGGCGGACGGTTTCTTTTTTGCTGTCCATCGTTTTATTTGTGGTTTGTATTGCCGCTTTTGCTGTTACCGGGTATGTTCGTCACCAGGAGAACCCCCGGGACAAAATCGTGCCCACTTTTCCCGAAATGGCCGACGGGCTTAAACGGGTGGCTTTCGAGCAGGACAGGGACGGCGAGTACCGGCTGCTAGTGGATACTATAGCCAGCTTAAGACGTTTTTTTATCAGCCTCGCCTTCCTTTCGCTTGCCGTTATCCTGGGACTGTTAATGGGCGTATTTCCCTATATGGAGATCATCTTCCTGCGCTTTATTACCTTTTTTGACAAAATCCCCGCATTGGCCATATTACCGATACTTTTCATCATCTTCGGACTTGGCGAAGTATCCAAAGTTGCATTGATTGTCATCGGGGTTTTCCCTACTATTGCCCTGGATACCCACTTGAGAGCCAAAGAAGTACCCCGGGAACAGGTCACCAAAGCCCTCACCCTGGGGGCCGGTCGATTTGAAATCGCTTACAAAGTCATCCTCCCCCAGATTTTCCCGACAGTACTCAACACCATTCGCCTCAATTTCAAAGCAATGATCCTGTTTTTGATTGCCGGGGAATCAATAGCCGCTACCGTTGGATTGGGGTACCGTATTTTCTTGGTCAGGCGGTACATTGCCATGGACATTATCATCCCTTACGTCATCTGGATGAGTTTGCTGGCCTTTTTAGCGGATTACCTGGTACGGTTGTGGATAAAAAAACGATACAAATGGGTGGGGCTGGAAAAATGAAATATTTATTGCATCTTGAAGACGTTTATGTCCGGTATCGCGATCATAAGGGGAAAAAATTTACGGTGCTCAACGATTTGGACCTCAAGATCAAGACCGGGGAATTTATAACACTGGTAGGTCCCAGCGGCTGTGGAAAATCCACACTGCTGCGATTGATAATGGGATCGGAGCAGCCCCCACAGGGCAAAGTGCTTTTTAATGGGAAACCCGTCCTTTCTCCCGACAGGGACAGGGGCATCGTATTCCAAAAATATTCTCTTTTTCAACACCTTACGGTTCTTGAAAACCTGGTATTTGGTCTGGATGCGGAAGAATTCACCATATCGAAACGGCTCATTAAACCGTTTAAACATCGGAAAAAGCGCAAAGAGTATGAAGAACATGCCCAGGCATACCTGGAGCGGGTGGGACTGGCAAACGAAGGCGACAAGTACCCCCACCAGCTTTCCGGCGGCATGCAGCAGCGGGTCGCCATTGCCCAGGCATTGATTATGAAACCCAAAATACTGCTTATGGATGAACCCTTCGGCGCCCTGGACTACGGCACCCGCCAGGATATGCAGTTCTTTATTCTTGAACAGTGGGAAAAGGAAAAAATGACCATTCTTTTCGTTACCCATGACCTGGAGGAAGCCATTTTCCTCGGCTCCAGGACCCTTGTCCTGACCCAGTATTACAGTTCCGACCTGGAAAAAAATGAAGGTTCCAAAATAGTGACGGACATTGAAATTCCCGGTCCGTATCCCAGGACTTCGGCCTTTAAATTCTCGAAGGAAATTGGAGAGGTCATGCAAAAACTCTGTCATGACGGCCTGGATCCCGGCTACAAGCAGCATGTCAAGGATTTTGATTTGAATCACAAAGACTCTTTTAGGACAGTCACCCCGGAAGAGTGGAAGCGCGGAGACGAGACACATGGTTAAAAAAAAAGCTAAACAAGGCATGCGGCCAACGTTTCTTGAATCCATGAGCCAGGTCTACAGTTTAAGGCATGAAAATATCGTTATACTAACCGGTGATGTTAACGGGCTTTTCTGGAGTGCCCCCAGCGGCGGCTTTGTATCGTTGGAGCAGGCATTAAACAGTGAATTGAGAGATAAATTTAATGTAATCCGGATGGACATTGCCAGGGGGTTGAGTTTTTATGAACGTGAGGCAGATGATGAAGTGACCCGTATTTGCGAGTCTACGGATGGGCATTATACTCCAATCGTACGGATCAAAGCGTTAAAGAATATGATCAAATCGTCGCTGCACAGCCCGTTGGAAGCCCTGGTTTTGCTCCATGGAATGGGAGAAGCCTTTGTGCGGGTGCGAAAGCTGGAACCCGGCATTAAGCCCATGTGCGTTATCATTCAATTTGCCGGCGCCCTCTTTTCCGCCGGGGATTATTCCCGGCTTTCAGAACTTGACCGGCAGCGTTTAATCTTGTTTTTATCATGGGTATCTGATCCGATGTTTCGTGAAGGTCCCGAATTGATTGTTTTAATTAACCCGGTCAAATCCGAGATCAATGCGAAAGTCCTTGCTTTGCCCAATACGGCCCATATTGAAATCGATTTACCCAAACAGGAGGAACGGAAACAATTTGTCCATTATTTTTTGGCTTATCATACCGGTGTGGAATTTTCTCACGGGATGGAAAAATTCGTGGAAGACACGGCGGGATTGGCACTGGATAATATCAAGGACCTCTTGGAAGTGGCAGCCAAGAAAGATGATCCCATATCCCGCCATCATGTAGTCGCTGAAGTGAATAACATACTTCAATCGCAATTGGGAGATATCATTCGCATCAAGTACCCGTCTCATACCCGCAAAGATATCGTCGGCTATAAAGAAACCGGTGAAATTTTCACCAATATTTTCGAGCGCTGCGAAGACCCTGAAACTGCCGTTGCAGCCATACTGGTATCGGGCCCCAACGGGTCCGGTAAAACCTTCCAGTTGGAAGCTTATGCCGGTGAATCCGGCCGGGTCGTGATCGAGCTGGCAGGGATCAGGGGGTCTTATTTTGGGGAAACCGACAAGTTCTTCGAACTGCTCCGCTGGCATATTACTACATTTGGGAAGATATTAATCCTGGTAGACGAAGCCCATACTGCTTTCGGTTCGGTACATTCCGGTCAGACCCATCAGACCGAGCAGCGACTTTCCGGGAACATCATTAAAATGATGGGTGACCCCCGTTATTTTGGCAAGGTATTATGGGGGCTGATGACCTCCCGTCCCGACGAGTTGGACCCGGACATTAAGAGTCGAGCGCCCATCCAGGTGCCTATTTTCGACCTTGAAGGTGAAGAGCGAAAAGATTTTGTAAGCGAACTTTTCAAGCGGAAAGGCATACAACCCACGGAAGAGGAGCTTGTTGAGGTGTTGTCCAAAACCGACTATTATTCGGCCAGGGATTACCGGAATTTAACCGCGGAGATGCTGGCGCAGAGGCGGAAGAATCCTGATTGCACTATATTGGAAGTACTGATGGGTTGGCAGGCCAGCAAATCGATTAAACGCCAGCGGGAGTTCCAGGAGATGATCGCGGCATTGCATTGTTCTTACCCGAAGCTGCTGCCTGAAAAGTACAGGGATATTCCCGATGACGTTTTGATGAGGCAAGTGGAGGAATTGAAACAATTGCTTCGCCAATGAAAAAACTTTTTTTTTACCACGAAGGACACGAAGGGGACGAAGTGGAAAGAAGATCAGATGTTAAGAAGCCTCGCACAAGGGTCGCAGGCTCCCCTCGATTTTGGATCCAAGAAACTCTTGCCAAGTGTTGAGTTCCTTGGAAGGTGTAAGTTCCTTGGAAGATAAGAAAGGGGATAAGAAAGGCAAGGTGGAAATCCTGGCGTCTGAACCACTGATTAACGCTGATAATTATGATAGGCTATGATATAGATCGGTAAATTCGAATATTGAAATCCGAAACAAATCTAAAATTCAAAACAAGCCCATAACAAGCTTCGGAATACCCCACACAGATCCCCTTTTAATTTTTAATTGCTCAGTTCAGGCTGAGCTGGATTTTGGCTGATATTTTGACCATTTATATTTTGGTAATTTGAATTTGTTTCAAATTTCGTCTTGCGTGCTTCGGATTTAATATTATAAAAAATGGTGTGAATTTAGAATAATGTGTTTACATGTTTACATCCTCTGTCCCCCGCCTGTCCCGTCCGTTGTACAAAGGCGATGAAAAAAAGAAAAAAAATATCCATAGATTACAGTATTTTATTATCTGTGTAATCTGTGACCTATGAAGTCATTCCTCACTTCTATCTTTTTTTCTTCTTTTTGCCTTTCTTCTTTGCCGACGGCGGCCTGAAACCGGATTTTACGCTCTCTTGTTGTATACTTTGCGATAATGCCACTAATTTATCGTAATTGGGATGCTCATGTGGAAGATTTTTTAAATAGTTATTCAATCGTTCCGATGCTTCTTTAAACTTCCTGAGTTTCATAAGGGAATAAACATACCCGTAAAATGAATCGGCGGTATCGGGATGATACTCTCCAAAAATTTGGGAACGAATCTCAAAAGCTTGCTTTACATAACTGAGAGCTTCTATATAGTTCCCCAAATCACTATAGGTTTTTCCAACATTATTTAAAGAATCAGCCGTATCAGGATGTTGTTCACCAAAGAGTTGTCGGCGTATTCCCAGGGCACGCTCTTTATACTTTAGAGCTTCTTTGTGATTACCAAAATCACTATAGGTTTTCCCGACATTATTTAAAGAAGCAGCAGTATCAGGATGTTGTTCACCAAAGAGTTGTCGAAATATTTTCAAAGCACGTTCTTTATACCTTAGAGCTTCCTTGTGGTTACCCAAACCACCATAGGTGCCTCCGACATTATTTAAAGAATCAGCCGTATCAGGATGTTGTTCACCAAAGAGTTGTCGGCGTATTTCCAGTGCACGTTCTTCATACTTTAGAGCTCCTTTGTAATTACCCAAAGAACCATTGTTGACGCCAAGGTCATTAAGAATATTCGCTTTCAATTCTTGGTCTGAATCAGGTAGGCTCTCGATCAGAAAGAAGGCGGATTGAAGCAGGCGATGGGCCTCATGATACTTCCCCCAATGATAGGGAGGGTATGCCTGAAGCCAGGTTAAACGGCATACATGATTTTTTGAATGTGGTTTGACGTGTCTCAACCATTCGGTTAAATGGTCGATTTCCGCTTCAAAGGCTGGCAAATTAGTAAACTCTCTCCTTCTTTCTTCAAACCAATTACCCAAACGTTGACAGACATCTTTGATCCATTGGATTCTACCGATAATGGGGAATTGCTCCTGCCGGACCTGCCGAACCAGCCGGTGAATTTCGTAACGTTCACCTTCCTCTGCTTTATGCAGCAAGCGCAAAGACTTCCCAAGTCCCAATGGGTGATACAACTCCGTCTCCTTTTTTTCCAGGATAGCTGCCATCAAAGAGATACCCATAAAAGACGAACCGCTCCAGGCCAAAAGGTCCAAAATCTCTTGCAGTAAAGGCGCTCGATCTAAAACCGGTTGACTCACTTGCAGCGTAAGAAATAGATTTTTTTCATGTTTGGTAAAACTGGAAAGCAGGTCTCCTTTCATGGCCTTGTTGAAATTGTCATCCAGGATGGCTTTATAGTTTTGGAAGGTGCAATCAGGAATGTGGTTTAAGTAAGCGCCTGCGATTTCAATGGCCAGTGGCAAACCATCCAGGGAACCGGCAATCTCCAAGGCTGCTGTTTGTTCCTCCTTTGGTAGATCGTCAATGTCCCTGCCCGATTCTTTAAGGAGAAGTTGCAGAGAAAGATTTTTATCCAATAAATCAATTGGAACGGGGACAAAGTCTTTTTGGGGAGCGCGGCTGGTGAGCAGCAGGTGAGGCTCGGCATCGGCCTCTGGAAAAAAGGCTTCGATATCTTCCTGTTTCTCCACATTGTCAAAGATGATCAGGCACTCCGACCATGTTTTGAGTCGTTGTTTAGCAACATCTAAAATATCCGACGGCTTTGATTCCGAAGAAATCCACTTCGCCTGTTTGGCAATTTGAATCAATTGGGGTTCCATCTCCTGGTCCGCATTGAGCCAGATCACGCCGTTGGGATACTCGTCGCGAAATTTGTGTGCATATTCCACGGCCAACTGGGTCTTGCCCAGCCCGCCAAGCCCCTGGAAGGCCGCGGTATGCCCGATGGCGGCTGGCTTTCCCGCTATTAATTGCTCTCTTACCCGCTTTAAAGCGTCATCCCGTCCCACCATGCCTTCCTTTTTGGCCCTGTACTGTAAATTAAACACTGTGTTGCTAAGATTGAAGGCTGAAGCAGCGGATTCAGGGGGAGAAACCGGGACGGTTTGATTGTCTCTACTTTCTACAACCGGTGAGTCTTTGAGCAAAGAGAAACCAACGGTCCCGTTCGGATGGGTTTCTCGTTTATGGGCAGTCCATTTGTCGTCCTCATCACTCCACTGCCGCGGAAAGGCCGTACCATTATTCCTTTTAAAATCCATGTGAACAAAATTGTATGCATTGGTAGCTGCCTGATAAGGAATTTTAAAATTATTTTTGTACCCGGATGTCTTAACCCGAACACTCACTGAAATCTGGTGACTCCCGGGGGATTTTGAAGTGATGGCAATGCTTCCTATATCAGATATGTTATCTTTAGACAATAAAACGTCCGTGGTTGCTCGATCAAAACCAATTCCAGGGCTTTTAAACCGGAACGAAACAGCAGTGGCAAATGGATCCGACATATATGGAGGAGGTGAAGGAGAAATGATCTCATCTATTTTTTCCCTGTGTCCTTTTTCAGTGAGGCTATAATAATCTTGCTTATTGTAATCAATTTCCGGCTGAATAGATGTTTCTTTAATCCCGGTCTCGATATTACCTTTAGGGATATTATCATTTAAAATTTTATCGCTGTTTTTTGTGGCTTCAATTGGCTTTGCTTTTTCTTCACTTATACGCCTACCTTCAAGTGGCGGAGTCTCAATAACTTTTGATATTTTTTGCTCTTTTTTAAACGGTGGAATTTTCCCCTGGTATATTAAAGTGTGTTTGGGTAGAATTTGGACAATCTGAAGATTTAAATTGTAAGTTTTTCCCACCTGAAAGATCGGTTGACTGTCTTCCATATTTACCATCGGTTCGGACCAGGCTATAATTTGAAGGTAGTTTAACTCTTCCAGTTTCTGCCTGCAAACTTTTAATTCTTTCTCTTTATCAAGTTCTTCGTATATCTTCGATAATTCTTCATAATGTCCTATTTTTTCATCTCTATCTTCCGATTGGCGGATTTGTTTATCAAGGATTCCTGCCATATGCATCAGACATTTATTTTTTTCAGCGATCTCGTTTCTTATACGATAAAGGGTACACAGTTTTCCCCAATAGAGCAATTCTTTATCGGCTTTTTGCAGTTGTCGGCTTTTCTCTATGGCTTCTTCCAGTAATAAAATCCCTTGGCCGTCATTATTAAAAGCACCAGAACTAAATAGTACCGCTATTCTATCAAAAACAGCAAAGATATTAATATTAATATCTTCGGCAATAGCTTTTGCAGAATTGTAATTTTCCAGGGCTCTGGAAAAATTGCCCAGGGATTTCCAGGCATCTCCCAGATGAATTAGTTGGTTCATCTCTTCCAATTTGTGCCCGGTTTTAGCATTATTAAATAAGGCCTGTTTAAAATAATCGACGGCATCTTTATAAGCGGTTTGTTCATAATAAATTAGACCGATGTTACTGAGGTCTAATGCTTCGCTTTGAATATCGTCCAATTCCCTGCTGATGGCCAGTGCCTGTTGATGCATTTTAAGAGCATCTTTATATTTTTTTTGTTTACGGTACAGCAGTCCCATATTTCCCAGGATATCGCCATCTGCTTTCCGGTGCCCATACTTCCTGCTGATCCGCAATGCTTCCTCATAGGATTTAAGGGCCTGATCATATTCTTTATGCCTATCGTACACCAGACCCAGATGATTATATCCCCCCGTTAACCTGTCTGTCCTACCTGTTAGTTCAACAATTTTAAGATACTTTCGGAGGGATTCCACTGCTTTATTTAGGTGCTCTTTTCCCTCCCCCATATCGCTGTAGATAATTCCCAGTTTATTATAGGCTTCAGCCACCCACTGCGGGTCTATGTTGTTTTCTTGGTTTTCTATGATGGCTTGTTCGTATTTTTGCCGGGCCTTTTCCGTGTTACCAATATAGGCATAAGCTTCCCCTGATTTTATCAATAAATTGATCAGGACTTCGGTTGACTGATGGGCATTTAACAATCTCTCCAGAACCGGTATTTGTGCTGCTTTATCCTGCCAAACAGTAATATCTTTTCCCTCTTCTATGTTTCCCGGCAGAGGGCCGCCGGTGATTTTATCAGGGTAAAAAGTGGGTGTCCCCACACGATAGGCCCAAAAGTCCGGGGCTGCATTGGCTACTTTAATACAGGCATATTGCGGCAGCCAGAACACAAAAGGAAACGGCAAATCTTTATAATAGCTCTCCCGGTTCATGTTTAATATCTGTAACACGGCCGGAGCTTGCTCATCCTCATCCAAGAGGATTGAAAGCTCAAGCCCCGTGACCTGGATCCCCAGTTTTTCCGGAAAGTGATTTCCAAACTTTTCTTCCAGGTGTTCTTTAATTACATCGAATAATCGTTTTACCGGGGGTCTACTTAACAGTTTGACTTCTGTTAATTCAATGCCCTCTTCACTGCACTCTTGATTTAATTTTTCAACGTAGTTTTCCTGTTCTTTCAGTGAATCGCACTCCGCAAACACCAGGGCGAAATTTTTTGTGATATTCGCCCTTTTTATAATGCGGGCGATGCTTTCCAGGTTTTTGCGGATATCTTCTTCAATCACAGGTTTTTATCCTTTAAGGGCCATTTGAAATTTTTTGTTCCTTACCACAGCTGGGTGCACATCTTTCCATTCACTTCCATCTTCTTGCCGGTAAACCAGGATGACGTTGTTGTGGATTAATTTTTGGTTTGCATCATCATTTGGCACAGCCTGTTCCCGGTACACTTTTACCAATTTCTTGTATTGCTCATCCCGGACAACTTTTTCATAATCGTTTGTCAGCCTGTTTATTGCGATTTTTGCATGGGAAGGTGTAATTTGATCAGAGGTCAAATTGCAGGCTTCATGGATAAGTCTTAAAAGATCGCGCAGATGTCCGCCGCTGGTCAGGATGAATTCCCTCAGTGTTTCTTCAGCATTTGTAAATATGGCCTTCACCATAATACGTTTTTCGATCAATTCTTTGAGCCGTTCGATGTTGTCCTTATGGGGAACATGCTCCATACCTCTTTTAAAAACCGGTATCATTGGTAAAATTTCGCGATCAAACTCTAGCAATGGGGCTTGTTCGTCATAGAGCAAGGAAATAGGAACGACAAAGATGAAATTTGCGTTCAACTGCTTAAAGAAACTGCCGTTTGCGATGAAAAGTTCTTTGTCTATCCCGGCCTTGAGACGGTCCAGGCTGTCAATCATAAAGACCAAGCCTTTTTTGTCTTGGGCTTTCAACTGTTCCTCTGCATTTTGTAGTAAGACATTAATCTTTTCGATCAAGCCGGAGAGGTTATTTTCCAATTTTCGTCTCAGGATTTCACGGTTTTCGGTTTTTAATTTCATACCGGCAAATATTTTCGCTGTAATAAAGCTGAACCATTTCGGCGATGATATTTCGGTTTCCCCCCCGGCTTCTGCAGCAATAGACTTTTCTTTTTCCAGGACTTTTTCAAAAAACCAATCCGCTACATCTTTCAGTATTTTTTCCGGTAAGGGGTAACCCGCCGCCTTCATTTGTTCATGGGTCTCTTTTGCAATAACCATCAATATATCCGTCACTTTGCAATTTAATAAGTCAAGTCCCAATGACGCATCATAGTAGAACACCTGGTAATCTTGATGGAAGAGAGTTTGGAGTTGAAATAATTCCGTCGTTTTGCCTGTTCCCCGGTAACCTGAGAAAAGTAGATGAAGATACTCTTTTGCCCGGCGTTTTAACTTTCTTTCGATTATTCTTACCGTATCGCTTCCACGTATTTTAGCAAAATCAGTATAACGAGAGTCACCCGTTTTTAGTGGTACTAATTGAACGGCTTCGGGTACATAATCGATATTTGACGCTGGTTTGAATTTTTTATTCTTGCTCATTGGCAATGAAACCTCCTTTGATGTTTATTCGATGTCTGAAGTGTTACTCCCAGGAAATTCTTTGCATATTTTTTATAATTCATGATGTAATTTTATAATAACAGCCTTAATATTTCAACTGATAAACGTATTTTAAAAAGAAAAAGGGGCCCGGCGGGAAATCTGCCAATCTTATTTTTACCACGAAGGACACGAAGGGCACGAAAACAAAAGAAAATTGTACGGATATTGCATTAACTTTTTTTATTCTTATTAACTAGAACGAAACCCCCAATATACATCCATTTCCAATGTTTTAAATTAACTTTAATGAACGTTAATTAACTTATTCAGAAAATGGCTAAAAGGGCGCTATGCATGAAAAATTCAAAAATAGAGACATTTTCTGTTCGATTAGATTCCTCTATAATTATTCAAATTCTTCGTCTTTAAACAATTTCCGCTGTATATCTTCCCGGATATCTCCTGCGCAGCATTTAATAAAATGAGACAGCACATCATCATAGGGCCGGAAGAATATTGTTATATTTTTACGCTGCTCAACCCATTTTGCTTCATCCAATTCAACCAATTTATTGCACGCACGTAAAACCCATTCCCTTTTAGGAATTCTCGGTTGCCGGTTAGATTCAATTTCATTAAGCCCACGAAAAGAAAAACCTATATGAAGCTCATCGATTATCGTTTCCACTTCCAGGTTGACATCCATTTTTTGATTTTTCCTGAGCTTTTCAAAGTGTTTTAATTCGGCAGCTTTTATTAGAACCACATTCGCCCAGATAAGATGCAGCAAATAAGGCAGTGGAGGCTCATCATCATAGATTTTTATTGTAGAATAGATTTTAATGAAAACCTCCATAGGTACTTCAACCCCATAACGCAACCGGCGGTCAACTTTCTCTTCTGAAAGCTTTCCTGAAAATTTCCTGAAAAAATAAAAAGACTTTACTTCATCCGATCTATTGAACTCTACTATGGAAAACGACCTTTTAAAATCTATTTTTGTTCCTTTTTGAGTTTCATAAAATTCACGAACCCGTGCACCCCTTGACTGATGTAAAATCAAAACAATATCATGAGAAGCAACCGTTTCATCATCAGTAGGCCATCCCGTTAAGTCATCATCATATCTCATCAACTGTTCAAATATTTTAAGCCAATGTTTTTGATCTGAAGGGAAGCTCTTCTTCACTTCGCCAATAACACCACCTTTTAATGGTAACAAAATCCCGATATCCGGGGTGACATAATCGATACTCTCGCCATCCTGATTGAAAGATTTTCCTGGTGAAGGATTAAATCGTCTTCCCTGGAAGACAATCACATCTCTCCTCATTTCTTTCTTTTCCATATCATAGCGGAAAAAATTCATGAATCCAACAATGGCATGTATTGTCTGTTCATAATCATTTATTTCATTGCGTATTTTTATCTCATCACTCAATTAAGAATCTCCTGGTACTCTTTAATATCTCCTTCCGCATAATTGTCAAAAATATGATTGATGAGTCTTTTGATTGAAATAATTGAGCCTTTCATCTGAGGTACTATAACCAGTTGATTCGAATTTAAAACCCAAAGATCAAAAGTACTACCATCAAAATAATCGATAACAGATAAATGTATATATGGATTACCGTGAAGAACCGAGATAGAAGATTTTTTAAGCCGTTTTAATGACTGGATAAATTTCATATTCTCTGAAGAATCAGAAAATTGATCTATATCAAAATCAATAGTTAACGGCTTTGCTGCAAGATTATGATTCTCACGCCTGCTTCTATTGCCAAAAAAAATATTATTCTCGTGAATCGTTTTGCATACCGGGAGAACAAAATTATTAAATACTTTTAAGAATAAAAGATTGGTTCGCGCAATACCTTGTCTTGTAATTGAAACTTCAGCGACAGGGGAATTTCCCCTTAATGCCGTAAATTGCAACGATTGAAACCAACCATTGTTTTGATATACCCAATTAAAAGCTTCTTTTAAATCCATTTTAGGCCAACTAACCATTGGAACAACTTTTTTTTGTTTTCCATTTCCATTGCTCTGGCCATTAAGACGAAAATTATGAGAGGCACGGTTGATAATTAATTTTGAGAATTGATTATCTATTTGAAATTTTTCTAATAATTTTCTCATTCTTTTATGGGTAATAAAAGTCATCATAACGTGTGGAAAGAGGCTATTAAAGAAAGGCAATACTGCGCTGCGGAAAAATTTATTCGATTCGATGGTTAAGGCTGCGTATACATTTTTGTATTCAGGATGTTCATAGACAAAAAAATCACCTTTTTCTTCTTTTGTCTCGCTACCTTCCCTGCGACGATGAATCATTTGAAAAAGTTGGATCCCATCATATTTTTTAAGAATTTTTATTTTCCTTGATTTGCTTGAAATTCTCGGGAGTATTTTAATTGGATGTGTATCGCTGCTGAAGGGAATACAACTCACACTGAGATCGTAAGAGCTGAGAAGTGAGTCAAGTCCTTCAATCAGGCTTTTACTGTTGTGATGTTGGTTATAAAATGGAGTAATATAATCAAATTTGCCTGATATCAAATCTTTCTTAGCGTCTTGATCTTCCATGAGGAAATTATAAGGGAAATGGAATAATTTTTCAATAGAGCTTGTACGATAAAATTAAGATTGTTAATTTAATAAGGTGGTGCCGGGCCAGCAAATCGATTAAACGGCAGCGGGAGTTCCAGGAGATGATCGCGGCCATGCATTGTTCTTATCCCAAACTGCTGCCTCAAAAGTTCAAGGATGTCCCGGATGAAGTTTTAATGAGGCAAGTGGAAGAATTGAAACGATTGCTTCGCCAGTGAAAAAACTTTTTTTTACCACGAAGGACACGAAGTGGAAAGAAGATCAGAAGTTAAGATGATAAAAAGGTGTGGCATTCGTGCCAGGCCAATTTTTAAAAAATAATTCGTGTAAATTCGTGTAGTTCGTGGGCAATTTAATGTCTCCGGACGGGAAGAATCAATCTAACCTGACACCTTTTTTTCAGTCTATTGAAAAAAAAATTCCGTGGTGTTATAATGAAGTCATAATGAAAAACAAAGTTGAATACCGGCAGGATGTTGCGTTTATCGGTAGAGAAAAGGAATTGCGGGATTTGAGGGATTTTGTCAATAAAAGACCGTCGGAAATTCTATTTATTCACGGTCCAAAATCCTCAGGTAAGACTACACTGCTGTATAAATTTCTCGAACAGGTGGAAAAAGAACAACACCTGGATGTTAAATTTTTAAACTTGAGAAAAATACCTACTGAATTTACAGGCGACTATAGTTATAAAGATTTCCTGGATGTGCTTTTTGACGTGGAGGAAAAGAAAGAAAAAAGAGGGAAAATCTCAGGGGGGGTAAATGTCGGTTTTTTCAAAATAAATTCCGAGATTGAAAAAAAAATGCACCAGGGCAGAGTGAATCCTTTTAAAGTCATGGAAAA
>Ga0114923_10001892_pt1 | contig 14313 bp, 12 predicted proteins | sample SumtaG_FD_89578 | JGI IMG/M metagenome (GOLD analysis project Ga0114923, IMG submission 89578) | Deep subsurface microbial communities from Indian Ocean to uncover new lineages of life (NeLLi) - Sumatra_00157 metaG | ecosystem: Environmental > Aquatic > Marine > Oceanic > Sediment | place: near...
CCATATCTTCCATACCTGTTTTTGAGACGAAAACCCTGCCCCTGGAAAAGAGTGTTTTGGTTATCGGCGGCGGGCCGGCCGGGTTATATACTGCTGTAGAAACCCAGCTCCTTGGCTATAAAACAATTGTTGTCGAGAAGAACGTTAAAATAGGGGGTCAGTGTTCTGCAGATGATCTGCCGGAGTTCGATGGTACTGGGTGTACTGTGTACGCGAACAGTGTTCTGACGGAGCTGAAAGGGCATATAGGTTCGTTTACTGCAAAAATAACTACCCCATCAGGTGAAAAAGAAATTCACTGCGGCGCAATTGTTATTGCCACAGGTTCGAATCACGGCAACAATGGCAAGACAGAAGTGTTCAATAATTCCTCTATTATTACCCTTTCAGAATTGAAAAAAGTTTATGTTGCTCTCCCGAGGATAAAAAAAATACGATCTATCGCCATTATACTGGATTTGGATATTGACGAAACAAAGGCGAGCACGGAAGCTGCATTATTAATTGCAAAGGAGCTGCAGGAAAGGGAACGGGTACAGGTATACCTCTTCTGCAGAGATATGCGTGTGGCTGCCTTAAACCTGGAAAAACTCTACAACGAGGCAAGGGATAGAGGCGTAAATATAATCAAATATGAGGGGAAACTCCAATTATCAGCCGGCGTGGGAACCGGCGCTGAAGCCGGTAGTGAAAAGCCGAATCCTGTTGAGCTTTCCTACAGGGACTCGATTCTACAGCAGGATGCAGGCGCTGCCTGCGATCTTGTGGGTATCAGCGCCTGCGGCATCAGCTCAGCCGCAGATCCCGAACTTGCAGAGCTTACAGCCATTTCAACGGACCTTTTGGGACAGCTCCAGGATAATAATATACACCTCTTTCCGGAACAGACCAACCGTCCGGGTATATTTGTTGTGGGCGCCTGCAGGGGGCAGTACTACCTGCCGCAGATTGCTGCAGAAGCCAAAACAACAGCTTCAGCCGTACACTCCCTGCTTAAAGATGGCTCAATGGAGGTTGAGCTTTCCAATGCGGTGGTGGATGAGGATAAATGCATTCTCTGCCTTACCTGTGTGCGGAGCTGCCCTCATCATGCCATGGAGGTGGACAGGGAAAAAGGCGTGGCGGTGAGCATACCGGGTGCGTGCCAGAGATGCGGCATCTGTGCAGGAGAATGCCCGGCAAAGGCAATACAGCTGCCGGTTTATTCCGATGATGTACTGTTGAGCTTAATCTGAGCTTGATCGGATAAGGAATATGGGTGAAAAAAAAATAGTTGCTTTCTGTTGTGAAAACTCGAGCTACAAGGCAGCAGAAGCTGTGGCTGTAACTGAAAGCTCAGTCCTTGATCTTGTGGATATTGTACGCCTCCCCTGCTCAGGAAAGGTGGAAATCGGAATGGTATTGAAGTGCCTGGAAAAGGATCACCCCGGAGTTCTGATTCTCAGCTGCCCGGTAGATAACTGTAAATATATCACGGGAAATGTCCGGGCAAAGAAAAGGGTCAAAATGGTTAAAAAAGCCCTGCAAAACGCCGGGATCGATGAGAACAGGGTGCACATGGATTTCATTTCCTCCGTTGATACCTATAAGTTCATAACAATCGTAAAAGAGATGAATGACCGTCTTTTAAAAGACCGCCCGCCTGCCGGGCATGATTGATATTAAAGGAGTCAACCTTGATTACTGCTGTTCAGAAACCATTTGAAGAAATCAGTGAAATGGTAAAGGGTTTTAAGAACCTGCTCATTCTCGGCTGCGGGAGCTGTGTTACCGTGTGTATGACCGGCGGTGAAAAAGAAGTTGGCATACTGGCCTCTACACTGCGCCTGGCCAATAAAAAGAAGGGTGTTTCCATGGAGATTATCGAGGACACAATCGAAAGGCAGTGCGACCGGGAGTTCTTTGATGATGTAAAAGATAAGATCGAGCAAGCCGATGCAGTGCTCTCCATGGCCTGCGGCGTAGGGGTGCAGTTCTGCAGTGAAATATTTTCAGGAAAGATAGTTCTTCCCGCCTTAAATACAAAGTTTTACGGCGCAACAGAAGAACAGGGTGTGTGGACGGAACGCTGCGCAGGATGCGGTGATTGTGTCCTGGATAAGTTCGGGGGCGTCTGCCCGATAGCGAGGTGCTCAAAGAGCCTTCTAAACGGACCTTGCGGCGGATCCCAGGACGGCAAATGCGAGGTAGACCCGGAAAATATTGACTGCGGCTGGCAAATCATCTATGACCGCTTGAAATCTCTCGGCCTACTCTCCAGGCTCGAGGAAAATGAACCTGTTAAGGACTGGAGCTCGGGCAGGGACGGCGGTCCCGGAAAAATTGTAAGGGAAGATATGTTGCTATGAGCGAATTAAAAGCAGGAAGTAATTTAGAGCGGGTTCTCCAGGAAGGACATTTTGCGGTTACCGCTGAGCTCGGGCCGCCCAAGAGCGCCGATGTTGAGATAATCAAGACCAAGGCCGCGCATTTAAAGGGAAATGTAGATGCTGTAAATATTACCGATAATCAGACAGCTATTGTACGCATGTCTTCCATAGGCGCCGGGGTATTGGCCATGCAGGAAGGATTGGAGCCTGTAATCCAGATAACCTGCCGCGACCGCAACCGCATAGCAATACAGAGCGATGTTCTGGGCGCCTATGCTCTGGGATTAAAGAACATACTCTGCCTTACAGGAGACCACCAGGTATTCGGCAACCACTCCACCTCAAAGAATGTTTTTGATATGGACTCGATTCAGTTGATACAGACCCTTAAAGATATGAGGGACAAGAAGGTGTTTATCTGCGGAGATGAGATCAAGAACAGCAAAAAAGCCCCTGTTGTAGAACCCAGGATATTCATAGGGGGTGCGGCAAATCCATTTGGCGATCCCTTTGAGTTCCGGGTTATCAGGCTGGCCAAGAAAGTGAATGCCGGGGTCGATTTTATACAGACCCAATGTATATACGACATGGAGCGCTTTGAGAAATGGATGGAACAGGTCCGTAAAAGGGGCCTGCATAAAAAGGTAAAAATTTTAGCCGGTCTGACACCTTTAAAATCTGAGGGAATGGCCAGGTACATGAGAGACAGCGTTGCGGGACTTACCGTGCCGGACTATTACCTGGAGAGGCTCTCAAAGGTTGAGGACAAAGCTGCAGAAGGCATAAAGATCTGCGTGGAGCAGATCAAGCGGTTACAGGAAATAGAAGGTGTGGCCGGAATACATCTTATGGCCATAGAGTGGGAAAGACGTGTCCCTGAAATTGTCGAGGCTGCCGGCCTACTCCCAAGGCCTTAAAAAAGGAATTGATCATGGAAAAGATCGTTATAGATAACAAACTCGACCCCAACTTCAAGTATGAGATAGCGGCCAAACCGGGCGGGGAAAATATTAAAAAATGTTTTGCCTGCGGCACCTGCACTGCCGGCTGCCCCGTATTTCATGTTGAACACGAGTACAACCCTCGAAAGATTATCAGGATGATTCTGCTCGGCATGCGCGAACAGGTATTAAGCTCCAGAATCATCTGGCTCTGCGCTCAATGTTATACCTGTTCTGCAAACTGTCCCCAGGACGTGGATTTTTTTCGATATCATGTTCGCACTCCGGGACATGGCCGTTAAAGAGGGATACGCTCCCCCCGACCTGCTCGAAAAGATCGATAAAATAACCACTGCTGCCAACGAATTCCGCAGGGACTGTATTTACGCAATACTGAGGGAAGGTGATATTTCTATGGAACAGATCCGGAAAAATGTTGACGGGACTCTTGAATATATAAAAGAAAATGGATAAGAGATATGGCTGATAAAAAGCGCGGCTCGGTAATGGTTGTCGGCGCCGGCATTGCAGGAATTCAATCATCTTTAGACCTGGCTGACTCCGGCTATAAAGTCTATCTGGTGGAGCAGGGACCATCCATCGGCGGCGTTATGACCCAGCTTGACAAGACCTTTCCTACAAATGACTGCTCCATGTGTATAGTATCACCCAAGCTAGTGGAAGCGAGCAGGCATGCGAATATAGAGGCACTGACATTTTCCGAAGTAGAAGAAATAACGGGCGAAGCAGGCGCTTTTAAGGTGAAAATCCGCAAAAAAGCCCGTTCGGTGGATGCGGACAAATGCACCGGCTGCGGTATCTGTACGGCAGCCTGCCCTGTTCAAAATATTGTCCGAATACCTGAGAAGTTCGAAGAAGAGCCTGGTCAGCAGATCATTGAAACGGACAGGATAATCGAGCACTATGGATCTGTCCGGAGCTCTCTTATCCAAATTCTCCAGGAAACACATAGCGCTTTCAATTACCTTCCTGAAACTGCGTTGAGAAGGATCAGCTTAAGGCTGGAGATCCCCTATGCAGAAGTCTACGGTACCGCAAGTTTCTACAAAGCATTCAGCCTGGAACCCAGGGGCAGACATATTATCCAGGTCTGCGTAGGTACTGCCTGCCACGTTCGCGGGGCCCAGCCTCTGCTCGATGAACTCGAGCGGCGCTTGAGCATCGAGGCAGGGCAAACCACCGAAGACAAGATATTTACCCTGGAAACGGTAAACTGCCTCGGTGCCTGTGCATTAGGGCCCATAGTTGCAGTTGACGGGGAGTATCACGGCAACATGACCCTGTCCCGGATACCTAAATTGATCGATACCTATGCAAAAAGGGATTAACGGTGAAGCTTAAAAACGCCAGGGATCTTGAAAATCTCAAGAGTTCTTTAGTCAGACAAAAAGACTCCGGAGCCACAGAAATTATTATCTCGGCTGATGCTACCTGCTGTATATTGAAGGGGAGCAAGCCGGTTGCCCAGGCCTTCAGGGATGAAATCAAGAAAGCAGGCCTTGGATCTTCAGTATCCCTGTGCTTGGCCGGTTGTCTGGGCTTTTGTGAGATAGAGCCCATGGTCATTATCAAATCACAGGATGTGCTCTACCAGAAGGTCACACCGCAGGATGTTCCGGAAATTATATCTGATACTATCAGGAATCATAGAATCATAGAGCGGCTCCTCTACAAAGACCCCCAAAGCGGGGAGAGGAAGAAAAACAGGAAAGAGATCTCTTTTTATAAGAAGCAGAACCGCCTTATCCTCGGCGCCAATGAAGAGATCGAGCCTGTAAGCATAGATGATTACATTGCAATCGGAGGCTATTCAGCACTGGCTAAAGTACTCAATGGCATGAAGCCCGATGATGTAATCGCAGAGATAAAAACCTCCGGCCTGCGCGGTAGGGGCGGTGGCGGCTTCCCTACAGGAAGAAAATGGGAAACCTGTAAAAATGCGGAGTCGGAAAACGGCGTTCGCTACATTATCTGCAATGCGGATGAAGGGGATCCCGGTGCCTATATGGACAGATCGGTCCTCGAGGGAAACCCCCATTCAGTAATAGAGGGGATGATTATAGGTGCCATTGCAGTCGGGTCGGAGCACGGCTATGTGTACGCCCGGGCCGAGTATCCCCTGGCAGTTGAACACTTGAACCTTGCCATAGAACAGGCTGAATCCTACGCTCTTTTAGGGAACAATATAATGGGCAGCGGGCATAAATTTCATATAAAGGTTGTGAAAGGCGCCGGAGCATTTGTGTGCGGCGAATCGACCGCGCTAATGGCTTCCATAGAGGGCAGGGTCGGCAGACCCAGGGCAAAGTATATACATACGGTCGAGCGCGGGCTTAACGAGAGGCCGACCACCTTAAACAATGTAGAGACCTGGGCTAATGTACCGCAGATAATCAACAGGGGAGCAGATTGGTACAGTAAAATCGGGACTCAAGGAAGCAAGGGAACCAAAATTTTCTCACTGGTCGGCAAGATCAACAATACGGGGCTGGTTGAAGTTCCCATGGGAATCTCTCTAAGGCAGATTATTTTTGAAATAGGGGGAGGCATCCCAAAAGGAAAGCGCTTTAAAGCTGTCCAGACCGGAGGACCCTCGGGCGGCTGCATTCCCGAAGAGCTCCTCGACATGGCAGTAGACTACGAAGAGCTCTCCAGGGCAGGTTCCATGATGGGCTCGGGCGGCATGATCATCATGGATGAGGATACGTGCATGGTCGATGTTGCCCGCTATTTCCTCAATTTCCTGAAAGGGGAGTCCTGCGGAAAATGCGTTCCCTGCCGTGAAGGAGTCAGGCGCATGCTCGAAATTCTGAATCGTATATGTACCGGAAAAGGGAAAGAAGAGGACCTGGATACACTCGAAGAGCTGGGAGAATACCTTATGGATACTGCCCTCTGCGCCCTGGGTACTACAGCGGCCAATCCTATTCTCACTACCCTCAAATATTTCAGAAATGAGTATGAATCCCATATTGTGGACAAATACTGTTCTGCAGGGGTTTGTAAGAGCCTCTTCCGCTTTGAGATAGTAAGCGACGCCTGCACTGGCTGCGGCGCCTGCAGGAAGGCGTGCCCTGTGGAAGCTATTTCAGGGGAAATAAAAGAACCCCACTATATTGCCCAGGAAACTTGCATAAAATGCGTCGCCTGCTATAGTACCTGCCGTTTCGATGCCATCAAGAAAGCAAAAGAGGTTACATGAAAATCAGGCTGAATGGACAGGATTTTGAGGCTCACCAGGGACAGACAATTCTTCAGCTGGCCGAGGAGCAGGGCATCAAGATCCCTACCCTCTGCTACAATTCCGCTTTAGAGCCCTACGGCGGCTGCCGGCTATGCGTTGTAGAGGCCAACCTTGGCAGAAGAAAAAAGATAGTCACCTCCTGCAACTACGAGGTCTGGGAGGGCCTCGAGATCGAGACCGACACGGAGCGGGTCCATAAAAGCAGAAAGCTGACCGTGGAACTGCTCCTGTCCCGCTGTCCGGAGGCGGAAATTCTTCAGAGCCTGGCCCGGGAGTACGGTATAGAAACACCCCGCTTTCCTTTAGAAAAGGATGACTGCATCCTCTGCGGGCTCTGCGTGCGCATTTGCCGTGAACGGATGGGTGTAGGAGTAGCGGATTTCGTAGGCAGGGGCGCTGATGTAAAAGTAGACACGCCTTACCACCGGGGTAGTGATGTCTGCATTTCCTGCGGCGCCTGCGAGTTTGTCTGCCCCACCAATTCAATACGCCTCAAAACAGTATACGAAAGGCCGCCGGCAGAACAACTCTCAGAATTTGAGATGGGCTTGAAGAATCGTCCTACGATCTATATTCCCTTCCCCCAGGCCCTGCCCAACGTACCGGTTATCGACCGTACCAACTGTGTTCACTTCAATATAGATACCTGTGGCATATGCCAGCAGGCCTGTCCGGCGGATGCCATCGATTACACGCAGGAAGACAGGATTGTAGAGATCGAGACCGGGGCCGTAATCCTCTCTCCCGGGTTCTGCCTCTACGATGCTGTGCAGAAACCGGAGTTCGGTTTTACCACCTTTCCCAATGTGGTAAACAGCCTCCAGTTCGAGCGAATACTCTCGGCCAGCGGACCTTATCTGGGCAAGGTCGTACGCCCCTCTGATTTGAGTAAGCCAAAGAGAATAGCTTTTATCCAGTGTGTAGGCTCAAGGGATAGTGAGAATGATTTCTGCTCTTCCGTGTGCTGCATGTACGCCATAAAAGAAGCCATTATCACCAAGGAACATGAAGAGGATATAATTTGCGATATTTTCTACATGGACATCCGGGCACACGGCAAGGGCTTTGACCCCTACTACGACAGGGCTAAAGATCTCGGAATAGAGTTCACTCGCTGCCGTCCCTCTAAGGTAGAAGAAATCGAAAACACAAAAAGCCTGCGCATTGGTTATGCGGATGAAAGCAATCGCTACAACACCAAAGAGTTCGACCTGGTCGTACTTTCAGCAGGCCTGCAGCCGCCGCGGCAGGCGGATCAATTAGCTGCTAAATTCGGCATCTCCCTAAATGAAAATGGTTTTGCAGTAACCAGGCCCTTTGACTCGGTTTCATCGACCCGGCACGGGGTCTATGTATGCGGCCCATTTTCAGAGCCAAAGGATATACCGGAAACTGTTATGCAGGCCTCGAGCGCAGCGGCCCGGGCTATGGTGCAGCTCGCCGATGCAAGGGGAACTGAGATTGTTGAGCATGAGCTGCCCCCGGAAAGAAATGTTGCGGGTGAGCCGCCGCGCATCGGCGTGTTCATCTGCCACTGCGGCAAAAATATCGGTGGTATTGTTGATGTTCCCGGTGTTGCTGAATATGCAAAAACGCTTCCTCATGTTGTCTATTCAACTGATAATCTGTACACCTGCTCTTCAGACACACAACTGAGCATTAAAGAGCGTATTGAAGAATACAATCTCAATCGAGTTGTCATTGCATCCTGCTCTCCCCGCACCCATGAACCCCTCTTTCAGGAGACCATACGAGAAGCGGGCCTGAACCCGCACCTCTTCGAAATGGCCAATATCCGTGACCAGTGCTCATGGGTACACATGCAAGAGCACGAGGCTGCCACTGAGAAATCAAAAGACCTGGTGCGCATGGCGGTAACGAAAGTCGCCCTGGCAATCCCCTTAAAATCAATTTCTCTGCCCGTTACGCAGAAAGCATTGATTGTAGGCGGAGGGCTTGCCGGGCTCACCAGCGCCCTGGCTATAGCGGAGCAGGGTTTTGAGGTTTTTCTCATTGAAAAAACAGGCAGCCTAGGTGGTGTAGCCTCTAAAATAGATCAAACTCTCTCAGGCTACGATGTGAATAAATACCTCGGTGATCTCATAGATAATATTCGCAACAACAAACTCATTCATCTCTACACCGGGACCGAGCTGGAAAATGTCGACGGCTTTGTGGGCAACTTCACTTCCAGGGTCAGGAAACAGGGCAATGGACAGGGACCGGAAGAGTTTGAAATCGAACACGGCGTGGCAATAGTTGCAACGGGCGCTTCAGAAAGCAAACCCTCCGAGTACCTGTACGGAAAAAACTCCTGTGTAAAGACCCTTTTAGAGCTGAGCGGGCTTATTTCAGGAGCTGATTTTATAGTTCCGGATAGTGTTGTCATGATACAGTGCGTGGGCTCACGGGAGCCTGATCATCCCTACTGCAGCCGTGTGTGCTGCCAGGGGGCTATCAAAAACGCTATCCGTATGAAAAAGGCAAAGCCCGCTGCCAATATCTTCATTCTTTACCGGGATATTCGTACCTATGGTTTTAGAGAGAAGTATTACAGCGAGGCCAGGGAATTGGGCATTACCTTTGTCAGGTACGACCTGGATGCAAAACCTGAAGTAACTGAAGAAAGGGGAGAAATCAAGGTCAGGGTTTATGACCCTGTTTTAGGAGCAGAGCTGGAAATTCCTACCGACCTGCTGGTGCTCAGCTCGAGAATAGATCCCAATAAAGACAATGAAACCCTTTCTCAATTTTTTAAAGTTCCTCTAAATAGCGACAACTTTTTCCTCGAAGCCCATGTAAAGCTCAAACCCGTTGAGTTTGCCACTGACGGAGTCTATTTATGTGGGCTTGCTCATTACCCCAAGGACATGGAAGAGACCATATCCCAGGCTATGGCAGCGGTCGCCAGGGCTCTAACTGTATTGAGCCTGGAATCCCTGGAAGCTGCAGGCAAGATATCCTATGTGAACGAAGCGCGGTGCAGCGGCTGCGCTGCCTGCGTGACGGTTTGTGCCTATAATGCCATAACAATAGATGAAGCACGAGCTGTTGCCGTGATAAATGAAGCTTTGTGCAAAGGCTGCGGTGCCTGTGCGGCTACCTGCCGGGGTTCGGCAATCATGCTGCACGGCTTCGAAGATCAGCAGATCCTTAAGATGCTGAAGGTTATATAGAAGAGAGAATGAAAAGGCAGTTAATTTATTTATGGAAAAAACAAGCAACTGGGAACCAAAAATAGTGGCATTTCTCTGCAACTGGTGCTCCTATGCAGGAGCCGACCTGGCAGGTGTAAGCCGCCTGCAGTACGGTACCAATATCAGGATTATAAGGGTTCCCTGTTCGGGACGGATCAATCCCCTATATATTGTGCGGGCTCTCCAGAACGGCGCAGATGGTGTGCTGGTATCCGGCTGTCATCCGGGTGATTGCCATTATATAAGCGGCAATCTCGTAGCAAAGAGGAAGTTTGCCGTAATGAGACGCCTCCTGACCTATATAGGGATTGAGCCGGAGAGGGTACAGTTCTCCTGGGTATCTGCATCCGAGGGGAACCGCTTTGCAGCGTTAATGAATAAAGTGATAGCCGATATCAGGAAAATAGGTCCGTCCAAAAAACTTGTAAAAGATATTTATTAATAGGGAAACTGATTGACTGTTATGAAAAATATTGAAAAAAGGATAAGGTATATCGCAAAGGAGCTTTTTGAAAAGGGGAAAATAGAGCTCTTTATCGGCTACGAAGCGGCTACGCTTCCCCTTAAGAGCAGACCCTATTTCATTCAGTCCAAAGAAGGCGCCGTGGGCAGCGTAAGCAGCCCTGTGGCCAATCTGGTATGGAATTCCTTCTGCTCGAACAACCTGGCTGTGTTCCTGCCCAAGTTATTCGAAATCGATCCCCGGAGCAGGCGGAAAGATCCCAACCTCAAACCTAAAATCGCTATTGTTGCCAAGGGCTGCGATCTCCGTTCAATCACTACACTTATTAAAGAAAAGCAGGTGCCAAGAGAGAATGTTGTTATAATCGGTGTGCCTTGCACAGGCATGATCGATAAGGACAAGGTTGAAGCGCTGTTCAGCGGTGATGAGATTATCAGCGCTGAGGAAAGGGATGGCCTTTTAACTGTAAACACACGAAAAGGGGTGAAGCGGGAGATTAAGCGGCAAGATGTCCTGCAGGAATGCTGCAACGAATGTTGCTGCCCCCTGCCGCCTCCTGAAAGCACAGATATTCTGATAGAAGGAAAGGCAAAAGAACCGGTGCACGGCGGCTATGCCGAAGTGCAGGAATTTGAATCCAGAACTCCCGAAGAACGCTGGGACTATTTCAAGCAGGAAATGTCGAAGTGCATTCGTTGTAATGCCTGCAGGCAGGCCTGCCCTACCTGCTGGTGCAAGGAATGCTTTGCCGACCAGGATGACCTGCGCTGGATCGGAGTTAGCACTGAGCTGTCGGACACTATGATCTTTCACCTCATCCGCATATTTCACCAGGCAGGAAGATGTGTCAGCTGCGATGCCTGTTACCGGGCCTGTCCCATGGGAGTGGACTTAAGGACATTCACCAGGAATATCGTAAAAGATGTGGACGAGCTCTTCGGCTATGTCCCGGACTTCAACCTGGAAGAAATACCCCCGCTCTCAACATTTAAAGAAGGGGACAGCGAAGAATTCATCACTGAACCGGAAGAGTGAAGGAATATATTTACTTATGGAATGTGGAATAATTAAAAAACCGGACCTGGAAAAGTTGATCACATATGCAACTGAACAGAAAAAGGTGTTTTATGGACCCGTAGCAGGGGAAAAGGGTGTTGAGTTCAAAGCAGTTACAAGCTATGAGGAAATTGCTTTAGATTACGATAATGTGAAGCTCCCGCCCAAGTCTATCTTCTTTCCCCAGCGAGAGGTGCTGTGCAGATTCTCCGGCGACACGCTTAAAGAGGTGAATATCGAAGCGGAGGATTCAATTATTTTCGGAATCCGGCCCTGTGATGCCGCAGCACTGGTTTATCTCGATAAAGTGTTCAAGGATGTAAAGAGCAGGTTCCAGGATCCCTACTATCTAATGCGCAGGGAAAAAGCGCTGATTATTGCCCTGGCCTGCGATACACCACGGGCTACCTGCTTCTGTACCTCAGTGGGTGGAAGCCCTGCCGGCAAAACAGGATCGGATATCTTGGCAACGGATCTGGGAGAAACCCTTATTTTTGAATCCTGCTCTGAAAAAGGTAAAGTGTTTATGGATAAATCAGGGCTCTTTAAAAGACCAGCAGACCGGGACATCAAGGTGAAAGAAGAGAAAGCCCGGCAGGTTGAGCAGAGTATGGCGGAAATTCCCACCCCAAATATAGCGGGATTAACTGAAAAGATCGATAAGGACTTTGAGGATCCTTTCTGGGATGCAATTACCCGGAACTGCCTGGGCTGCGGCGCGTGCACTTATCTCTGCCCCACCTGCCACTGCTTCGACATTACTGACGAAGAAAATGGTAAGAAAGAAGGAATCAGGCTCCGCACCTGGGACTCCTGCCAGTATCCCCTGTTTACCCTTCATGCATCGGGGCACAATCCCAGGGTAAATAAGAAACAGCGCCTGCGCCAGAGGATTATGCACAAATTTTCCTATACGGTTGCAAACACTAATGATATCTACTGCGTGGGCTGCGGCCGCTGTATTACCTACTGCCCGGTAAATCTCGATATTCGCGATATGCTGAACACCCTGAACAAATTATAATTTGGAGCCTGTTATGCTAAATCCCTATATACCGCACCCTGTTATAATAGAAGATATAGTCACGGAAAACGATAACCGGGATTTAAAGACCTTCAAGCTTGTATTTGACAGGAAAGAAGACGAGTTTTCCTATGAACCGGGGCAGTTTGCAGAAGTCTCGATATTCGGCAAGGGGGAATCACCATTCGGCATCGCTTCATCCCCTACAGAAAAGGGATACCTGCTCTTTACAGTAAAACGGACCGGATCGGTAACCGAGGAGCTGCACAACTCTGAAAAGGGGCGTAAAATCGGGGTGCGGGGACCTCTGGGAAACTCCTTTCCCTGGCAGCGTATGGAGGGGAAAAATATTGTCATTGTCTCCGGCGGCTTTGCCTTTACAACCTTGAGATCCGCCATTACCTATATCCTGGACAATAGAGAGAAGTTCGGCAAGATAACAGCAGTATATGGTGCACGGGACCCCGGTGAGCTTCTCTATAAAGAACTGTTGAAAGAGTGGCAGGAGCACAGCAGTATCGACCTTACCCTGGCTGTAGACCAGAAGCCTGAAAGTAACTGGAGCGGCAAGGTCGGACTCGTGCCCAATGTATTAAAAGAGGTTGGACCCGCTGCTGAGAACGCCCTGGCACTGGTATGCGGACCGCCCATTATGATTCGATATACAACCCCTGTGCTCCTGGAGCTCGGTTTTAAAAAAGAAGATATCATTCTCTCACTGGAAAACCGCATGAAGTGCGGCATCGGCAAGTGCGGGCGCTGCAATATCGGCTCCAAGTACGTATGCCTGGACGGCCCGGTCTTCACCTGTGCAGAGCTTGAAAACCTCCCGGCTGAGTATTAAAAAAAGCTGCCCAATGCGGGCAGCTTTTAAATAGACAACTGCTTTCTCTTGCTAGACAAAGAACTTCAGCATAAAAACCGCACATACAATGTAGGTGGCAACCGGGATATCCTTGAATTTCAGTGTCACAATTTTTAATAAAATGTATGAAAGCATACCAAATACAATACCATCAGCTATGCTGTAAGAGAGGGGCATTATGATCAGGGTCAGGAAAGCCGGGATAGCTTCGGTATAATCGCTTAAATCAATATCTTTAATCGGCGAGAGCATGAAAAGGCCAACCAGGATAAGCGCAGGCGCAGTAGCCGCGGCAGGCACCATGAGAAAGAGCGGCGATAAAAAGATGGCTATAGCAAACATACCGGCAGTAACCAGCGAGGTCAGTCCGGTTCTTCCCCCTTCTTCAACACCGGCGGCGCTTTCAACGTAGGTTGTAACTGTGCTGGTGCCAAGACAGGCGCCAACAGTTGTGCCGATAGCATCGGCGAAGAGAGCCTGTTTTACTCTTGGTATCCTGCCTTTACTGTCCAGCATACCGGCCTTGGTTGAAACACCAATCAGAGTACCCACGGTATCAAACATATCCACAAAGAGGAAAGTAAAGAGTACAACAAGCATATCTATGGTAAAGACATTTTGCCACTCGAATTTGAACAGTATCGGACTTAAGGATGCCGGCATACTGGCTATCTTGAAACCCTCAACATTGGTTACACCAAGAGGGATGCCAATAACCGTAGTAGCCACAATACCGATAAGCAGCGCCCCTTTGACCTTCTTTGCCAGCAAAAATCCGGTAATAAGGAGCCCGATTACCGCCAGCAGTACAGTGCCGCTTCCCATTTCACCCAGAGCAAGAGGAGTGCCCGCGCCCTTAACAATCAGGCCGCTGTTGGAAAGCCCGATAAAAGCAATAAATAGTCCTATTCCTACAGAAATAGCTTTTTTGATATTATCAGGTATACAGTTGAGAATCGCTTCCCGTACATTTAGAAATGTCAGGATTAGAAAGACAATACCTTCAAGAAAGACCGCTGTCAGGGCAAACTGCCAGGAGTAGCCCATTCCTAAAACAACCGTAAATGCAAAGAATGCATTCAATCCCATTCCCGGAGCTAAGGCAAATGGTAGTTTGGCAACCAGGGCCATTA
>Ga0114923_10001893_pt1 | contig 14312 bp, 9 predicted proteins | sample SumtaG_FD_89578 | JGI IMG/M metagenome (GOLD analysis project Ga0114923, IMG submission 89578) | Deep subsurface microbial communities from Indian Ocean to uncover new lineages of life (NeLLi) - Sumatra_00157 metaG | ecosystem: Environmental > Aquatic > Marine > Oceanic > Sediment | place: near...
AGAACAGATGGAAGAAATAACAGTATTAATAACCGGGGCAGGAGCGCCGGGTATTGCAGGAACGATTTATTCGCTGAAAAACAACAATGACGGCATGAAATTCAGGATCATTACCACCGATATAAAAAAAGAAACCGTCGGGCAATATTTGTCTGACGGTTTTTATCAACTGCCCGCACCTGAGCATGAAGACTATTTGCATGCGCTGTTAGCTATTATTAAAAAGGAAAACGTTAAAATCGTTATTCCCCAGACCACCAGGGAGATCAATCGTCTCTCCCGCAGCGAAAGCAAAGAGCACATCGGAAGACAGGGAGCAAAAATCCTGGTTTCGGATTTTCATGCCATAGAAAAAGCCAATGACAAGTACCTGGTATTAAAAGAGTGTGGAAAGACCAGGGTTCCTTTCCCGGAATATTTTTTAGTGAACACCCGGGAAAAACTGGATGACGCACTGGACTGCCTCCAATACCCGGTTAAGAAAGCAGTGATAAAACCCAGGTGTTCCAACGGCATGAGAGGACTGCGGATTCTTACTGAAGAAGCCCTTGATATCGATTCATTTTTAAATGAAAAACCCACCGGTCTTACAATAAACAAGGAGAATCTTCTTCGTATCTTTCCCGGGGGAAAATTCCCGGAAATGCTGGTTAGCGAATATTTGCCCGGTGATGAATATACCGTCGATGTTTTTCGCGGCACGAAGGGGATGGTGATTATTCCACGGCTCAGGAAACAAATAAGAAGCGGTATCAGTTTTCATGCTTGCGTAGACCTGAGAGAAGATATTATCGAATATTCTAAGAAGCTGTCGGAATCGCTTGATTTAAAATACTGTTTCGGTTTCCAGTTTAAACTGGACGCCGAAGGTACGCCCAAAATCCTCGAATCCAACCCGCGGGTGCAAGGAACAATGGTCACGTCGCTTTTTGCCGGTTTTAACATGATCTATGCCTCGGTTAGAGAATTACTGGGGCTTCCTGTATCCATGGACCAGGGCAGCATCAAAGACGGGGTGGAATTCATGAGATACTGGGGAGGAGTGGGGATCCATGAGGCGCATATCCTGGGAAACATTTGAGCAACTGCTCAAAGAGAAGTACATCTTTCATATCCACACCCATCATACCGATGGAAACCCATCGGCAAGGGAGTATATGGAATATGCCTCTGCAAAGGGCATTAAAACCGTTATCTTTACGGAACACGTCCGCAAAAAAATGTCCTATGATTTTGCTGCCCTGGTTTCGGATATTGAGAAAGCACGCCGGGAATTTCCCCATGTCCGAGCGGTGCTGGGCGCGGAAGCCAAAATTCTTCCCGACGGTGGGCTGGATATCCCCCCACAGGTGTTAGAAAAAGTATCTGTCATTTGTATCGCCTGTCACTTATTTCCGCCGGATATGGAACTTTATTTTTCAGTAATGGAGGATATATTTATTAATCGCTGCACAGACAAAATACGGGTATGGGTTCATCCCGGTTTGTTCTGCCGCAAACACAGTTCACTCATTAATATAGAAAATTATAGAGAACAGGTGAAACACCTGCTGGACACGGCCAATAAGCATGCGGTTTATGGAGAGAACAATTTAAAATATGATCTGCCCGGGACTATTTTCCCGGTGAGCCTTTTTAAATACCGCATCATTGGAGCCGATGCCCACAGTATAGAGGATTTATAATTTTTTTCTTTACATTCATTGATTTTTTTTGTAAAATATTACATTAGCAAAAAGGATTTCCTGTTAAAAAAGGTGGACTCCGCATGCTCTCAATAGCTGTAAAGCAACGTAAAAATGTGATTTCCCTGTTCGTATGTATTTATATATGCATATGTACAGCCATAGTGGTTTTGTTCTCTCCCGTTCCCCTTTTTGGTCAGCATTATAGTTTTAGAAACTATTCCATAGAGGACGGTCTGGCTCAATCCCAGGTCTATGTTATTTTCCAGGACAGTAAAGGATATTTGTGGATCGGCACCTATGGGGGTGGTCTGAATCGATATGATGGCAATACATTTGCCAATTATTCGATAAAAGACGGCTTAAGCGATAATGTCATTTTTTCAATCATTGAAGACAGGGGGGGCAATTTATGGATTGGAACGGACAATGGTGTCAATAAGTATGATGGAAAATCCTTTATTGTTTATACCGAAGCGGACGGTTTGCCCCAGAATAGTATCTGGACAACCCTTGAAGACCGGGACGGTTATTTATGGTTTGCCACCTATTCCGAGGGAATCAGTCGATTTGATAATACCCGTAATTCTTTTACAAATTTTAGCACTGCCGAAGGTCTGATCGATGACAACGTTCGAGCCCTCGCCCAGGACAGTAAAGGAAACCTGTGGATCGGTACACTTAAAGGCATCAGCAAATACAGTGGAACCGGTTTTACACAATGTGCAGTCACTGAAAGCTTAAAGGGATATGGGGTGCGGTGCATCCTGGAAGACCGGAAGGGGAATCTCTGGTTTGCCACTAATAAGGGCGTACGCTGCTTTAACGGCACAACATTTACCGACTACACCACCCGGGAAGGTTTATGTAACGATGGTACCAAATTCATCCTGGAAGACAGCAGCGGCCACATATGGATTTCCACGGAAAATGGTGTCAGTCAATTCGACGGCCGTACCTTTACAACCTATACAATGAAAGAAGGATTGAGCCATTACGATGTCAGCTCGATAATAGAAGACCGTGAAGGTAACCTGTGGTTTGCAACTGAATCAGGTGTGTCCAAATTCAGTGGAAAAACATTCACCTATTTTAGTACGAAAGATGGATTAAAGGAGAATGCGGTCTGGTCCATCCGGGAAGATGACGATGGGACGATATGGCTGGGCACGGAAGGAGGTATCGCTAAATATAACGAGAAAGCTTCTACTATTGTAACCGTTCCCCAAACGGAGGCCTGGAGTAAAGGTACAACCTATCCCTTTTATAAGGATCGCGAAGGAAATGTATGGTTCGGAACCGGTGAAGTGCTCATTAAATATGACGGCCGTGTATATACAAACCTGTGTGAAACGCATAACCTCGGCAAAATCAATGTGTTTTCTATCCTTGAAGACAGTAAAGGGAACATGTGGGTCGGTACCGAATTAAACGGTGTACTGAAATATGATGGCAAAAAATTTAAACACTTTAAAAAGGAAGATGGATTGGTGAACGAAACGGTAAATGCCATCCATGAAGACTACCGGGGATATTTCTGGCTCGGTACCAACGAAGGGATCAGCATCTGCGATGATCGTATGAAAAAAATCACAAATATCACTACAGCCCAGTGGTTGACCAACAGGTGTGTGACGACTATCCTGTCGGACCGGGAAAATAACCTCTGGATCGCCATGTACGGTGGGGGCGTCATCAAGTATATCCCAGCGCAAACGATCGGGAAGGGTACGGTCTATACCTTTAACACCAACGATGGCCTGGTGGATGACGAAGCCCTTTTAATGATCTTCGATGATAAAAACAATTTATGGATAGGTAGCAATAAGGGAATTATACGACTCGATATTGCCGAATTTAATAGATCTGGTAAAAAAGTATTTAAACATTACGGTGAAGAAGATGGTTTCATTGGCATTGAAACCAATCAAAATGCTGTATTAAAAGATAGTAAAGGCAACCTGTGGTTCGGCACCATCCGGGGAGCCATCAAATACGATCCGAAAGAAGATCGACTCAACACGGAGGAACCGGCCATTCATATTACCGGTTTAAAACTTTTCCGCGAAGAGGTTGATTGGTCTGCCTACAGGGGTGGGCAGAAGACGAAAAGAGAATTTGGACTGCCCATAAACCTGGGACTGCTCTACTCTCAAAATCATCTTACCTTTGAGTTCATCGGCATCAGTTTAACGGTTCCTGAGAAAGTGAGGTACAAAGTTAAGCTGGAAGGCTTTGATAACGATTGGTCACCGGCGTCAAAAGCCAACTTTGCCACTTATTCCAATCTGCCTTCCGGGAGTTATGTCTTTAAAGTCAAAGCCTGTAACAATAATGGTGTATGGAATAAAGAACCCGCCGCCTATGCATTTGCTATCAGGCCCCCTTATTGGCAAACCTGGTGGTTTTATTTATTGGCGATAATGGCTGGAATCGGCATTATTTCCGGTTTTTTTAGACTGCGGGTCAGGCAGTTGAAAAAGCGGCAGCGGGTATTGGAAGAACAAATCCGGTTGCATACGGCGGAAGTGAAAAAAGAAAAGGCAAACGTCGAGCAAATCAACCGGGAATTGGAGCAGCGGGTGAGAGAACGAACCCGGAAATTGGCCATCGCCAACAAACAACTGCTGATCTCCCAGAAAATGAAAGCCGTCGGCACCCTGGCTGGCGGAGTGGCCCATGACCTGAATAATATCCTGGCCGGTGTTGTCAGTTACCCGGAGCTGCTGTTGGAGGAGCTGCCGGAGGACAGCCCACTAAGAAGCTATATCTTAACCATTCAGCGGTCCGGCGAAAAAGCTGCCGCCATCGTGGAAGACCTGTTGGCCCTGGCCAGACGGGGGATTACCATTTCGGAAACAGTAAACCTCAACCGGGTGATATCCGAATTCCTGGAAAGCCCCGAATGTGAAAAGATTCAATCCTATCACCCGAACGTCCGAATTGGGACCCGCCCGGACGAAAATCTGCACAACATTTCAGGCTCTGCGGTTCATCTATCGAAAGCCGTAATGAATTTAATATCAAATGCGGCTGAAGCCATGCCGGATGGGGGAACCGTTATTATAACCACTATAAATCAATATATTGATCGGCCCATAAAAGGATATAATGAAATCATGGAGGGGGACTACGTTGTCCTTACCGTTGCCGATACCGGCATAGGTATCTCAACGGAAGATATCAGCCGAATATTTGAGCCTTTCTATACCAAAAAGAAGCTGGGAAAAAGTGGAACCGGGTTGGGGATGTCTGTGGTATGGGGGACGGTGGCGGACCATCACGGATATATTGCAGTTGAAAGCACTGAAAACAAAGGAACCACCTTTACCCTCTATTTCCCCGCTGCCGCCCACCGGGAATCGGTTGAAGATAAGTCGCAAATCTCTGCCAACGATTACATGGGCAGCGGGGAGTCCATCCTGGTGGTAGACGATGTCGAAGAACAGCAAGGAGCAGCTTCCTTGATGTTGACGCGATTGGGGTATTCGGTTCAAGCTGTTTCCAGCGGTGAAGCGGCCCTGGATTATTTAAAAAACCATTCCGCAGACCTGGTGGTCCTGGATATGATTATGGACCCCGGGATGGATGGCCTTGAGACTTATAAACAAATTCTTCAATTGCACCCCAAGCAGAAAGCCGTTATTATCAGTGGATATTCGGAAACAGAAGCCGTCAAAGAAACGCAAAAACTGGGAGCCGGCGTCTACATCAAAAAACCCTTCAGGATGAAAGAAATCGGGATGGCGGTTAAAAATGAGCTTGAAGGAGGAAGAAGAAAATAAAATGAAACAAAGCATTGAACATTTTCAACGCATCCTGGTGTTGTCGCCCCATACCGATGACGGCGAATTCGGCTGCGGTGCCAGCCTTGCTAAATTCATCGAAGAAGGAAAAGATGTCTTTTACGCGGCCTTTTCAACGGCGGAAAAATCAGTCCCCAACGGGTGGCCAAAAGATATCCTGGAAACAGAAGTCAAAGAAGCCACCAAACGGATCGGGATACCCCCGGCAAACTTGATCATCTATAAATACGAAGTCAGGAAATTAAATTATGTGCGCCAGGAAATCCTGGAAGAATTGGTGAAAATAAAAAAAGAAGTAAACCCCCACCTGGTCTTTATCCCTTCTCAAAACGACCTGCACCAGGACCATCAAACCGTGGCTATGGAAGCTGTCCGTGCCTATAAACAAGTCAGTATCCTGGGCTATGAATTACCCTGGAACAACATTACCTTTCACACCCAGGGATTTATAAAACTGGGAAAAGCGCACGTCGAAAAAAAGATTCATGCAATAAAAGCTTACAACTCCCAAAGCCACCGGGATTATGCGGCTGAAGATTTTATCTGGAGCTGGGCCAGGACAAGGGGAACCCAGATTGGAGCCCGATATGCCGAAAGTTTTGAAATCACCCGCTGGGTGATCGAATAAAATAGCCCCTGGCAGGGGCGACCTATATGCGAAACCGCGAGGCTCTGTTGGAACATGCTCGAACCATTTGTTCCCATTGAAACCGTGAAAACCTTGGAAACCGTGAAACGTGCATAAAAAAAATGATAAAAGTACCCTCAATAAAAAGTTTTTGGAGGTGTCGGAACCTTTTTACAAAAAGGTTCTGACCCGCCGGAGGCATAAATTGATGGTGGATTTGGAAAATACACTTGACTTTTTTAGCCGTTTATTTTATGCTGAAAGGGGTAAACAGCATTTACCGCTTTTTGAATGAAGTTGTTATTAATACCGGTCATAGAGGCTGAGAATGACTAAAGACCCATTGTTAGCAAACAAGCCTGATTTTTTGCAGCTCGTATACACAGAACTGGATTTTCAAAATGGCGACCTGGTTGAAGTCAAAAACACCGAAAACTTGAATCAAAAAGAGTTCATCGATAAAGCGCAGTGGTTAAATCTCTGTCGTTATATAAGCAAAAATAAAACCTTTAAAGCCGAATCGATATTTTTTATAAAAAACAACCCGGTTATTGTGTTTGTAAACAGTACGGAGTCAGGTAAGGACAAGCTGAGCGAAATTTATAACCGGGTCTGGTGCATGGCAAATCCCAGGATATTGTTCTTGTCAACTCCGGCGGAATTAAACGTTTATGACCTGGCCAATAAACCGGTTCGGAAAATAGAAGAAATAAGTCCCCTGGAGACCGTTAAAAAAGTAACCGATATTGCTTCCGTATTAAAAAAATTCAGGCGAGAATCGGTAGAGTCCGGTGAATTATTTGGCGACGAGCGATTCGGCAAAATCGATTTACGGGCGGATAAAACGTTAATCGACGATATAAAAACCGTAAGAACGAAATTATTCGAAGCAGGACTTAAGGGTGATAAATTAAAGTATGCCCATGCACTTATCGGAAGATCTATTTTTATCCGCTACCTGGAAGACAGGGGCATCCTGGCAGAAGATTATTTTTATAAGGCAGCCGGAAATAACCCTGAATGGCAGGAACTTTTAAAAACACAACCTTCGAAACCTAGCCTTCACCCGGGAATGGATAACTTGTTATACCTTAAGGTCCTGTCAGATATCGATTTTACTTACCATTTATATGAAAAATTAGCCGTTGACTTTAACGGGGATATGTTTCCCACCGATAAAAATGAAAGAAAGGCGGTTAAAGTTGAGCATCTATTGTTATTGCAAAAATTCTTAAAGGGAGATGTACAGGGTCAGGAAAGATTATTCTTCTGGGCTTATAAATTTGATATTATTCCCATCGAACTTATCAGTAATATTTATGAAGAATTGTACCATTTTGAAAATCTAAAAATTGAAACGCAGCAAAAAGAAAAAGGAAAGAAAGGAAAATACGGCACCCATTACACACCCGCTTCCCTGGTTGAATTTGTTTTATCCAGAGTGATGACTGTCGATACGCTTAAAAGCAATCCCCGTATAATCGACCCGGCGTGCGGGTCGGGCATTTTTTTAGTGGAAGCATTTCGAAGAATCGTAAGATATGAGTTATTCGGAAGAAAGAACAAGAACTTATCTTTTGGTCGATTGGAAGAGATATTGAAAAATCAAATAAGGGGAATCGAAATTAACGCCGAAGCGGTAAGGATTGCGGCCTTTAGTCTTTACCTTGCTTTTTTGCATTACCAGGACCCGCCGGATATATTAAAACAAATCCAAGAGGGGAATAAGTTACCTCGCCTGGTTTATACCGGTAATAAAGAGGAAGGTAAAAAGTATTTCGATATATTGATCCATGCCAATGCCTTTGCTGTTGAAGAAGCAATTCCCGATGAAAAAGTGAGAAAGAATTTTTCAAGTGAATGCGCGGATATCGTGGTGGGCAATCCTCCATGGGGATCGCTTTCTAAAGATGATGAAAACGGGAATAGAGTCCTGGTGTGGTGCGAAAAAAAGAAAAAGATAATTTCAGATAACGAGTATTCCCAAACCTTTATATGGAGGGCAATCGATCTGCTTAAAAATAAAGGGTCCGCTTCATTATTGGTTTCAAGTGGTGTTATTCTAAAAAATTCTGAAAAAAGCAATCAGTTCAAACAAAACTTGCTTCGGTCGGTTCGCTTACAGGAAGTAGTCAATTTTGTTCATGTAAGGGAGGTCTTCTTTAGCAGCGCCATTTCACCTTTTATCTCCATCGTGTTTAAGAAGGAAATGCCGACATCCGATGCTTATATCCATTATTGGACCGCCAGGAGAACAAAAATCATTGAGAATATAAAGACCGTGTTGCTGGACAAAACGGATTTAAAGTTCTTCAAATATTCAAATACAGCAACCGATGATATCTGGAAAATTTTTTATTTCGGTAATCACAGGGACCTTTCTTTGATTAGCGGTTTAAGGCTTTATCCTGAACTTAAAAAATTTGAGACAAAAAAAGGAATCAAAAGTACGAATCGCAGACAAGGGTTTACCCAGGGAAATAAAAAAGCAAAAAATTTAACCTGGTTACGGGAATATAATGAATTTCCCACGAGATACTTTGATCATAGATACGGGATGCTGGATTTTAGTAAGTTAAAAAAAGTTCCCGATAAAGTAGAGGGGGAAGGAGACAGAGAAAACTATCACGGCCCCCGAGTGTTAGTAAAAGGAGGGATAGCGCAAAATACTGAACCTAAAGGGCAGCTTATTGTTAGATATGAATCAGAAAAATTCGCATTCAGACATTCTATAAATTGCATCAAAATTGTTACAAACAAAGAAAGTGATTACAAAATTCTCATTGGTATATTGTGGTCATCTTTATCCCGGTATTATTTCTTTATGACTTCTAGTCGATGGGGAGTTTGGCATGATGATGTGCTTTTGAATGAATTACTGGACCTCCCGATTATATTTCCGGGAGATGGAGAGTTGAGGCGTAAAATTATTGAAATAGTGGATGAACTAAGGAATTATGAGCAGAAATTTTTGGCCCATAATCCAGAAATAAAAAAACTGGAAAAAGATTTGGACGATGCAATATTCGAGTTATATATGTTAACTGAAGCGGAATGCGATCTCATCAGGGACAGATGCAAATATGATATCGATTTCTTTTACAATCCTTCCGTGAGACTCGTTGAACCTGGAAACATAACCTATGGAACGTTTCAATCGCTGCCTGCCGGGAGGGATAAGCAACGGGGACTGGAGGGGTACTTATGTGCCTTTTTAAAATCCTGGAATCCTGAAGTGGAAGACGGTAAAGAATTGAACTGGCAGATTGTTTGCCATCCAACCGTTCCAATGATCGCCGTAATTTTCACATTACAAAATAAGGGAAAAGAAAAGAAACCAATCATTTCCCCCGATAAGCTGGCGGAATGGAGGGAAACCTTGTCCAGGCTTGAAAAGGAAACCCAAATCCCTTACAGTACATCGATTTATATCGAAGGAATCGTGCGCGTGGTTACCGGAGATCAAATTATCATTATAAAACGGAATGAAGAGAGACTCTGGACGCGAAGCGCAGCTTATGAGGATGTAGAAGCAACCTTTCTGCAAGCTGTGGAAAAAGAGAAGCGATTGAATGCTTAGGAAAAATACCTGGGAAAATTGGGAGAAATCTGTCCTGGAAATTTTTTCAACGGCTCTCCTGGTGCTGATTTCAAGGAAGCCGTTGCCGGATAAGGAAGACGATTTGAACCGGTTGTTGGCCCAAATTGTGAGGAAATGCAGGTTAGAATGGTGTAAGGCTAATGACATGGAATTCCCGGGACACCCTTTTTACCAGGTCCAAGGGCAACCGGACCCGGGAGATTCGGTTAAAAAACCAAAAGAAAACAAAATAGCGGATTTTACCTGGGGCTTTACCGATTTTCTAAATAATGAAGATAAAAATTATCACGTGGAATGTAAACGGCTCTGTGAAAATAAATACCACTACTGCAAAGAATATGTCGAAAATGGAATTAGACGGTTTGTTGAAAAGGAATGGAGTTACGGATATGAATGCGAATCCGGTTTGATGATCGGTTATATCCAGGATATGGAATTTGAAGACATTTTTCATTGGGTCAATCGTTATGCGCAGAAACATTCACTCCCTTCATTAAAGTTGAAGGGACGATGGCAGAAAAAGTACATAAGCCGTCTTGAAAATTGCTTGAATCGTCGCGAGGTTCCTATTTCTCCTTTTAAATTGGTACACCTTTGGGCCGATTTAAGATAAAAAAGTAAACGGACATATCCTATTTTTTTGATTATTCTCCTTGATTTTTTTTTTTGTTTTATTAGAATGGGTTTATGAAACCATGTAAAATTTTATGTTTATGCCGGGAGGTGCGCGATGTCAGCTAAAACCATCGTACTGATTTTTTCATTGTTTATCTATATTTTGATTCTAATATCTTTTAATAAAGCAAGGAAAAAATATTCAGGCGGTAAAATCGGCGAGTTGATCAAGGTAATCCTGGTAACGGTTATTTTCCTGTTTGCCTCAGACTATGTGAATATGTTTGAGCAATACCTCTCTGAAACAGTTGTTTTTACCCTGGAAACGGTTTTCAAAACCCTGGCAATCGCTTTCCTGGCTTATGGCGGCACAAAAATCGCCGGCAAGTAAATCGCCGCGGCCTATGTTTTTTTGAACATCGATAAAATACCGCCGGATTTGCGTTTTTCTTTTTCATCAATTTGCTCTTCTACGTTGGCCGTAATTTTTTTTATGTCATCGGCAATATTACTGGGGGCTTTTATTCCCTCCAGGTGTTTGGAGATGTAGGGAAGAATATTCCCGACTTCCTCTAACATATCTTTCGTGGGAGATACACCCAGGATACCCGGCACCCGGTTAAGTATGTTCAATATAAACCGGTTGAAACTTTCAGCCAGGAAAACCTGCTCATTTTTAAGGTTTTTAAAGATTTTAAGATTGTCATGGAGGGCACAGATATTGGCTGAAGGGGGGTTATTGGGATGAAAATTTTTGAAAAGGTCTTTCTGCCCGGGCAGAGCTTCGGGAATGCACTCCTCGAACAAAACCAGGGTCTGTTTGCCGATTTCCTCTTCAAGGTTCCTGAATATCACCTGTAGGATATTATTATAACCGATTATTACCGCAGAATGATCCTCTCCCTTTTTTATCTCCCCCGGTTGATCTTGCTTTTGAAGTTGAAGGGCCGCTATTTTTTCAATCAACCCGGAAGAGCTTAACGAATACAAGGCTTTATAGACTTGAAATTTACCGATTTCACTTTCATCAACCAATTTTTGCACCGGGCATTTACCGTTGATCAAAGCCAGGACACTCCATTCATTGGCCTGCAGTTTAATCTCTTCTTTATCCCGCACTTTATTGGATATTTTAAAAACCAATTGGTCATTGGGTATCTGCTTTTCCAGGATTGACATCTCATCGATGCGCCGCGACACTTCTAGGATGACTTCCATTATGTCCAGTTTCGCAGCCACTACTCGTGAAAGATCGATTTTGGCGTCTTTATACTCAAAATCGCCGGAATCCCAGAGAAAGAGATTGTAGATAATCTCCTCGATTTGATTGTGGATAAACCCCTTCAACTGGTCGATTGAAAGGTATCCTTTTTCTACGACGGCTTTCCCCAGCGCCATTTTTTTCTCTTTACCCAGGTCCAGGCATTCTTGCAATTGTTCTAAGGTAATGATTTCCCTGTTTATTAAAAGGCTGCCTAAACGAGCCTCTACATTTGATGCCATGGCGTATACAATAGAGCCGTCTTCGATAAAAACGTTGACCCAATCGTCCCCATTTTTTACCTGGAGCGTACCGGTTTTCCTGTCATTATGCAGCAGCTGCAAAATGCTAGTTAAAAAAAATGTTTCAAGGTTGCCTTTTAGTGCCATGTTCCTGCCTGGTTATTAAAAAAAGTTTTTTCTTCATAATGATGTTTTATAAAAAAGAAGAAAATATGTCAAGGAAAAAAAGAAAAAAGAGAAAATAAAAAGGTTTGGATTTTCAACTGTCATGTGGTATAAATCAAATTTAACGTAAACAAGGAGGAGGTAAAATGCCAACCAAAATAAAATCACCGACAATCATCAAAGCCGCGGGCAACAAACCGAAAGTAATCGAAGAGTACATCGGGACTGTTAACTCTAAAACCGATTCGATAAGCATCGCCCGGATGAAAAGTCCACCCGGTTGGATCGAGCCCGGGCAAAAACCGGAATTCGACGAATATACTGTTGTCTTAAAAGGGATACTCAGGGTCAAATGCAGCGATGAAACAATAGATGCTCATGCCGGTGAAACGATCATTGCCCATAAAGGCGAATGGGTTCAATACAGTTCCCCGGGCCCGGAAGGAGCAGAATACATTGCCGTCTGTTTACCGGCATTCTCACCGGGAACCGTCCATCGAGACGGATAATTAGTGCTAAAAACGGGACAGGCGAATTTTCCGGTTCCTTTTCCCAGGATCAACCAGTCTAACGAAACAGCAAAGACGTCTCCCAATCCGTATAATGTGATAACCTGGGGGGCTGTTTTTATAAAAAGAGCCCCTGCTTGCCGAAGGGCATCTCCTTGACAATTTTTTTATTTTTTTTTACAATAAACTTAGTTAAGGAGAAATTATGAAAAAGGAATTATATGTATTAAGTATTTCATTGGCAGCGTTTTTGTTTTTCGTTACGGCCGGTAATCCTTCGGTTAAGGTTGGTGATGAAGCCCATGGGACACGGAAATACAAGGATTTCGAAAAGCCAAAAGTCTGCGGTACTTCTTGCCATATCGATATTTACCAACAGTGGAAACAGGCCATGATGTCTCAAGCTTACACCCATCATTGGGATGAGATCGAATACTTTCAACTGGCTGTTCCCCATGCTGAAAAAGACCCGAAGGTTGCCGGGGTTAAAGACGGGTGCAATGGCTGTCACAGCCCGGTTGCTTTTTTAGCCGGAGATACGCCCCCCCCCAAACCAGGGGAAAACAGCCGCGCCAATGAATCGGTTTCTTGCGACTTCTGCCATACCGTTACCGGTTTCCAGGGAGAAGTCCCCCATAATTTTAATTATGTCAGCGAACCCGGTAAAATAAAGTACGGGCCCAGGGAGGGCGAAAAATCACCGGCACATATCACAAAAAAATCGGAATTCCTGGGTAAAGCGGAATTTTGCGGAATCTGTCACAATGAAAAAAGCCCCTATGGCGTCTGGGTAAAATCGACCCACCTGGAATGGAAGGACGGACCTTACGCTAAAGAAGGGGTAAAGTGCCATGATTGCCATATGACTTATGGTCCGGGCATACTCGCTTCTATGGGAAAATCTTACCCGGATATCCGCCAGCATTTGTTTCATGGCGCCCATGACCCCGGTAAAATTGCCGGGACAATCGAGCTCAGGATTCACCCGGATATTCGCGAAGCTGAACCCGGGGATAATGTGAAATTCACCGTGGCCCTGTTCAACCAGAAAACCGGGCACAAATTTCCCACCGGGTCTGTTGAAGACCGGATTGTCTGGATGCATGTGGAAGCTAAGGCATCTGACGGAAAAATGTACCACTTACCGGTAGACAAAAAAGGATTTGCCGGAGAGGAGTATACCATTGGCAGCGATGTCCTGGCCTACCAGGACATGGGTATAGCGTTGGACAAACCAGACTTCAAAGGCGTGCAGAGGGATGGTATCCCTATTGGTGACCGTATTTTCCGGATGCCCTATTTCGACCCCCAAGGACGAATGACCATTCAACAGTGGAATACCAAATCCCTGGGTGTGGATTACAGGATCGGACCCCGGGAAACAAAAATCGAAACCTTTTCCTTTACGCTTCCCGATGATATCGCCGAAGGTAAACTCACTGTGACCGCTGTTCTCAATTACCGGAAACTGGTAAAACCCGTCGCGGATTTTCTCAACGTTCCGGCCGAAGAAGCGGAAATCATCAAGGTCAACAGTCATTCAACGTCCATTGAAATATATGATTAGGAGGAATACAATGAGAAAACATTGGTTTTTTTTCATTATTTTGCTATTTGTAACAGCGGGCTTTACAGACTCGCTAATGGGTATACCGGCTTTTGGCCGGAAGTATAAAATGTCTTGTAATGTCTGTCATTCGCCGTTCCCCCGCCACAAAGACTATGGGGAAGAATTTGCCGGCAACGGTTTTGTGCTGAAAGATAAAGATGCTCGAAGGTATTTCACCGATACCAGCGACG
>Ga0114923_10001894_pt1 | contig 14304 bp, 33 predicted proteins | sample SumtaG_FD_89578 | JGI IMG/M metagenome (GOLD analysis project Ga0114923, IMG submission 89578) | Deep subsurface microbial communities from Indian Ocean to uncover new lineages of life (NeLLi) - Sumatra_00157 metaG | ecosystem: Environmental > Aquatic > Marine > Oceanic > Sediment | place: near...
CAACTGAGATTGGCTACACGCAGACATTAAGTCACGCTGGAGTATCGGGTCATCCTCAGCGTTAGCTAGGAGTTTCGCACGCCACTCTATATTCTCATCCACATGTTTCGGAACTATCAGTCCAGTTTTGGGACACTTCCAATACTCCCGATTGGAAGGGAAGGGTTCAGCCAAAACAGGTTTTAAGCTTTCAATTATTGCTGTACTCATTTTTTATCCATACCACCGGCGTCAGCAATCCTTTTCTTACCAACTTCTGAAACTTTTTCAGCAGCGGTAATCTTACCTTTGGTGTCCTCACCAGCCATAGGTGCCTTGCCTTCTATACGGTCAAATATAATGCCAATTTTGCTCTGCTCAGGCTGATGGACAATGTCCACCAGACCGCCAGCTTTGACGTCTTGCTCTGTGTATCCCAATGCACGCTTCCATATAAGTCTGGCCAGTGCTTCGGCTTTAGTCGCCATTCTATCTTCACCATCTGCACCTTTTATCATCTCCGTTTTTTCTTCGGCTATGATCTCAAGATACCTCGTTAGCAATTTACCAGCTTTTGTTTTACCAGTTTTAGCCGCCATTTACTTCTTTCCTCTCAATTCACGCCTTGTAGCCTCAAGGTCAAACATAGTGTACTTTATTATCGTCCTAAGAAGCGTAAACAGTTCTTTAACTGTCTCACTTTTTTTGAATCGACACTTATTACCATCAAGTAAAATAATCAGTTCCTCAACCTGGAACTTAACATCTGATTCTTTCATCCGAGTAACTATTCCAACGCCTCCGTTAACACTTCTTTGATAGCATCAACTGGTAAGCAAAAAGCAAGGTTCTCATCGTAGATACTACCCCCTATCACTATCCCAACCACTTCACCATTTGCGTTAAACAATGGGCCACCAGAACTACCCGGAGCTACAGCAGTGTTAGTCTGAATTAAGGGCACAGTCCCTAGAACCTCTATACTTCTTTCAAGCTCGGATACTACCCCTGTTGTAACCAAGTTGAAAGAACCAAGCGGTGAACTTATTACAAATACTTGTTCGCCTAATTTCAGATCGTCAGAATTGCCAAGAACAGTAAATGGCAGCTTTTCGACAGTGAGCACCCTCAAGATGCCGCAGTCAATACTGTCACTTATATATACAATTTCTGCTTCACACTCATCCCAGGTAGGCGTGATTACAATAACTAAATTAGGATCTTTCAAAACATGTGCAGCAGTAACAACGAGATTGCCTTCAAGAACGACACCACTTCCAAGCCATCCGTAGGAGTCATTCCCAACAACCATTATCTGTACCGCAGAAGGATACGCACAATCAATGGTGCTAACCAAGCTGATAGTCGTACATGCTCCTGACAGCACGACCATTAGAAGTAAAACTAAAACCAATCTCTTACTCACAAGTACCTCCAGTCTAGGAAGCTATCTCAACCAAATGAATCTTTGTAGAACTAGTATCGCCCTCGCAATAAATAGTAGTGGTGCCTTCTGGAACCCATACCAGAATTGGTACGTTAGCAGGTGAAGTCCACTCTATGTTTGCAGCGGTGGAAGTCACTCCTGTAATGCTAACCAATATGGCACAGCCTATACCAGTCATGCGATAAAATCTCCCTGCTGTGACGGTGAACGTGTCATCTTCGCCACCAGTTGTTACAGTAGCCAATTGACCAGTTCCAGCTACTGGAACAGCCGAACCTGGGTCTGGTGCTACACGATTTCCTATATTGTCACTTAGATAAACTTCGCTCATCTCAATTCTCCTGAAAAAATTATCTTATGCCTCTTAATCTTTTTAACAGTTTTTCTTTTCGCTCCCTACGCACGCGACTCATCAACGCCAAAGTCTGATTTACATGATAATTATTGATGTAGTTTAATACGAATTTACCACGATTCATCTATCTTATAATCCTTCTGCCTGGCGTTATGATGCTGCTCGAACTTCGCTCTTTATTCCTCATACGGGCAACTGCTTTCGGATCTTGCAATTCCAACATTTCATTTCTGAATTGTTCCCACGTGAGGTCTTTATTGTCAAAGCTGTCGTAGATCCGTCTCAAGTTCTTCACGAACTGCTCTTTGGTTTTAGGTCTTGGCATTGCAACCCTCCAGTTCATCACACAAAGGATTTATCATCCCAACAATGTTATCCAGCACCCTCTGTCTTAGGAATGCTTTTATCTCATCGTCTGTCTTGCCGTCTACTTCACCTTTTTCAACAATGATCTCCACACGCACGTTTGAGCAGCTAACGAGAACAAACGGCTGTGACGGAAGTGGTAAAAACGAGGAAGGGTAAAGGCATTTAAGCCTACAAGCAAAGCCTTCCAGCACGTTGTCAAGCTTGGCCTGAATTTCTTTAAGATCCATTGTCTTCGTCCTCCTGTGTTTCAGCCATATCCAAAGAGTGTGTCACATCCTGGTCAAGCAGTGACATGTCATTCGGACAGTACCCCTGTGGAAACTCATAGAACCCATGCTCATTGAGTTTCACTATAAATGTGACATCAAAGCCACAAGCAAAACAGTGTGCACGTACATTCATAATCTATCCCCTTTAATTTTCGTAACAATCAGGTGTTTTGTAATCGGGAGCAAACCGTTTTATAACACTCAACTCTAGTTCCCGCACGTCTTCGATAAAAAACAAACAGTCTGATAATCTGACATTAACAAGGTTTTCCAACCCCACCTTATGGCCTCGCAGACGTTCAAATCCTTCTTTGTAAATGTCAAAACCTGGAGAGTGCTTGAACTTGATAGTAGCCTTCAACTGATAGCTTTCCACCGGCTCTGGTGCTGCACCATAAGTAATCTTTGGTTCTCCTGACAGTTCTATAGTGATGGGAATGTCATCTTCACTACCTTCAATTTTATTCCTGTCTACCAGAGCTTGCACCTCGTCTCGCAAGGACTTTATAAAATCCGCAAAGTTGCCGTCGATGTGCAACTTATCTACGTCTATGATTTTTGTTACAGCCATTTTCTATCCCCTTATTTATTTTCATCTACTGGACTGAAAAACAACTCAGATGTAATTGGTGCTATAAATAATGTCTTGCCAGATTCAAATGTTAGCACCAAGTTACCAGTGAGTTCGCCTTTAGCGTTTGTGTATTTTGCACTCACAACCTTATCCCCCACGATTGCTTCGACTGGATTCTTCACTTCCTTAGAACCCACCTCATTCAATTTTTCTATCAGTTCTTCCATTTTACTGTCAGGTATTACCCACTCCATTTTTGCTGAACCATTTATACGTACTGTGTTTGCTGGCATAATTTATCCCCTTATTTTTTAGTTATTCTGTATCCCAAACGCCACAGGAACCTACCTATCTCAGACGACACTCGCTCCACTACTTTCTCAGAAGCTGCCCAATTCTCGGCATGTAGTGATTCGTGTATAGCTGTTATGAGTCCATTCCGCGTTGCCATGTCTGCATAGATAGAAAGAAACCGTTCATTTAAGGCGTAAACATCAGTGTTGCCATCTTCCTCGCACACAATGATTTTATACTTACGCCCATGAAATGTGTGGGTGCGTACCTTATTCACTTTCTCACCCATCAAGCTCCTTCACTTTCTCCAGAATCAATTCAGACAGTGCTGTCAGTGCCTCACTCATGTTCCTCTTAACGAAAACTTCCAATGTTCCAGCAGATAAATTGAGCCTGATGTCATTTATGTGAAAGCTCACCTGTGTCTTGTAGTCTGGTGAGACGTTAAAGACGTCGTGACGCTCATCGTCAATTTCCACTAACAATCCTGTGTCCTCAAACACTTCGTCGATTATGTTCTGAAGTGCGTCTATAACTTCTTTGTTTCTCATATTATCCCCTTTAATATCTTGGTACCGAGAGGGTAACTGACTAGTCGTTCTCTCGATGCCGTATTCCTTGCTTGATACGCTTAACCACACATACGGAAGTCTTTGTCTATCGTGCGACCAGAGTCGTTCAAGTAAAAGATCTTCTCATTTTTTGAAAGAACATAGGTTGTGGCTCTGCCATTGCCAAAATCAAAGATGATACGGATGCCTCCACCCTTCTTACCACCTGGTCCCTCACCATCGGGAACTATGGTCGCACTTACACAGTCTGTGTGCCTCGTCCTGTCCTTACTTACAGTTTTCACTATCATCCTGTACCTGCCTTTCTATCTGTCTGTCTGCACGGTTCGTCCGTGCAGTATTAACTTGTCAAAGAACCACCCCGCGGCAGTTCTATTACTTCTTCACCATACCAGTGAAGTGTTCAAACACCCCATCTAGCGTCATAGTGTCCAACATCAGTTCAACGTTCCTCAACCTGATTGGCCACTTACGTCCACACACGCAATACTTCGCATCACCAAACCGTGGTATTCTGCATTCAGAGTTGTGACAGGTCTGTCTGTGTTTGTCTCTCATCATTTATCCCCTTGATTTGACCACTGCACCATTCGGAAGTTCTGACCACAAAAGCTGCAAGTCGCATGTTGGCCCGGCCTGGCCTTAACGCGATTACCGTGGCCACATGGCAATTTTACACCCCACAGCCTTGTTATTAGACGCTTTATCATCATTCATCCCCTTTAAACGTGTTTCTGCCGTGAGTGCGGGTGTCCAGCTTTTTCAGACAGCCTGGTTCCACGCCAATCTATGTGATGTATGTCGTGCCCCACATCAAAAACACAGCGTTCTCCGCACTTACAAATTAGCACAACCGATTCCAGTCTTTCCCCCCACACTGGAAGCTGTATTATCGCTGGAGGTCTGAAGATTTTTTCCAGTTTAAAGTCATGCTTGTGAAATCGTCGCCTAAAGAATCTTAGCCACTTAAAGAATCTTAGTAAGCCCATGTTTTTGCTCCTTAAACATTATCCCATTCATCGCCGGAACACCTCACGTATTCACCTATCAGCGATTTTAAGCAATGTTGACATAGATCGCACTCTACTGTTGTTTCATCACCAAATACTGAAGCATAGCCACCTGTAAATCGAATGTGCAAGAACTCTTGCGTTTCAAGTACAGTGTTGACATTGTCGATTGTGGGCATGGCGTACTCTTTCTTGCATCTGTCGCACTGTTTCGCAACCACTTTCTCCACATCCTTCTGTACATGCTCGACTTTTATAGCCATTTTACCTCCATAAACGCATATTCGCTGTAAAAAAGTAGTGCTCTCAGTAGTACCCGCGGGTACACTACTTATATGCACATTTTACCAATAATTCTCAGATTTTTTTCATTATTTTTTTCATGTCAGCGATAATGTCGGTGTAACTCCTTGTCGTATAAGGACTTACGCCGGAAACCTACTCATATGTGTACAAATCTCGGTACCTGACTACGTGTGTGTAGTAAAACGGGAGGGACGTGCCGAATATGCACACATACAAGTGCCGTCGGCCACCCCAGTCTATGTCAACTAATCCGGCTTCGTTTACATAGGTCTAAGTTGTCCATATTGTCCAAGTGGGGGATTTTATTTTATCTGCTGCCTCCGAAAGAGGTTGATTCCCTCCCTCCAGCATCCGGAATTCAAGGGTAGTACGGGTGGGGTCAACGTAATTCGATGTGAGGTAAGGGATTATGGCTAAAGCGAGTCTATCAGCCTCCATACATAGGCACAGGATCAGGCATGCACTCACCCGTCAGCGGCATGCACATGCTCCATCAGGCACACATAGCCATTATTAGGCTCTAAACACCACTATTGATATAATTGCTTATCACACAAGGAATTACGTCAATCAGGAACAACACTTACTCGGTAAAGGATGTATAAGACGCACAATAGCTGGGTAAATCAGGTGCGTTTAAGCTATCATAAGAGCGTGTCTGGCTCTGCTGTCCAGGGCAACAGCATGAACGTAAGTATAGCACAATCAACGACTTACAGACAATGACTATGGACAGTGTCCCAGCGTGTCCATGGCAAATAAGGCTTGTTGTCCCACCCTAAGTGCTTACTGCACAAGGGATTATAGCCGCCTGTCCCGCAAACCATAGCAAAAGTGTAACCTCCCTATAGGATAAAAAATAAAAACTTACACACTTACTACGACCTACCCACTACTATTACTATAAATAAAAACCTATAAAGAGGTTAAGAAAATGCTATGGTTGCTATGCCCGCTGTCCCTACCAACAGTCATAACATACTGTCAACACTGTACTTATGAATACAAGACCTGTCCAGGGCATTATTATCTTGCTATGGACACTATTCAGGTAAATTGATATAAAGCCTTGTCCCACAAGGAATTAAGGTGTCCATAGCATTATCATAAATGGACTGGACAGGTCCATAGAATTACAGAGTAGTTGTACTCCATTTACATATTCTCAAAGAAAATGCTTGACATGGGTAAGACAATTTGTTATAATGTTCATAGTTGAATCGAATGATAATTGGTCTAATTGAAAGGGAGTAAGAGATGAAACGGACGAATGGTTACTCAGTATCGGTTTTAAGCTGTGGTCGTGAAGTTGACGTGGCATGGTTTGAAACCTATACAGAAGCGGCTGAGTTTGCTAAAACTATCAATGGCAGAGTTAATGTACTCAGCCGGAAAACACTATAATCAGAGTTTAATCAGAAGGGATATAAGATGGAAGTAAAAACGACTTATGAAGTGAGACTACAACACGGTATAGAGGGTATCAGTGTTCTACATGACACCTGCGACACAAGAGACCGTGCAGAGGACTTATGCGACAAGCTGTACAAGCTTGACAGCAGCCTTATCTACTTTGTTAAGAGGATCAGGACAAACATCTGTTATGTAGTACAGACACCTTGCTAAAATGATAATCAGAGTTAAGATATGAAGGGAGATAAGATGAATGACTGGATAACAGACCATTGGCCTCTGATATTGGCCGCGGTACTGTGCTTTATGATAGGAGTATTCGCATGAATAAGACATGCAGTAAATGCAAAGCCAAAAACCCAGCAACACTGGAACACTTCGGCCCAGAGAAATGTAACAGGGACGGCCTGAAGTCTCAGTGCAGAGTGTGTGAGCGTTTATGGCACAGAGAACACCGACAGACAGCAAGTGTGATGGAAAGCCACAAGAGGTACAGCCAGTCGAAAAAAGGACAGGCCACACAACGCAGAGCCGACAAGAAATACCGGCAGACAGAGAAGTATAGACAGACACTCAAAAGACGCAGACTACTCAATTTATAAATAAAGCTTGACATGGATGAGACAATCTGTTATACTGTCTATGGTAGCTGGGATGATAGGGAAGTGTGAAAGCAGGAAAACGAAACATGGGAACTATCATCCCAGCATTGACAATCAGAGAGGACGTATCGTGTACGGACTAACATTAGAGCAAACAATATGGATGGTGGTTTGGTGCTATCTGGCACTTTGTTAAAACGAAAGGAACAGAATGAAAACTTATGCAAAAGTAATGCGGATGGCCGTAGCTTTGGTCGATAGACTACAGGATGATATAATCACTGGACGTAAACGCATTTGTGAAAACTATGGCCAAAAAGAGATAAGAAAATTTGCAGACAAACACTTGCACTCAGGAGAAAACGACCTGAGTTATCAGGAACAGTGCAATGTCGCAGACGCCCTGCATAAAGTGTCAAGCATTTGCTGATGTAATTTTGACTGATAAGCCGTTACGCACACCGGCTTATCGGTAAGGGTTAAAAAAGATTTTGCTTGACATTGATTCGCTGATCTGATATAATGCAAGAATGTTAAAACAGGAGCGTACAAAATGAAACAGAGAACTAAGAATATAATCGCTGGACATATTAGAGACGTGATTTTGAGCGGGTATGCTGAAGGCAGCTGGAAGGAACGCCGAAAAGACATACTCACAGCCATTGCGAAACTTCAACCGGACAAACCTGATGACAAGACAACAAACTTTATAGCGTTCAATGTGCCAAACAAGGATAAGCGATTGAAACTGAAAACTGGTAGATTCCTGTCTCGTAAACTTTCACTTAACAGCGGTTTCCTTGATGATAAGACTTTGCAGACGTTGAGTGATGCTATCAACATGGAGTTGTTCGGCGTATGCGATGACAATATTAAACTTGTCAATGGTGCAGACATAACAGCACGCTACAAACGTTCGTTCGGCTCTGGTTCGTGCATGTGTGATGATGCATCTCGTTTTACAAAACTATATGAAGACAATCCTATACGGTTTCAGATGTTGACGATGGAGTTTGGCGGTGACAAAGCAAGGGCGATTGTCCACAAGCTTGATAGCGGTGAATATCTCATGGACAGAGTATATGGATCGTCCAGTTCGATAACAGACAGTATGCGGGATTTTGCAATTAGCAATAACTGGTCATATTGTGTAGGCTCAAACGTCTGTTTTGATGGCAATGAGATAAGCGATTATAGTGTTTGTGTCGTGTCTGATCTTAACTTCACAAAGGGTGAAGTCCCGTATATGGACACACTAACAAGCGGCAAAGTAGATGACGGCAAACTGACGATATTTCATAACAGGGCCGCTGGACTATACTCTGACCATACTTTGGACTCTACATGTGGGTGTTTGGATGGTGGGGATGTGTGCTATATTTGTGAAGATCAGGTAGGTGAGGACGAGGCGAATTGGTGGGATGATCATTGTTATTGTAACAGTTGCTATGAGGATCGGTTTACATATTGTGAGCAGTGCGATGGGACGGTATTGGTGGAGGATATAGTTTACGTACACGACAAGGAAGTACATGTCTGCCATGATTGTGCCGTCAGTAACTATACAGAGTGTGAAGACTGCGGGCATTGGCATGAGAACAGCTATTACATAGAAGGTGAAGATAAGCGTGTATGCGATAATTGTGTGGACAGCTACGTACTCTGTGAGAAGTGCGATCAATACTACAAAAACAGTGATGTACACACCGTGAACGACGACGAATATGTATGCGAAGACTGTAGAGACGAGCATTTTACACAATGTGCAGAATGTGACGAATGGTTTCCTGGTGAAGACACAATCGAAAATGATGATGGCGATATGATCTGCGATGGCTGCAATGCTGAAACAGAACGTGCTGAAACAGAACGTGCTGGACAGACACACCTATTTGACGGAGATAAAACGTGATAGATAACGTAAAACAATTACGGTACTGGCTACGATCTAAAGGCAGTATCTTTTCAGACTTCAGCAAACATACGCTTGATCGAGGGAACAAACGGAAACGCCGGATTTTCATTGACAACAATTCGGATGTACTGTTTGTCGCACACCTCGACACAGTCTGCAAACCAAAGTTTATGAAGCGAACCAAAAAGCGAATATACGCAAGCGGTCTGGACGACAGATTAGGTGCAATGTTGGCGTATGAACTATCAAACCGTTTACGGGCTGACTTGCTGTTGACAGACCATGAGGAAAGCTGTCAGACTACGGCACAATACCACGAATGCAAAGACTATAACTGGATTGTTGAGTTTGATCGGGCTGGAAGTGATATTGTTACTTATGATCTTGACAATCCAGATTTTCTTTTGGCATTGTCTGATAAATGGGAGGTCGGTTTCGGATCATACAGCGATATAATGGACTTGAAAACAGAAGCTTGCTGTTTCAACCTCGGTATCGGCTATCATCGGGCACACTCTATAGATTCTTATGTAGATATTAGGCAGACGAAAAAACAGCTTGTGAAGTTTGCTGAGTTTTTTGAGCGGCACAAGGATACAAAATTTGTACGAGACGAACAATGGCTGTACGGTTCGGACACCCTGTACGATCCAGACGGAGTCTGTGAAGTTTGCGGGTTAGCCTATGGAGAGAGTGTCTTTGGGTATGTCGTGTGTGAGGATTGTTTGAGTTACATGATGGAGATGCAGGGGTGCTATAAGGATGACAGGCTTATGTTCGAGGACAGTCTATGAACTATAAAGAACTGAAAACAGTAATGTGGCTGACATTTTGGTGCTATCTGGCATTATGTTAAACAGGAAGGATATAAGATGAAGACACCAGCTTTTGGACTCGGAGAACACTATAGAACAGACGGCAAGGGTCATTTCCGACTTGCAAGTTCTCTGTCTTATCGCAAGAAACACGAATACCCCCACAGTGTGGGCCGTGCCTTGTCAGCCAAACATGCTAAGTTATTGTGGAAATATAAACAGGAGAACAAAGATGTTAAAAATTACTGTTAAACTGAAAGGGTGAAAGATGTTAGAAACGTTTGAATTGATATGCAAGTTTGTAGGTGGTTTCTGCATAGGGTGGCATGGGATGGAATTGATAAACTGGAGCATAAAAAAGGTACGTAACAGGGAAGGCAGAAAATGAAATTAAGATTGCTAATAACCCCAGAATGCGACAGGAACTGTGTTAAACTGAAAGGGCATAAGATCAAAGACAATCTAACAGCGACTCAGATCAAAGAAGTCAAAGCTGCTAATGTTCTGGCTTACGCCAAGCGATATGAAGCATTATTTGGTTCTGGTATCGTTAATGATCATGTAGGCCGACATAGTGTAGTCGCCGAGGACAGGTTCAGAGTCTATTGCTTTCAGAAGGTATGGTCGACATTGAAACATACTTACACTGACAGATCATTACAATTTGCCGTGGCTTTACTAACAACATCAGACGACAATCTGAAGTTAGATGATCCTATCATGGCGAGAGTGTATGAAGAATGGAAAACGCATGAACGTGGATTAAGAGCAAGCCGAAAATTGGGATTGACGTACAGGGAGCTACGGAAACGAGTTAAAATTGAAAGGAACTGATATGCCAAAGAACAATTGTTTGATAAACCGTTCTCACTGCAAGGCTTACATCTTGGAGCAAGCGAAGTTGTTGCGTCCGGGCTGGAGTTGTACACGGGTGAGTGGACAGGTGCTGGACGATCTGCACCATAAGATCATGCTATCAATACGAGGATCGCTGAAACGTCACCCCACAATTGGCAAGACTTTCAGGGAGCTTCAGTGAATAAATTATTAGAAAATCTGGAAAAAATAGAAGATTTTTAGGCTGATCACGCATATAAGTGGGGGGGTCAGCGGTATATGTAGAGGGAGTACTTTTTATGACAATGACAATTGAAAAAACGAGAGCCAATCGAAAGGCGTATAGGCAGAGTGAACATGGCAAGGCTGTTAGAAAGGCGTACAGGCAAACTGAGCGTGCCAGAGCCAGTCAGAAAGCATACAGGCAGACTGACAGTCAGAAGGCTTACGCCAGAGCGTATGGCCAAACTGAGCATCAGAAAGCCTACCGGAAAGCCTATCGCCAGGCCATCAACGGCCACCTCCGGCAAGTTTTTGGTCACATGAAATATCGTTGCAATAATCCTGAAGCACGCAACTATGACTGTTATGGTGGACGTGGAATTAAAGTTCTGTTTAACTCTGCTGACGAGTTTGTTGACTATGTAACAAATGTGTTGCAAGTCGATCCGAGGGGCTTACAGATAGATCGAATTGATAACGACGGAAACTATGAACCGGGGAATATCAGGTTTGTGACGTGTACAGAGAATAATAACAATAAATCAAGGGATAATTATGAATAAGAAACATTTCGAGCCAGTATATGTGAGTAGAGACAGTGAACCAATGTTTGTCAGTATGTTTTTTTTTTTTTACGCCCACCCATATCTGTAGTTTCCGCTGAAATTGGCGTGGTTAAATTGGCTGGATGTACGTTTTTTGTACCTGCCACCAAAAATGCTAATGGCATGTATAACAAGAACTGCTACACCGATGGGAACATGGAAGAAATAAGTGAGAAAACGTGTCTCAGACGCTATGGCAGCGTGCCAGAACCCGGCGAAGCGTGGCTGGTAACAGAAGGTAGGAAGTACATTAACTGGGACAGAGTAGACCAGAACATGTTCTTGCTAAATGAGGATGGGAGTTACCATAAGGATGACTGAGAAACGATACATGTCGGATCTTGAAATCCAAATTTATCGCCTTTGCCACCAAGACTTTTTAGGTTTGAGTCAAGAGGAAGCGGCTGAACGTGCTGGAATAAGCCAAAGTCAAGTGTCACGGATTCTGGCAAAGATTGAAAAAGAGCATCCAGAGCTTTTTCCCATTCTCAACGCCCGGCAAAACTACATATATAAGCGGATAGTGAAGCACGGAGACACACATCAGGCCATAGCGGTTATGATGAATGTAACGATAAGAACGGTTGAACGAATCACGGCACAGATGAAACGTAAGGGTGTGTGCTTTAATTCGCCGATGAAAACAGTACCTTATAAGGAGTATCTCGATGAACAAGTTAAGCATAAGTATTGATGAGGTGGGTTAACGAGGCTAAAACTTAAACTACCTTGTAAAGAGCCAGTCAGCAACCCACCTCACCAACACTAATAAAACAGGAGAACAGAAATGGGAATTAAAGTCGAATCGGGCGAGAAACGCACATTTTCAACTGGAGCTAAGAAGCAGCACGCCGAGGGGAAAGGTACGCCGGTGCTTGTTCCGGGTGACGCTATCCTGGAAGTTGCAAAGCACTTCGAGGAAGGAGCAGCAGTTCATGGTGCAAGGAACTGGGAGAAGGGAATACCACTCAGCGAACTTTTGAACTCACTTGAACGTCACTTGCAGCAAGAAAAGTTGGGCATGACAGACGAAAAGCACAGCTTGGCGATTGCATGGAACGCTATCGTTTACCTTGCAACTAAACTACGGATTGAGCGTGGTCAGCTACCTGCTGAACTCGACGATATGTCTGAATGTGCGTTGACCGTTGTAACTACCTGTGGCCGGTGTGGTGGTAAAGGTCGTTTATATGGTGAAGCTAAGGCATGTGTTAATTGTAATGGCACGGGGAAGCTGCCGAAGCCTAAGCCTAAGACAATGACGTGTGGTAAGTGTGACGGAAGTGGTTGGATCATGCCAACAGTCGGTAGTGATTACACGTGCCGATATTGTGAAGGCACAGGAAGGACAAAACTATGAAGGTATATCTTAGTCACAGTATCAGGGGTTCTAAGGGCAACGCAGCTACGCAGACCGAACAGAAGGCGTGCTGTGATGCCGCAATCGCACTGGGTGAACGCATCTCTGCTGAGATCGAATCGCTTGAACTGTATGTGCCCGGTGCCAATGAGGAATTTGTTGCCATAGCTTACAGGAAAAGCTACATGACAATAGACGAGATTCTGAATGTCGATTGCACAATTATTGACGGCTGCGAAGCAGTGATAGCATACGTGCCCACTGACGATGAGCTTCAGGGTGGACGTTTAGTAGAGGTTAAGCACGCCATAGACATAGACATACCAGTTAAGGTCTTCAACGAGAACGAGATTGGCGACGTGGTAAAGTGGCTGGTACATCTGATTATGACGGGATAAAAAGTGGATGACCTCACCACAGTTATTGTTCAGATAACACTGATGGTGATTGTTTACCTGTTGTTGAAGGGAGATTGAAGATGAGTAGGGTGCTATGTATTGGAGATTTACATTGTCCAGTCCAACGTAAGGGCTACTTACAGTTTTGTAAAGACCTTTATGAAGAATGGGATTGTGATACAACTGTGTTTATCGGAGACATCGTAGACTGGAGTGCAATTTCTTTCCACGCCAACAATCCAGAAGCACCCGGCCCACTTGATGAGTATAAACTAGCACTATCTGAGACTCAAAAATGGTACGCAAACTTCACGTTTCCAGCCATAGTAATTATTGGAAACCACGATGCCAGGCCAAAACGCCTTGCAGAGAGTGTTTCCATACCAGCAAAATTTATTCGTGACTATGCTGATTTGTGGGAAACTCCCAAATGGAAGTGGGTACAGTCAATCATTATTGATGATGTGTTTTATTGTCACGGCCATGGAAAAGGTGGAGGCAATTCACCCGCTTGGAATCTGTCTAAGGTAATGGGAATGTCTGTATGTATGGGGCACTATCATAGTCGTGGTGGTATCCTGTGGTCTGCCAACCCTCTTAGACGATGGTTTGGCTGTGACATTGGCTGTGGCATTGACGATAAGGCGTATGCATTTGCCTATGCAAAAGAACAGGCACGCCGATCAATACTATCCGCTGCTGTAATTTTAGATGGCACACCCTATCACGAAGTGATGCCCTGTGGACGTGGTGAGAAGTATCACGAAGACAAATTTAAAAAGAGGGACTTGAGATGAAAATGAAATACCACATTAAGAATCCAGGTGGCGACGTCATAGCTTCATTTGTGAATGAGTGCGACAGAAACTATGCGTTGGACGCATTGAATGAAGCGTTTGACCTCGATGTCAGATGTGATGCTGACGCATTGGTGGCAGCAGATGACGATTAAAGGCCAGTGG
>Ga0114923_10001895_pt1 | contig 14304 bp, 10 predicted proteins | sample SumtaG_FD_89578 | JGI IMG/M metagenome (GOLD analysis project Ga0114923, IMG submission 89578) | Deep subsurface microbial communities from Indian Ocean to uncover new lineages of life (NeLLi) - Sumatra_00157 metaG | ecosystem: Environmental > Aquatic > Marine > Oceanic > Sediment | place: near...
ACGACGGGTTCTCTGTTCGAATCCTTTCGTCGATGCGGATCATGGCCAGCTTGATGAGATCGGCGGCACTGCCTTGAATCGGTGTGTTGACGGCATTCCGTCGATCGTAATTTCGCTGTTGCACGTTGCGCGATTTCAGATTGGGAAGAGGTCTGCGTCGCCCAAACAAAGTTTCGGCGTATCCCTTATCGGTGGCCGTCTCGACCATGCGATCGATGGTATCTTTGGCGCGAGGGTAAGCCGCGAAAAACCGGTCGATATAAGCTTTGGCTTCCGATCGGGGGATGCGGAGTTCTCGGCCCAAGCCGAAGGGGCTGATGCCATAGAGAATGCCGAAGTTGATTCGCTTGGCTGCATCTCGAAGTTGATCCGTGACCTCGCTTTCAGGCAATCCGAACACATGGCTGGCTGTCAAGCGGTGGAGATCCATTCCGGAGTTGAAGCCCTCAATCAGGCCCTCGTCTTCGGAAAAATGCGCTAACAAACGCAGCTCGATCTGGGAATAGTCGGCGGCAACGAGCACGAAACCGGGAGCCGCTATGAACGCACGCCGGATTCTGCCTCCGATCTCCGTCCTCGTGGGAATGTTCTGGAGATTCGGGGCAGAGGACGACAGTCTTCCGGTTGCAGTGGATGCCTGATGGAATGACGAATGAATCCTCCCCGTACGCGGATTGACCGCATTGGGTAGTCGATCGATATAGGTGGTAAGCAGCTTCTTCAACTCTCGATACGTCATCAGCTTACCCGGCAGGGGGTGAAGCTCGGTCAATCTGGAAAGGACTTGGGCGGAGGTGGAAGGACCTGTTTTGGTCCTTGAGAGAACCGGCAAACCAAGACGTTCGAACAAGACCTCCGCGACTTGATTCGGGGAATTCGGATTGAAGGTCTCGCCGGCAATGTCGTACAAATCGGATTCCACGATCTCAAGTTCTTTGCGAATCTCGTCGCCCTGAGAGGCGAGCGCCTCGCAATCCAACAGGATGCCGTTGGACTCCATTTTTGCCAGAACGGGAACCAGCGGCATCTCAACCGACTCAAACAAGGGCATCAAGTCCTGAGCTCGCAAACGCTCGAGCAGAGGTTCATGCAATCGCTGGACGACCTCGGCGTCTTCTGCGGCGTAGTTCGTGGCAAGGTCGATGGGAACGGCTGCGAACGATCCGTCTTTCCCGGCTACGTCTCCGTAGCTGCTGATCGAACACCCCAGGACTGCGCTGGCAATGCTTTCCAGGTTGTGCCGTCGTTCCTCAGGCTGGGTGAGATGCGACGCAATCATCGCATCGAACCGGATGCCATTGGGGTTTAGGCCGCAGCGCTGGAGAATAATGAGGTCGTACTTGATATTCTGCCCAATGAGTTGAGGTGTTTCGGCTTCGATGAATGGACGGAGGGCTTCCAGCACAACGTCGAGTTCCAATTGAGGCGGCGCATCGAGAGTGTCGTGTCCGATGGGAATGTAGTTGCCGATGAGCGGTTGCAGCGAAACTGCGATGCCCACAATCTCGGCTTCGTGCGGATCCCGACTGGTGGTCTCCAGATCGATCGACAACACGTCAGCTTGGCTCAAGTCCGAAACGAGGCTCGCCAGTTGCTCCGTCGTCAGGATGGCCGAGTAATTGACGGCTGCTGGCGGTGGTTGGGGTCTTGCTTGAACCGAAGGTTCAAGACCGAGTTCGGTCAATGAACTGGAGAATCCCAGTTCCGCTAACGTGCTGGCGAGCGCGTCTTCATCAATGCCTCGGAGCCGGCATGCAGAAAGGACGTCTCCTACATCGACGTCCGTCTTAAGTTGAATCAACTGTTGGGCGAGCCGGGCATCGTCTGCGTGGGCTACGAGGTTTTCCGATACGCGGCGATTCCCGACCTTGGCTGCCGAACTGAGTACGCCTTCCAAGCTTTCGAATTGCTGCAACAGCTTCAATGCCGTCTTCTCCCCCACGGAAGGTACGCCGGGTACGTTGTCCGAGCTGTCTCCAACCAAAGCAAACAGGTCGACAATTCGTGCGGGAGGGACGCCGTACTTGGCTTCCACGCCGTAAGCGTCGAGCACCTTTAGGGATGAATCGGCGCCTCGTCTTGACGGGCGCAACAACGAGATGTTGTCGTCCACCAGTTGAGCCAAATCCTTATCCGAAGTTGCGATCAAACTCTTCAGTCCGCACTCAGCAGCTTTCGTTGCCAACGAAGCCATCACGTCATCTGCCTCCACCCCGGGCACGGAAAAGACGGGAATCCCTATTACTTCGAGTAATTGCTCAATTAAGGGGATCTGAGAACGCAATTCCTCGGGCATCGGGCTGCGGTTCGCTTTGTAGTCCCCGTACATGTCGTGGCGGAACGTCGGGCCGGGCGCGTCGAATGTAACGGCGACATGCTCGGAAGGAAACGATCGCATCATCATCAGCAGCGCGCGCCAGAACCCGAAGATGGCGCCGACAGGCTGGCCTGTACTGGAGGTGAGATCCGGAATGCCGTAAAACGCCCGATAGGCCAACGAGTGGCCGTCGATCAGCAGCAGTCTTTCGGGATCCGGAGTAGACGGAAGGCGAAACAACTTCTCATACGTAGTCATTTTCTCTTGGATTCACTCCCCCCTCTTCGAGAAGGTAACAGAGAGCAAGCGCCAGCGCGTCGGCCATGTCATCGGGTTTGGGCGTTTCTGCCAAGCTCAACAAGCGCTTAACCATTGCCTGAACCTGCGCCTTGGTCGCTCTTCCGTATCCGGTGATTCGCTTCTTCACCTGCAGTGGAGTGTATCCTCGAACAGGAATCCCGGCAGCCGCCATCAACAGAACACCGCGTGCTTCGGCCGTTCGCATGGCTGTTCGTGCATTGGTGGCGAAGAATATTTCTTCAATGGCGACGCCGATGGGTGTATGGGATTCGATCAGTGATTGCGCTTCCTGATGAAGAGTTCGCAAGCGATCGGCCCGAGGCGTGTCTTTCTTGGTTTTGATGACGCCACCGGCGATGGTCTCCCACTTTCCCCCTGCCATACGAATAACGCCATACCCGGTCGTTGCCAGGCCGGGATCAAAGCCGATGGCGACGAGCTCACGGGTCATGAAAGGAAATCCCGCAAGGTCTGGTGATCGGAATCCGACTTACGGCAAACATGGTCCGGATCGTCGTTGAGATTGGCTCCACACGTCGGACACAGGCCGAGACAGGTTTCTCTACACAGTACATGGGGGTCGTGTGTGGTCTGGATCATCTGAAGTGTTGTAGGTAAGGGGTCAACCACATCTGAATCAGGCCGGATCTGTAACTCGAACGGCTCGGACACGTCAACAGTTACAGCGACCGTTTCCAGACATCGCCGGCAGAGTTGGGTGATGTTGGCGTGGAGTTCGACTTCCAGATAGAGTGTCGAGAGTTGAGCAAATGCTTCCCCGATAACGTGGATCCGGTTGATGGTCCAATCACCGTCAGTGAACAGTTCCGCGGGTGGCGTCAGCCGGAAATCGACCGGAAATCGCCGTCCAGGGGCAGCGACGAATTCTCGAATATCCAAACTCATATTCTTAATCGAACGGCCACATCTGCCGTTCGCCTTCCCTCCTTTACATCATGGACTCGAATGATACTTGCTCCTCCCAGGATGGCGGCCGTGTTCGCGGCGATCGTTCCCTCCAACCGCTCGGTCGCGGGCAGGTCAAGGAGTTGGCCGAGAAACGACTTGCGCGAAAGCCCGACCAAAACAGGGTAACCGCAAGAAGCGAGTTTGGGAAGCTGTCGAAGCAACGACAGATTGTGTTCCAACAGTTTTCCGAAACCGATTCCTGGATCGAGGATGATGTGATCGGGCGGAATTCCGGCTGCCTGGGCGTACTCGGCTCGTTCTGTCAGGAAATCGCGCACTTCCTTCACCACATCGTCGTAGTGCGGTTCTTGCTGCATGGTCTGCGGCCTTCCCTGCATGTGCATCAGAACGACCTTGGCGCCGGCCTCGGAAATGGTCCGCGCCATTTCGGGATCGAAACGCAGGGCGGTGATATCGTTGATGATGTCGGCGCCTGCATGAAGAGCGGCTTGGGCCACCGATGCTTTGGTCGTGTCGACGGAAATGGGAGTTGTGATCTTGGCTCGGAGGCCTTCCAGCACCGGCAAGACGCGGGTCAGTTCTTGCTGCGGTGAAATCGGCCCGGCCCCCGGGCGATTGGATTCACCGCCGATATCAAGAAGATCAGCACCATCTTCGATCATGGACAAGCCCGCTTCGATGGCGGTGCCCACATCGAAGGTGCGACCGCCGTCATAGAACGAATCCGGAGTCACGTTGAGGATCCCCATGACGAGAACGCGCCGCTCGTGATGTGTCGTAACACTGTCCTGTGTCATCGAATGACAGTATATCATGGCTGTAAAGCGGGATCAGGCGCGTAATTTGACGTAGCGAAGCTGGCTTTCTACAATATCGCGGAGTTAAGACAGGGGTGATCACGATCGCTAAGGTGCTTTTGACCAAAACAGTAGAACGTTTGGGCCATGTTGGTGAAGTTGTAACGGTTGCCGACGGCTACGCGCGCAACTATCTATTTCCTCAAAAACTGGCCATTGAACCGACAGAGCATAACGTGGCGCAATATGCCAAGGAGCGTGCTGCGCACGCGGCTGAACTGATGAAGAGAGAAGAAAAGGCTCTCCTGCTTCGTGACAAGTTGGCGGATCAGACGCTGATCTTCGAACGGAAAGCGCACGACGATGACCGTTTGTACGGCTCGGTTCGCATCGAAGATATTGTGACGCAGATCGGCGAGCTTGTTGGGGAACACATCGAGACTGCCCGCGTTCATTTGGAGCATTCCATTGAAACGCTCGGCCCTCATACTGCGACCATTGCGCTGTATAAGGACATCTCCGTGGAAGTCCGTATCCAGGTCAATGAGGAGGATGCGAAGGAGGAATAGGACGAATGCGCAACCGGGGGGTGGGGGGAGTTCTCGTTGTTCTTTGGCTTGCCACTTCGATTGCCGTTCTTGCACAAAGCGGGCTCCTCTATCTCAACGAGGAGCCGCTTTCTCTTATTCTTCCTATCATCCGGCAAGAGTCATCCATCCTCGTTCCGCTGGAGGAATTCGGTCCATTCATCGGTCTTGAGATTTCGAACTCCGAAGGGCGGGTCATCATTCGCGGAGCCGGATTTCGACAAGCGTTTGATGAAGGCCTGTTCTTCGTTCAGGACGGCACAGCCTACGTTTCGCTCGATTGGATCCTGGGAGTGGTGGCTGGGGAGTTGCACCGAGTGGGGGGCGATATCTACATTCAAACCCAGCGTCCTGAGATCGTTGAAGTGGAGGCTTCGGCTGATCGGGTGACCGTGCGGTTGACCGGATTCTCCCCCCATGTGCTTACTGTATCACAAGAGGGTTCATCGGTGATCCTGCGTTTGCATTGGCCTCACAGTATATTGGCTGTGGACTCTCAGTTGATCAGGGTTGGGGAATCGGACATCCAAGACGTGCGCATTGTGGGCTCGAATGGGGGGGTCGAGTTGTCAATTTCATTGGAACCGGGAACGATTCTTGGTACGGAGCAGCTGGAAACCGACGATTTCTATGCGCTGACGATCCTCGTTGCGGAGAAGGCGTTTCACGAGTCGATCATCAAATTGAGCGACGGGATCGTGGTTCGAGAATGGTCGGACGCCTCCGAAGCACGATCAGTGAACTACGTCTATGTTGAGTCATGGCGAGATCGTTTCCGCTTGGCCCCCACCGTCTCGGCGAGTGGCTACCAAGCGACTGCGAGCCTCGATGCCATTCTGAAGGATAACGGAGCGGTCTCGGCGATCTCGGTCGATTGCCCTTGGGATCAGCCGTATAGGGAATGCCTGATCATGAACGAAATTCCCTATCTTGTCCCTGACACACCTTCGGAGGTGTTGGCCATCGATCTGTTCGGACGATGGACGGCGTTCTCTTCCCTCTGTTCCGTCGGCATCAAGCATGCGGGCCGCGTCATTGCGGCCGATGGCGTCAATCGTCCGCTGACGCATGGAGAGGTCGTAACCTATGCGCCCGGATACAGGGGCGGCATTGCGTGGGGCATTCCCGGCTCGTTCATTGCCGTCAAGATTCGAGAGAATCGTGTGGTCTCCGTTTACCAAGGTCCCTTTGTTCCTGCGGATTCATCCGCCATCCTGGTGGTGGCCAGTGGGGAGGCCAAGGCGAGACTCTCGCTAATCCAACTGGGCGATCCGATCGAGTTGATCTGTCAATTCCTGCATGCCGAGGGAACGTATCTTCATGCGGTTTCGGCTGGTCCAATGATGATTGGTGACGGGGTCGTCACCCTCAGCGAGGATCTGCATGATGAGGTATTCGGACTTCCCGGTGGAACGGTGCTGGCCTGCGACTGGCAAGGCGGCCTGTACTTGTTGGCCTTCGCGGGGCATGCTGCCGACGATCCCGAAGGGGATCCGTGGAGCCTGGCCGAAGTTCTGTACTCGTTGCCGACCACCCTTAAGGATGCCGTCTTGTTGTCGTCGTGCGGACGAAATGCGATCGCCTACTCAAGCGTATCCGGCACATTCCAATTGGGTTCTCAAGATTCGATTCGATTGGCTCTCAGCCTCATTCCACTCACTCCATGAAGCGACTGGCCAGGGACGTTCTGCTGATGGCGGCGGCCACCGCGATGTCCCGGGTATTGGGCCTGTTTCGCGACGTGGCTATTGCCGACCGTTTCGGTGCAGGGGCCGCCTATGATGCCTTTCTCATCGCCTTCTTCGTCCCTCACTTTTTAAGGCAACTGTTGGCCGAAGGCGCCCTTTCTACGGCCATGGTTCCCGTGTACACGGAACTGCACGAATCCTCTACGTCTGCGGATGCCTCTGCATCCGCAGACGCCTTCGCATCCAACTTGATTTCCTGGTTGATCCTGTTGTTCCCTGTCGTCGTCGTTCTCGGCATCATGCTGGCGCCGTGGTACGTGCCGTTCTTGGCGAGTGGATTCGATCCCGGCAAACTGGCTCTGGCGGTGAGGCTGACACGCATCCTGTTCCCGTTCATCGCCGTTATCGGCATCGCCGCCGTGCTCATGGGCATTCTCAATGCCCACCGCAGATTCTTTGCGGCCTCGTTCGCTCCGGTTTGGTTCAACGTGGGTATGTTGCTGGGGGTTCTCGTGCTGGCCCCTCGAACGGATCCAGCCATCCTTGGGGTGGGGATCGGGGTGCTGATCGGAGGCTCAGCCCAGCTGATATCCCAGATCCCGGCCCTTTCAAACGTTGGATTTCGGTTCAGGTTTAGAATCCTTCCGATACATCCTCGAATCCGCCGCATGATCTGGCTGATGGCGCCGGCGTTGCTTACGCTGGCCGTGACGCAAGTCAATCTGATGGTCGACTACAAATTGGCCTCTCACCTGGGCGACGGGGGGATCTCCGCCTTGCAGTACGCCATGCGCTTGTTCCAGTTGCCGCTCGGCGTGCTTGCTGTCAGCGTGGCCACGGCCTTGCTGCCGCGATTTTCTCAGGCCTGGGCAAGACAGGATGAGGATCGATTCTCCGGCTATCTCAACGAAGGAATCGTGGCCAGTGCCTTGGTCCTGTTGCCGGCGATGGTCGGCCTCCTTGTGGTCGGCCGAGACGTCGTTCGGCTGCTGTTCGAACATGGTTCGTTTGCGGCCGCGGATACGCTGCGAACGTCTCGCGTGTTGACCTATTACTTGATCGGATTGGCGCCCTATGGTTGGGTCTATGTGCTGACCCGCGCCGCTTACGCACAAGGGAGGCCGTTACTTCCCCTGTTGGCGTCAACGCTGGCTGTGGGAGTGAATGTTGCTTTGGATCTGCTTTTGATTTCGTCCATGAAAGAGGCAGGACTTGCTTTGGCCACGGCGATCGCCGGGGTTTGTAATGCCATCTTGCTGGGAATCATTCTGTTGCGAACACGAGGTGTCACCCGAGATTCCATCCGTCGGCTATGTTGGATCGGATTGGGATGCGCAGGTTTGTTCGCGGTAACGGCTTTGACACGAAGTTGGATTGGCGATCATTCACGGCTGTTGGCCGTATTTGTTCCGACGCTGGTGGGAATCGCGTTCTATGCCGCGTTCGTTCGATTCACTCCCTTGAGGCAGGCCGTCTCCTCGTTGAGAGAACCGGGCGAGCGGTAGTTCGACAGCTCCTTGAACAGGACCCAAGACGCCGGCGAACTCCTAGCTGATGCCTGAAGGTAGCATCAAGAGACGAGTTGTCGGGCTTGATCGCGGGACCAAGCATCGACTCTCGCTAGGGTTTTCAGATCGGCCTTTGCTTCATCGGGCTGAATTGCCTGGCTCCACTGATCCAGAATGCGCCGCAGCCCCGCCGCGATATCGGGGAAAGCGATTTCGCGATTCAGGAAGCATGAGATGAGGATTTCATCGGCGGCATTGATAGCCGCGAGTGCGCTTCCCCCCAGCTTGGCGGCGCGAAGCACGGTTCCGAAGGCGGGATACTTGGATTGCGAAAACGGCTCGAAGTCGATCCGCAATCCGCGTTCGATGGGGAGCGATGCCAGATCGGTCGACATCCGCTGAGGATGGCACAGGACGCCTTGAATGGCGATGCGCATGTCGCGCGGCCCGAGTTCGGCCAGCAGCGATCCGTCGACAAACTCAATGAGCGAATGAACCCAAGAATCGGGATGGATGACCACGTCGATGTGTTCGAAATCGATCCCGAACAGCCGCTGCGCGCCGATGACCTCGAACGCCTTGTTCACCATGGTGGCGCAATCAATGGTGATGCGTTTACCCATCGACCACGTCGGATGCTTCAACGCTTGCTCAGGAGTGACTTGGGAAAGATCGGCTTCGCTGGTGCGAAGAAACGGGCCTCCGGATGCAGTGAGAATCAAGCGTGCCACTTCTTCGATGGGGCGGTCTCCCAAGCATCGGTATAGGGCATGGTGTTCGGAGTCGACGGAGAGAAGCCGGCCGGAGCCCTCTTGCAGGACATCTTGAATGAGTTCTCCCCCGATGGCCAGGCTCTCTTTGTTGGCCAAAGCGACCGTCTTGTCCAACTCGAGCGCTGCCAACGTCGGCTCCAACCCGACGGAACCGACGACCGCATTCACCACCAGGTCAACATCATCCAATCGTGCCAGACAAAGTAGGCCTTCGCTTCCCTGCACCACTTCTGTAAACGGGCACTCCGCTTGAAGTTTGGCAGCGTCGGCTTCTGTCGCTACGGCAATGAAACGAGGCTGGATCCGGTCAATCTGAGAACGAAATTGCTCGGAATCGTGACCGGCCGATAGCCCGACAATGTTGAATTCGATACCGACGGCACGAAGCCGATCGATCACATCAAGCGTCTGAGTTCCGATCGAGCCGGTCGATCCGAGAACGACGACCTTTCTCGCGGGCGTCATTAACTCGTTGCCGCTGCCGGAACCAACTCGTCGAACAACGTGTCCAATTCAGGCCCGGTGATCACTTCGCGATCGAGTAGTTCATGAGCAAGTCGGTCGAGTACGGCTCGGTAGTCGGTAAGCAACTGCTTGGCCCGCTCATAGGAACGGGAGATCAAAGATCGAATCTCCTTGTCGACCAGCGACGACAGCTCTTCGGAATGCTCGTTGCTCTTCACGATTTCCTCTCCCAGGAAGACGTCGACGCGCTCGCGGGCAAGGCTGAGTGGCCCGAGGTTCTCGTTCATGCCGTATTCCACGACCATGCGTTTGGCAAGATCAGTTGCCTTCTTGAGGTCGTCGTAAGCCCCGGTCGTAATCTCCGAGAATACGATTTCCTCGGCGGCGCGCCCCCCGAACAGAGTGACGAGCGTGTCCTTCAATTCGTCTTCGGACACGATGTACTTGTCTTCCAACGGGAGTTGGAGCGTAAATCCGAGCGATCCGTCGGCACGAGGGATGATGGAAATCTTGTGCACGGGATTGGCATTGGGAAGCAAACGTCCCAGCAGCGCATGTCCGGATTCGTGATAGGCGATGCGTTCGCGCACCTTGGGGCCGATCACGATGCCTTTGCGCTGTACACCTGCCAGAACGCGGTCGGTCGCCTCTTCGAAATCGACCATCTCGATGCTTTCCTTGTCGTCGCGAGCAGCGAGAAGAGCGGCCTCATTGCACAAATTCCGTAGGTCAGCACCGACAAAGCCCGGCGTGCGACGTGCCAGGATCGCCGTATCAACGGATTCGTGGACTGTCTTCTTGCGTAGGTGTATCTTGATGATTTCCTCCCGTCCTTTCAGATCGGGGCGGGGGACCGAGAGACGGCGATCGAATCGTCCTGGACGGAGCAAAGCGGGATCGAGTACATCTGGCCGGTTGGTGGCCGCCAGAAGGATGATGCCCTTGTTCGGCTCGAATCCGTCCATCTCGGCCAGCAGCTGGTTGAGTGTTTGCTCGCGCTCGTCATGTCCGCCGCCGAGTCCGGCGCCACGCTTGCGTCCCACCGCATCGATCTCGTCAATGAAAATGATACAGGGAGCGGTGGACTTGGCCTTCTCGAACATGTCGCGGACGCGGGCCGCACCCACTCCGACGAACATTTCTACGAAGTCCGATCCGCTGATCGAGAAGAACGGAACCTTTGCCTCGCCGGCGATCGCCTTGGCCAGAAGCGTTTTTCCCGTTCCGGGGGCGCCGACAAGGAGAATGCCCTTGGGGATCTCCGCTCCCAACCGTACGAACCGGCGCTGATCCTGCAAGTAATCGACGATCTCTTCCAGCTCCTCGGTGACCTCATCGATGCCGGCGATGTCATTGAACGTCACCTCGGTGCTGTCCGGTTTCACGAGCTTGGCTTTGGATTGCCCAAAAGAGAGAGCTCCGCCGCCGGCCTGCGTCCGTCGCATGATGTAGACCCAAACGCCGATCAACAGTAGGATCGGCAATAGCGATATGAAGATAGTTGTGAACACGCCGCTATTGGATGGTTGCTCGTATTTGACAACCCCGGCGTATTCATCGAGCAATTCCTGATAAGCAGACGCGTCATCAGGAAGCCGCGCGGTGATTGTGGATCCGTCAACCAATACCGCGTTGGCGACACCGTCTTTGATAGTCACCTGGGCGACTTGACCGCTTGTGACATAGGTTCGGAAGTCGCTGTAGCTGATCTCGTCTCCCGATCCGCCGTTCCCGAACAAAGACTGAAGAAGAATAAGACCGAGAATGACGACAATAGTAATAAAGGCAATGTTTCGGAGATTGCGATTGCGCAGTTCCCGAAGCGGTTGTTTTTCCATTCTGACTCCTTATGCGGTTCGGCTCGATTGTAACATCCGCACTGGAGGGGGTCAATCGCTGAACAGTTCTGAAGTTTGGCGCTCTACTGACGTGACCGCAGCATCTTCTTCCACAGCTGGAGCTTGGGAAACGTGTTTTCCTCTCCCTTGATCAGCCGTCTGATATTGGAACGATGCGTATAGAGAATGAACAGGGCGAGGCCGATTGTCAGAGCCAGCAGCAGGGCCGGATAATCGATAACAGTGAACCGGTCGATCAAGAACACGGAAACGGGCAGGCAGATAGCCGCTAGGATCGAGCCAAGCGAGACCTTGCCGAATAGGAACAACATCAGCGCGAACACACCCAGTGCACAGGCAACAGGCACAGGAGCGTTGACCACGAGCATGCCCGCTGCGGTGCCCACTCCCTTGCCGCCACGAAATCCAATGTAGATCGGAAACACATGCCACACGATGGCGGCCAGGCCGCACAGCAAGGCGACCGTGCTGAATTCAAATGGCAGGGGGCCCAGAGGAATACGTGCGATGAGAACCGAGGCAAGGGCTCCCTTGGCGACGTCGGTCAACATCACCGGGAGCCCGATTTGCCAACCGAGTACGCGCCAAGCGTTGGTTCCTCCTGCGTTGCAGCTTCCCTGCTTGCGAATGTCGATTCCCCGGAATATCTTGCCATACACGATCGAGGAGGGAAACGCACCGAGCAGATAGGACAGGATGAGCAAGACGGCCAGAGACATTAGAGGGCTTCCTCGTTCTGAATGCGTTCCTCGATCGAACCTGCATCCAATACAGCAACGGCCAATCCTCCCGGGCCGGCGTGGCTACCAATGGCGGGAGCCGTGTCGGTGATCCACACGTTTGATCCCGGGAAGCTGCGCAGGACGTCTGATCGCGCGTGTTCCGCCAGATCAAGGGCAGCGGAATGACTGATCACGAACAGGGGGTGCTGCATGCCTCGAGCTACCTTCAGCACGTTGTGGAGAACACGCTTGCGAGCGGAACGTCGTCCAATAACCTTGGCGGCTGGTGCCAGGTTGCCGTCTTTCACAGTGAGAACAGGCAGCAAGCGAAGGAGCTTGGCGATGCGGCCCTGAAGCGGCGAGAGCCTGCCTCCTCGCACAAAGTACTCGACCGATGGAACGTAGACGAATATGTCCGAGTTCTGCGCGGCGTGATTGGCGACGGCCGTGCATTGGGCGGCCGACAGCCCCGCCTCTATGGCTCGAGCTGTCGCCCAAACGACCAACCCTTCGGCGCCGGATGCGGAACGGCTGTCAATGACGGCAATGGGAACACCGGCTTCATTCGACACTTGCTTGGCCGCCACCGTTGCCGACTGGCATGTACCGGATAGTTCGGCAGAGAGATGAATGGACAGAATGCTTGAGTGTGTGTTGGCAAGGTGTCGATACAGGGTCAGGAAGTCGGCCGGCTTGGGCTGTGACGTCTTCGGGAATTCCTCTGAGGTTTGAAGCCGCTGATAGAACTGCGTGGGCGTGATGTCGACGCGATCGAGCAGCGGCTCTTCGCCGAATACGACGCGGACGGGTACAACGTGAATCTGTTCCTGGGTCAGGAATTGCATCGGCAAGTCGCACACGGAATCCGTCACCAAAGCGATACCGGTTCGTTCGGATGGACTCGCAGCATCCTCCGACATCTTGATGCCGGCCAGCATGTCTTCGACCTTTCGGGTTGAGATCGTCCCGTATTGAGAGAGAAGTTCCATCACATAGGCCGGCGCGTTGGAGTGAACGTGGGCGTGAATCTCCTCACGATCTCCGGCAACAACGACCGAATCTCCTAGAGTGGTGAGCTTCTCGATGACCTCTTTCCTGTCGATATTCTCGCCCCACACCACCGCTTCGGTGCAATAGCGAAAGCTGACTTGAATCGACACTGGCTCTTGGACCTCGATCTGCTCGTCTTCTGAAAACTCCGTAGACACATCGTCTTGAGAACCGAAATGGAAGAAATCGCGGATTCCCTCCAAGAAATGGACGAATCCAAGCGCACCGGCATCTACGACACCGGCTTTCTTGAGCACGGCCAGTTGATCCGTTGTCCTCTCCAGTGATCGACGTGCCACGGCTACGCCTTCATCTAGAAGGGCTCGGAAGCCAGGCAGTCTGTCCGCCTGCCGTCCCAAGTGTTCGGCGACATCGCTAATGACCGTCAGGATCGTTCCTTCGCAGGGCTGTGCCAGTGCTTCGCGCGCTCGGGTGGCCGCGCATCGAACCGCCTGAGCGAAGCGTTGCATCGACAGTTGGACGGAATCAGAGATTTCCTCTCGCAGACCTTGAAAGAACTGAGCGAAGATGACACCGGAATTACCTTGAGCTCCAGTCAGAGCGCTGGTAGCGACTGTCGAACTGACTGCCGCCAACGAAGGCAACGGTTGCTGCAATCCGTCGAGAACGGCCCGCATTGTCAAGGCGAGGTTCGTGCCGGTGTCTTTGTCAGGCACGGGAAACACGTTGATGAGATTCAAGTACTCCCGATGCGCGATCACGCGACGGGCACCGGCAATGATGAGTTCGCGAAGGGATTCCTTATTCAGAAAACGAGTTTCCGATTTCTCTAATGAGGTCATTTGCCTCAATCATACAGGGAAGGGTTCGGTGACGGCAAAGGCTGGGGAGTTTGGCTGATGGGTGCCTCAATCGAATCGAGGAGACGCGGTTCCTTGCCAAACTGCCGCCCGTGGTTGGCTGGGCAGAGAACAGGAGAATGGTTCCTAGGAGACCGGTGCGGCTGTTCATCATCGAGACCTGGTGTTAGGGAAGAACTAGGATCGGGACGAGAAGCGTCTTACCTTCTCCATAAACGATCCAGAAGTTGTATCTGCCGGGTGGAAGATCACTAGTGTCGATCCCTAGCCAGTAGAGGCCATTCGCGGAACGGCCGAAGAAAGAGTAACCGACGTCGATCCCAGCTGCTCCGCCGCCGGCGGACTCAGCGAGGTCAGGTCGAGTGACACGGATCCATGGCCAGCCTCGCGTCCTCCTCTCCTCCTCGGAAAACTCAAGCCCGACTTCAAGAGGTGCTCCGGCGCGAGTCTCTGTTGGCTGTATGTCGGCTGACAGGGCAAGCTCCTC
>Ga0114923_10001896_pt1 | contig 14302 bp, 9 predicted proteins | sample SumtaG_FD_89578 | JGI IMG/M metagenome (GOLD analysis project Ga0114923, IMG submission 89578) | Deep subsurface microbial communities from Indian Ocean to uncover new lineages of life (NeLLi) - Sumatra_00157 metaG | ecosystem: Environmental > Aquatic > Marine > Oceanic > Sediment | place: near...
AGATTAAGTTTCGAAGGTGAAATAATCAAAGCCATGGTTGTTCTAGAAGATGATTCACTTCTGGATAAATTCAATGCAATCTTAGGAGAGCCCAGAAAAGTCAAGGGACGAAAAAGAAGACACGATTAACAATTGAAATTAGAAAAAAAGATATCACAGACAGGAACATCTTCCCTACATAAGGAGGCGCTCCTGTCGTAGCACAACTCACTCGAAAGTGAGATTCAGTTGTAGCAACCGAAATTACGCTTCTTCGATTGCGCCCTCGGGGCAGCTATCAAGACAAGCAAAACATTCAGTGCATTCTTCTGCGCGGGCAACTAGGTAGATTGCGACGTCCTTGATGTCATAAAGAGTAGGATCAACAGGACACACATCTGCACAAGTTCCACAAGCTGTACATGCTTCAGTTACTTTCCAGTTCATTTGGACCACTTCTTTGCCGGACAAATACACATGTCTAGCGAAGCAGAGCCCCGCACATCTTCTTTTAAACTGTCTGATTTGGTGTAGTTTTCGAATTGCGTAATAGCGAATGTGGATTTCACAACCTTCAAAAGACAGCCAAAAAGTGAGGCGAAGATAACCCGTGATGCGGGTTAATGTTATTGATTGAAGGTTGTATGCTAAATGGTAGTTACCCCAGATGATGCACATGGCGGAGAAAAGTTCGCACGTCATCTTGGTCTAGTTGGTGCTACTAATATCGGACTTGGTGCAATGCTTGGTGGCGGTATCTACGTAATTTCTGGAACCGCAGCAGGGATCATTGGACCCGCACTGGTCATTGCGTATCTGGTCACTGGAATACTAGCAATGTTTACAGCAATCAATTATGCAGAAATCGCAAGCTCTATCCCAAAGCAAGGTGGTGGGTATACCTTTGCCCATGATACTATTGGTGGCCTACCAGCTTTTCTTGCTGGATGGTTCCTCATGATTGGAAACATTGTTGCATGCGGCCTCTATGCTTTGGCTGTAGCCCACACTTTAGTCATCTTCCTTCCAAACGGAACAGAATTCATAGCAGTCGTTGCACTCATAGTTATCGCGATTACTTTCATCACCAATGTTGTAAGTGTCAAGAGCGTGTCCGGTGTTCTTGGAATCCTGAATATCGCACAGGCAATCATTCTATTCTCGTTCATAGCAATCGGTTTATTCTTCATTGATCCTGCGAATCTCACTCCACTCTTTGCCGAGAATGCTGGATTTCCAGCCTTCATGGCTACTGTTTCATTCATCTACATATCCTTCGTTGGTTTTGAACTGGTGACATCAGCATCCGAAGAGATCGTTGAACCAGCGAAGAATGTACCCCGAGCAATATTCCTTACAGTAGCAATTGGAACTGGAGTGTACATGGCAGCATCCCTAGTCCTAGTGGGTGTTGTACCATATCTTGAAGTGGCTCAGACATTCACACCGATTGCCCATGTCTACGCAGTGATGCTAGGTCAATGGGCACGGATTCTTGGACTTGCAGGGATGGCAGCATCAAATTATGCAGCACTAAATGCAACCTTCCTAGCAGGCGCACGAATTGTCTACTCGATGGGACGAGACCGATTCCTCCCGCAATCATTTGAAAGCGTAAGTAAGCGCTTCAAAACTCCAATTCCTGCACTTGTTCTCGTGTTAGTTATGGTAAGTCTATTCGCAATAACTGCAGATGTTGTACTAGTCGCGCAATTAGCTGTATTCGGTTACCTCGTAGCACAAGGAATCGTAAACTTTGCAGTCATCATTCTACGGAGGAAAGGACTCAGTGTAGAAGGTACCTTTAAGGCACCTCTCTTTCCCCTCATTCCAATTCTTGGATTCATTATCTGCATAGCTCTAATACCATCACTGGACTTTGTTGTCCTTCAACTTGGAGTCATCCTGACATTCATAGGATTAGTGGTGTATCAAGTCTACGGACGAAAAGCTAATCGAAAACATGTAGACATTCAGAATGGTACTATGACCCAGAATTGATGAACGACGAAAAGTCCACAGTATTAGGAATGGCAGCTATTCTTTCGATTAATACACGATAACCATCGAGAGAATCTACTTCAACCATTGCAACGATATCATATGGCCCACTCTCGACGGGGCATGAAAATACAACTTCATCAAATTTCTTCAGAGTAGTATGTATTTCATCCAGTCGTCCAGGTTCGGTATTGATTACTAAGAACACTTTAACGACCATTCATATCACCACCAGCAATGTAATTCATGAATTGTTGAAACAAGGCAGTATATCTTTCTACCGAAGCCCGAATATCTATGATGAATGCTCTTCATCAAGCCATTTTCTTAATCCATCTGCAGAAGCTTTAGACATTCCTTCTACAGCGGAGATTTCAACAATTGTTGCATTCTTAACTCCTTCAAAGCTGCCAAATGCTTCAAGAAGTGCTTTCCTGCGTTTCTGACCAATCCCAGGTGCCTCTTCAAGAATGGACCCTGTAAACCGCTTCTCACGGAGTTTGTGATGATATTTTTGAGCAAATCTATGAGCCTCGTCACGGATATTCTGGATGAGTCGGAGACCATCAGATCCATAGTCTAAGACAACACCTTCCATGTTGTTTCTCATGAATATTCGTTCCTCCCTCTTCGCAACTGCAGCAAGCGGGACATATTCCAACCCTAGGTCCTTGAGTGCTTCCATCGCGACATTGAGTTGTCCCTTTCCGCCATCAATTAAAATCAAATCAGGGAGAGTATGTCCCCGTTCAAGAACTCCATAGTAGCGTCGATAGACTACTTCTTTCATCATTGCATAGTCATCAGGAGTTTCCTTTATCCTGACTTTGAACATTCGATACCGTTTATTGTACGGTTCGCCATTCATGAAAACGACACAAGATCCTGTCGGGTCAGTTCCCTGAATGTTGGCAATATCGAAACCCTCGATATGCATTGGCGCCTGAGCAAGGTTCAGAGCTTCCTTTAGCTCTTTCACTCCCTCATCGACAATTTCTTCTTCGCTCTCACCAAGTATCAGCATCTTCCGTAGAGCACGATACGCATTTTTGTTTGCCATCTCTACAAGTTCTGTGGTTCGAGTATCAGATGCCTCTGTGACCTTGACTCCATGTCCATTTGATTCACTCAACCAATCGCTGAGCTTCTTCATATCGGGAATCGAACAAGGTAGGATTATCTCATCAGGCAACCTCGGTAAGCCAAAATAGAATTGCTCAGTAAATGCAGTGAGAACATCAGTATCCTTCACGTCGAGATCCACTTCGAAATAGAAATTATCTTGTCCAATCAATCGACCGTTCCGTACTATCAGCATCTCTACTAGAGCAGCTTGTTCAGTTCGTGAAATTCCAATGATATCACGATTAGCACCTTCGAATTGCACAACTTTCTGACGGCTCATGATTATCTCGATATCAGTAACTCTGTCACGAAGTTCTGCGGCCTTTTCAAATTCCATCGCTGCAGCTGCTTGTTCCATATGGTCCTGAATGAATTGAGTGAGATCTTCGGTCCTTCCATCCAAGTACATACACATCTGTTCAACAAGAATGCAGTACTCGTCTAGTGAGATGAATTCCTCACAAGGGCCTGAACATCTATCCAGATGATAATCCATACATGCCCGTTTTACTTTCTCAGGTTCTTTGCACATTGCAACGGGAATTAATTTGCGAATAGTATCCATGAAGCGCTCCAATCGTTTCGTGCTACCGTATGGACCAAAATATGTGGCTCCATCTTTTTCTGCATCCCGAGTTATCTCGAAAGTAGGTATCTTATCTTCTCGATTCACACGAAGCCATGCATGACGTCGGTCATCCTTCAATGCGATGTTGTAGCGAGGTTGATGCTTCTTGATCAGCGTCTGTTCTAGAACAAGAGCTTCCCGTTCAGTATTGGTAATGATGGTCTCAAGGTCTCTTGCCTTTTGCATCATCTCCCAAGTTCTCCGATAGAGACCGCGTTTTCGCATATATGACCCAACACGTCGTCTAAGCATCTTTGCCTTACCAATATAGAGGATCTTTCCCTTCTCATCCTTCCAGAGATAGACTCCTGGAAGATCGGGCAAGTCACTTACTAGCTTGGAAAGGTCGGACATATCTTATCATCCATGTTTGTGGTGCGTCACTGAAAAACTACATGCCAAATCAGTGATTCGGAATGTGCTTTCTGTGAATTTCAGGTTTTCTTCCGGATTGATAAGTGCTGAGCTCGGGACCGCCATTGAATAATTGCATCACAGGTCTTGCCCTTGGAACACCCATAATAGGAGTAATCAGTACATGAGATACAGGGGGAGGTTTCTTCAGCATCAATTTTACTTTCGAGTTGCTTAAACTTGTCAAGCTCTTTCTTGACCGATGAGGATGCACGTCCTATGCCACTGTCGTAGAGATGGTATGCTTCCTCAATTCGACCCATATCCATCAGGGTCCGAGCGAGTTCATCCCAAAAATGTGTGGGGCCGGGATTGAGCGAGATGGCCTTCCGAAGTGAAGATTCTGCTTCCTCAAGATTACCGTGTGAACGTAATAGAGAACCTAGAAAGTACCATGATTGAGCATCTCTTGGAAAGGTTTTCAAGCGGGTCCTGAGGTCAGACTCTCGTACGGTGGAAGGCCTGTCGCTGATAGTCGCTAGTTTAGTGTTAGTTGTATCCTCTCGCTGAATCATTGCAGTGTCTGTCTCCCGGCGGACTAATCACAGAGGTTGTGATCGTGTGCAAGCAATCTAAGATTTCTATAATTCATGTAATAAAGAGTCTCAGTATTACGTTCGCCTATTTTTTCCAATGAAATTAACAGTGTTAATCAGCGGATATTGGAATCAAAATGGTATAGATTAATTTTCTTACGAAATAAGACCCCATAACCCCCTAAATTGGGTATTACAGTATATGAACATGAAATTGGCTATAATTCTCTGTGTTTTTCTTCAGTATTATTTGCATACGATTACGATTAATCGCAATTGAGCGCGCGGTTCATTGTTAGTATAGATTTTCAAAAGAGTGTCCATTTTTCAGAATACCATGAGAATCTTTTCTGCACTTTGCTGAAGTCACTTAAGGCAAGAACGACATTGTTCTTTCATGAGCGTTGTACCTTTTGATTGCCAGAAAGCCTGGGACTATATTGATGATATATACAAGGATAAAGATAAACCGAGATTGCAGGAATATATCAAAGCTACAGGACTCGACAGTTTTGGACCTCCGATCGAAGATGAAATGTCTCGACTCTTCAAGCTACTTCTGAATCTAAGTAGACCAAAAAAGATTCTAGAAATAGGGATGAGCATTGGGTTTTCAACAACACATCTTGCACTTGCTGCGAAAAGATTCGGTGGCACTGTTACCACAATTGAAATCGATGAGTCCATTGTTGGGGTTGCTCGGGAAGCCTTCGAGAGAGAGGGAGTATCTGACAATATTGAGATCATAGTAGGTGATGCAGTGGAGGTCCTAGCAGAAATGAAAGCGGAGACCTTCGACGTTGTTTTCCAGGATTCTACAAAACGTGGATACCCAGTCATGCTTGAAGACTGCATCAGGGTCTTGAAGAAGGGAGGCCTCTTTCTTGTTGATGACACACTGATGCCGCTCATCAAACCTCCAAATGAGTGGAATGACTCATACAAAGCAATTGACAAATTCAACAGAGAACTTCTGAAACTAGATGTCATCAGTACAATCATACCGATTGGAGAAGGTTGCACTATTGCGGTGAAATTGAAAACGTGACAGAGATAGCATCTGAATCTAGCAGACCGTGACGCCCGTTAGGACCTTGATTTTCTCTATCACGATCAGGAAGAAGAAATAGTAGTAATTCACCTAAGTAAAGAAGGCACTTTGTGTCAGCCTTCACTCTTCTTTTTGTTTTCTAATACACATTCAATACTGGATTCCTATAGATTATATACTTCCTTTCATACTTAAATTTGGAGAGGGCTGAATATAATGAGGAGGCACTGGATTAGTATCGTAGTTTTCGTTTCACTAGTTTCCATGATGTTAGTTTCACCTACACACGTTACAGCCTGCGTTGGTTTTGTTCACACCGCCAAAACGGGGCCTTATGTTGATAGAATTGTTTACAAGGTAATTCCAGACATGGAAGATCGTGTTCTTGCAATCCAAGCAGGAGAGATAGAAATGGATCTTAGCTTCACAGATGCGGTTCGCATAGCAGTTTTGGAAGCAGATCCGGATATTGACATCTATGAGGGAGGGGATGATGGGTTCGGTCACATAACCATCAACTGTGCGAAATATCCATTGAATATTAGCGGTTTTAGAAGAGCGCTTGCTTATGCCTTTGATAAAACTGCAACTACAACTGAGGTTCTGTATGGATACGCACAGGAACACGACTCACTCGTGCCCTATGCAAATGGCTGGTGTATTGAAGACGAATTTGATTGGCACTACTATACTGAGCAATCAGAAATTGGAAATCAGATTCTTGATGACCTGAATTTTGTCATCGATTCTGGAACGGGTTACAGAAGAACACCGAATGGCTCAGTATTCGACATCTCAATAGAGTATTCAGCTGGAGCAAGTTCTAACGTAATAGGAATTGTACAAAAGTGCAAGGAAGCTCTTCAATCCCTTCATGTCGATGCAGATACATTGGCTGCAGACTTTAATGGCTTAGTCAACAGATTAGATACACACGGTGATTTTGACATGGCATACTTTGAGTTCGATTCTTTCCCTGTTGATGTAGACTGGCTCGCTTACGAATACTGGAGTGAGTATGCAGATGTTGAATATCAGAATTGGTGCAGTTTCAGGAATGAAACTTATGATAGCTTGCGTACCCAGCTCCTCTTTGGTACATCCTATGAAGATGTATACGAGGCAGCTGCTGAGATGCAAAAGGTCCTTCACTACAATGTACCTAGACTGGTCGTAAATTCGAGAATCTATATTCAAGCTTATAGAAACGACCAGTTCACTAATCATTCTGAGGACCTCGGTAGATACATCTCCGGTCATTGGACCATGAGGAAGATTCAGAAACTCGATGGTACATATGGTGGCACAGTCCCCATTGCAATCAGCGAGGAACCTGATAGCTTTAACATCTACGTTGCTAACTCAGCCCAATCTAGAGCAATTCTATCAGAACTCTGGCCTTCGCTCTACTCACTCTGTCAAAAACTTAGACCAAGGTCAAATCTTGCTGAGAATATGATGATTCAGACGCACTCCGACAATCCTGCAGTACCAGATGGTCACACTCGTTTCACTGTTGACATTATCCAGAATGCAACCTGGAGTGATGGTGAACCAATCACCGCAGAAGATGTGGCATTCTCTTACGTCTATGCATTTGAGAGTGCACCCTACGGTAATCCCGCAGGTAGTGACATTGGTGACCTGGCAGCAGTGTATGCTCCAACAACCTTTCGAGTAGTCATTGAGTTCAACACTGAATCATATTGGCACTTCAGTAATTTTGCATATGACACGATTATCCCAGCGCACATCTTCAATGATGATACTGGAATTGGCTATCAAGGTTGGAATACCTGGAACCCAATGTTCGATCCTGCAGAGCCTAACGTAAACTGTGGTCCGTTCGTTTTCTCAGACTTTGAGGCTGGTGAGTTCTACGAAATTTCATTCAACCCACTATTCCATTATGCAGCAACTCGAAGTTGTGGTTCAGCTCATACTACTACTACCACTACTACTACTACAAATAGTAGCGTACCACCACCACAAGATCCTATTCCAAATCCATTTCAGGATCTTGTAGTTCAGTTCGGTCCCATTGTGGTATTTGTAGCAATGGTGACATCAATTTCATACTTTGGTGGAAAACGAGTTACAAAATTATGAATTTCAGCACTATTACTTGTTGGAACCTGTGAGTACAGATTTCAGATATTTCCCTGTATAGGACTTCCTCACTTTCACAATAGCTTCAGGAGGTCCTGCTGCAACCAATTCGCCACCGCCATCTCCACCCTCTGGTCCGAGATCAATCAACCAATCAGCAGTCTTGACAACCTCAAGATTGTGTTCAACAATCACCACAGTGTTGCCTGCATCAACCAGACGATTGACAACCCCGAGGAGTACATGGACATCCGAAGCCGAGAGCCCGACAGTTGGTTCATCTAAGAGATAGAATGTAGCTCCTGTATCCTTGCGTGATAGTTCAGAGGCGAGCTTCATGCGCTGTGCTTCTCCACCGCTTAGAGTTGTAGCAGGCTGCCCTAGTTGTAAATATCCAAGACCGACATCGTTCAAGGTTGTGAGTCGGTCCGAAATCTTTGGTATGTCAGCAAAGAACTTGAGTGCCTCTTCAATGGTCAAAGAGAGAATATCAGTGATGCTCTTTTTCTTGTATGTGACCTCAAGGGTTTCCCTATCAAATCTGTCACCCTTGCAGACGTCACATGTCATAAAGACATCAGACATAAAGTGCATCTCAACTCGCAGGACACCACTACCCTTACACTTCTCACATCGTCCATCACGAGTGTTGAAACTAAAGCGCCCCGGACCAAAGCCTCGTGCTTTTGCTTCAGGCATCTTAGCAAACAATTCTCGAATCTGTGTGAATGTCTTCGTGTACGTGGCAGGATTACTTCTGGGGGTTCTACCAATGGGCGATTGATCAACGAGTACAAGTCTTTCTAGGTGCTCGATTCCATCGATAGCATCATGAGGTCCTGGGACTGTACTCCTTTTGTTGATAGTGCGTGCAAGTGCTTTGTAGAGGGTTTCATGAGTTAGTGAACTTTTTCCGGCACCGCTCACACCTGTTACACAAATCAACGTACCCAGAGGAAACTCTACGTCAATACCCTTCAGATTGTTAGCACGGGCATTTCTAATCACAATATTCTGACCGTTCCCTTGTCGTCGCTCTGATGGTACAGGTATTTGTTTCTTTCCAGTAAGGTATTGCGCTGTCAAGGACTTAGGATCTGCAAGGACCTTCTCAGGTGGACCTTCGGCTACCAACTCACCACCATGGACTCCAGCCAGAGGACCGAGATCGATGATGTGGTCAGCGGCTTCTATTGTATCACGGTCGTGCTCGATGACAACAACTGTGTTTCCAAGAGACCTCAAGTGGTAGAAGGTTTCGATAAGTTTGTCAATGTCTCGGGAGTGGAGACCGATCGATGGCTCATCGAGACAATAGAGCACTCCAGTGAGTGCAGAGCCAATCTGAGTAGCTAAACGTATCCTCTGTGATTCACCACCCGAGAGGGTCATCGATAACCTATCGAGATTGAGATAATCAAGCCCTACTGAGAGTAAGAAATTGAGCCTTGCACGAATCTCCTTTAGCACAAGGTCTGCAATCTTCTGTTCTCGCTCAGTGAGAATAATGTCCTTGAAGAACTGAGTAGCTTCATCAATTGTCAACGATGATATCTCATCAATGGGTTGTCCTGATACAGTAACTGCAAGACTCTCTGGTTTCAATTTACGGCCTTCGCATGATTCACATTTCGACTTTCGAGAGAACTCGTTTGCAATACGTCTTGCCCACCATTGATACCATTGCTTGTCACTACCCTTTCCTTTCTCGAAAACACGTTCAATCCAAGGAATAAGACCAATCCACTTTCGCGTCACTTCCCATGTGGAGTCGGTTCCCTCAGAGGTGTAGCTTACAGTGACCGGTGGATTGCCCCAGATGAATGAATCTATCTGTTTCTTGTTGAGAGTCTTATAGGGGCTTTCGAAATCAAAGCCCAGCAGTTCTCCAAGCGCAATGATTCTATGGTTCCACCAGGACCTCTCCCCATTGTTGATACGTCGACTAATTTCGTGAATGGTCATGTTTTTGTCAGGAATGACCAGATCAAGATCAATAGCCATGGTCACACCGAGACCATTGCAAGTCGGACATGCTCCATCGGGTCGGTTATAGGAGAATGCCTTTGCATCCAATTTCTCATACTGCTTTCCGCATTTCGGACACATGAGTTGTTCAGCAAAGGTTAGGTCGTCTGCATCGTCACGTGAAATGAACGCCCGACCATCACCGGTTTCCAGAGCGGTCTCTAAAGATCCAATCAATCGCTCTCGGTTCTTCTGAGTAATATCCAATCTATCCACGACTACGTCGATGTCATGTTTCTTTCTAGCGTCAAGGTCTACATCGCTGATATCCAAAACTTCACCATCTACACGTACACGAACAAACCCATTCTTGTGGAGACCTTCGAGAACCTCTTCGTGGTTCCCTGTTTCGCCACTGACCACTGGTGCAAGAACGTGAATATGATGTCCCCCATTCTCATCGAGTAGAAGTCGAGCTGCGGACTCTGCGGTTAATTGTTCCATTGGACGACCGCACTCAACACAATGTGCCACTCCAATGTTAGCGTAGAGTAAACGAAGATAATCTTGAATCTCAGTACTTGTTGCTACAGTGGACCGAGGATTCTTTGTCCTACCTTTCTGTTCAATGGCAATAGCAGGAGGAAGACCTGTGATCTTCTCAACCTTCGGTTTATCGAGGCGACCGAGAAATCGTCGTGCATACGAACTCAAAGATTCAACATATCGTCGTTGTCCTTCTGCAAATATCGTATCAAGTACTAGAGTTGATTTTCCAGAACCCGACGGACCTGTAACAACCACAAAGCGGTCTCGGGGAATGTCCACATCAATAGCCTTGAGGTTATGTTCCTCAGCCTTTCGTACTTTGATGTAGCCAGTCATTACTTAGACCTCCCAGTCTTCTTCTTTGCAGGTTTTACTTTCTTTGCTGCTGCTTTCTTCTTAGGAACTGGCTTCTTTGGTTCTAGGAGTTCACCAAGATACTTTCCAGTGAACGATGTCTTACAGGCTACAACATCTTCGGGGGTTCCTTCAACCAGTAAGTATCCACCCTCATCTCCACCATCAGGTCCAAGATCTATCACCCAATCAGCAGTTTTCACAACGTCAAGTTGATGCTCGATGACAAGAACACTGTTGCCAAGGTCAACCAGTCGATGGAGAACTTCGAGTAATTTCTTGATATCAGCGAAGTGCAAACCCGTTGTCGGTTCATCTAACAAAATGAGTGTCTGTCCTGAGGCCGGTCGTGAGAGGTACTTGCTCAGCTTAATCCGCTGGCCTTCTCCTCCAGAAACTGTAGTAGCAGGTTGCCCAAGTTTTACGTATCCCATCCCGACTTGACATAATGTATCCAACCGTCGATATATCGATGGGACACCCTCGAAGAACTTGACTGCTTCATCAATTCGCATATCCAGAATGTCTGCAATGTTCTTCCCCTTGAATCGAACCTGAAAAGTTTCTCGGTTGTACCGTCGACCATTACACTCACTGCAGGTCACATGAACTGGAGGTAGGAACTGCATCTCAATGACCTCGATCCCTGCACCTTTGCAAGTTTCACAGCGACCACCCTTAACATTGAAACTGAAACGACCGGGTTTGTACCCACGAATCTTCGACTCAGGTAGACTTGCATAGAGGTCTCGTAAGGGAGACCATAAACCCACATAGGTTGCGGGGTTTGACCTAGGAGTTCTACCAATGGGACTTTGGTCAATGACAATAACCTTGTCCAGTTGTTCTACTCCCACTATCTCATCATGCTTCCCAGGCTTAGCTTCAGCCTTATGGAAACGTCGTGCAAGCTCTCGCTGGAGGGTTTCTACAACCAGGGATGATTTCCCGGAACCTGAAACTCCCGTGACACTAACGAACATACCGAGAGGAATTCGAACATTAATATTTTTGAGATTGTTATGACGACAACCCTTGAGCTCGAGGAACCGACCATTCGGTTGACGTCGCTCTTCAGGGACAGGAATCTGATCCTCACCGCGAAGGTACTTTCCAGTAATGGATTTCTTTGACTTGAGAATATCATCTATAGTTCCTGCAACTACAACTTCACCGCCTTCGGCTCCGGCTCCAGGACCTAAGTCGATGATGTAGTCTGCCTGACGGATGGTCTCTTCATCATGTTCAACAACGAGGACATTGTTCCCGAGGTCTCTCAGACGCATCAGAGAGTTGAGAAGTCGCTCATTATCTCGGGAGTGCAAACCGATCGATGGCTCATCACAAACGTATGTCACTCCAACAAGGTTAGAGCCGATTTGACTAGCTAGTCTAATGCGCTGAGCTTCTCCTCCTGCAAGACTAGGTGCGGGTCTATCAAGAGTTAAGTAATCAAGACCAACATCCTCGAGAAAACCGATTCGCCCCATAATTTCACGAAGAATAGGTTCCGCTACAGGTCGATAGCGAGGTTTGATTTTAGCGCTTTCAAAGAACTCTCGAAGACCTTTGATCGACATATGGTTGAGCTCAGTAATTGGTAGATCCTGAAATGTGACAGCTTGAGATTCAGGTCGAAGTCTACCACCATTACAGACGGTACAGACTTGAGAAGACATGACCTTCTCCAATTGCCTACGTATATACTCTGATTTTGTTTTCTTGTATGTGCGTTTGGCTCTTGTCACCCACCCCTCGAATGATCGGAGAAAGGTTCCCTTCCATTGAACCTCTGCTTCTTGGTTATCGCTCTCCCAGATAGCTTCAAACTTTCTATCCCCTGAACCATAGAGGAGAAGGTCTTGTTGCTTCTTTGTCATATCCTTCCATGGAGTATCCGTAGTAAACCCGTAAGCTTCCACTACTTTTTTGGTAAAGTTCCGCTTGGCTTTCCACTTGTCAGCTTCAAACAATTCTGTGTTCAAAGAACGACTAGGGTCTGTGATGAACAGGTCAGGGTCGAACTGACGAATAAAGCCAATTCCAGTGCAGTTAGGACATGCACCCTGTGGATTATTCCAGCTGAAGATACGTGGTTCCATCTCTGGAAGGCTGATTCCACAATCAACACAGGCGAACTGCTCAGAGAGGGTAAGGTCTCCGCCAGTCTTTGATATTGTGACAACACCCTCAGCCATGTTCAGTGCAGTATCAACGGCTTCAGAGATACGAGCTCGCTCTTTCTTCTTTACTGTGAGCCGGTCAACCACAACTTCGATTGTATGCTCAAAGTATCTATCGAGGGACTTTCCTTCTTCAATCTCAATGAGTTCCCCGTCAACTCGTGCTCGAACAAATCCCTTCTTCATCAAATCCTTGAACTCTTTTCGATACTCACCCTTTCTGCCCCGGACAATGGGAGCTAGAATCATGATCCTAGAGCCTTCTTTGAGGCGTAGGATACGGTCAACAATCTGCTGTGAAGTCTGAGGTTCAATCTTCTTCTTACACTGAGGACAATGGGGTTCGCCAATCCTCGAGTAGAGGAGTCTGAAATAATCGTAAATTTCTGTGATTGTGCCAACGGTTGAGCGAGGATTCCTACTTACACTCTTCTGGTCGATGGAGATAGATGGTGAGAGACCTGCCATGAAGTCAACCTTTGGTTTCTCAAGCATCCCAAGGAACTGTCTTGCATATGGGGACAGTGACTCGATGAATCGTCTCTGCCCTTCACTGTATATTGTATCGAAGACCAGTGAACTCTTTCCAGATCCCGAGAGACCTGTCACAACTGTGAGTGTGTTCTTTGGAATGGTGACATCAATGTGCTTCAAATTATGCTCAGACGCACCAACGACTATTATCGACTTAGGACCATCTGAATCAGCCGCTATGGCTCCTTTACGTGGTTTCCTAGTCGTTGTAGTCACTGTGTTCCCTCTATTCTTTTCCGTAATTCTGCAATCTGGTCTCGGAGCTTTGCTGCCTTCTCGAACTCAAGGTTCCGCGCAGCATCTTTCATCTTCTCCTCCAGATCTATGATGTAATCTGCAAGCTCATCCACTTCGAACGGATCGAAGTCTACAATCTTTGTCTGGACCTCTTTCTCAAATTTGATTATACCCTGAGCAATGTCCTGTATTTCCTTCTGAATTGAAACTGGACTGATACCATGTTCTTCATTATACTTGATCTGATACTTTCGTCGCCTGTTCGTTTCGTCGATAGCCGATTGCATTGCCTTCGACACATGGTCTCCGAAGAGAATGACCCGTCCGTTGACGTTTCGAGCAGCACGACCCATTGTCTGGACAAGAGCCCAGTCAGTTCGCAAGAAACCTTCTTTGTCTGCATCAAGAATCGCAACTAGAGAGACCTCCGGTAAATCGAGTCCCTCTCGCAGAAGATTGATTCCCACAAGCACATCGAACTTGCCCTGACGAAGTTGTCTAATTATCTCAATACGTTCTACTGTCCCAATATCTGAGTGAAGATATCGTGCCTTGATTCCAGCCTCAACCAGATACTCGCTAAGCATCTCAGCAGTCTTCTTCGTGAGAGTAGTGACCAGAGTTCTGTCACCCA
>Ga0114923_10001897_pt1 | contig 14301 bp, 22 predicted proteins | sample SumtaG_FD_89578 | JGI IMG/M metagenome (GOLD analysis project Ga0114923, IMG submission 89578) | Deep subsurface microbial communities from Indian Ocean to uncover new lineages of life (NeLLi) - Sumatra_00157 metaG | ecosystem: Environmental > Aquatic > Marine > Oceanic > Sediment | place: near...
CCTCGGGGGTGGCATGAACAGCCACGATAGCGGTACCCAGTTGGACGACGTGAACGTAGGACTTCTCATTGAAGCGTTGATATTTCATTCTAGATTCTCCTGTGTTGGCCATCGGCCTTAATGGCGTGGCGGCTGATCATGTATTGGGATGAAGCCATGTTGCCCTTGGAGGTGACAACAACGAGTACGGCACCGTTGCCCATGATGTGGGCCTCGATACCAACCACCTCGATGGCTGGGTGAAGGTGGGTGTGCTCGACTAAGGCGAGCTTGGTGGCGATGGGTAGTATGTGCATCTGGTTTCTCCTGTTGATTCGCGCACATTACACTAGTAGGCCGGATACTGGAAGCCCTATCCGACGAACGGTCGTTTATGGCTTTTGGGGGCATAGGACCTGCGGTATACTGGTATAGTTGATAGAGTAGACAGTAGTGTCCGCTCGCAAGTCCGAGCCACCAACTGAGGATAGGAAAATGACATCTGGCTAAAGACCAGCTCAACTCAACGAAGGTACGGGGGTACAAGTGAGTTTAGATAGCACATTAAAGAACATAAACAAGACCTACGGCAAGGGCGCGATCATGCGCATGGGAGACGCCGAGGTCGAACCCGTTGACGTTATACCCACGGGCTCCCTGTCACTAGACATCGCTCTAGGTGTGGGAGGCATACCCCGTGGTCGAATCATTGAGATGTACGGACCCGAGTCGAGCGGTAAGACAACGCTCGCTCTTAACGTTGTTGCTCAGGCCCAACAGATGGGTATGAAGGCAGCCATGATTGACGCCGAACACGCACTAGACCCAAAGTGGGCCGCGATGCTTGGTGTTAACGTTGACGACCTGTTGTTGGCTCAGCCAACGACGGCCGAGGAGTCGCTAGAGATAGTTGACCAGTTGATACGCTCCAACGAGGTTGGGATCATCGTAGTCGACAGCGTTGCAGCACTCACCCCGAAGGCGGAGCTAGAGGGGAACATAGGCGACAGTCACATGGGACTGATGGCACGGATGATGTCGCAGGCGATGCGCAAGCTAACCGCAAATATACTTCGCACCAACACGACGGTTATCTTCATCAATCAAATTCGGATGAAGATAGGCGTCATGTTCGGTAACCCCGAAACGACTACAGGAGGCAATGCGCTCAAGTTCTACGCGAGCGTACGCCTCGACATACGACGCAGGGCTATCCTAAAGGGTGGCTCGATGGACGATACACCTATCGGTACCAGGATGAAGGTTAAGATCGTGAAGAACAAGGTGGCGCCGCCATTTAAGGTTGTCGAGTTCGACCTTCACTTCGACAAGGGGCTCGACTGGTTGGGTGAGTTGTTCGACCTGGGTGTTAAGTACGAGCTGATCAAGAAGAGCGGGAGTTGGTACACGGTTCAGGACGAACGCTATCAGGGCAAGAGGAACTTTGTCGAGTACCTAACCGAGACGCCGAGGCAGGCAGACATCCTCCGCGAAGCAATCACGCAAGAGGTGCAACATGCAAAGGCTACGTAGTAAGTACGGCGAATACTTAACAGCACACAAGGACTCAGAGATGAAGCTGGGTCCAATCGCATTCCACGAGGTCGACGCTTGGCACCTGGAACTGAACCGGTTGAACGCCAAAGAGCAGGGCGCCTACATCGATCTCGATGACTTCGAGCTACGCAGGGCATGCTAGGTGAAAAGAAAGACTAGCATCACAGCTAAGCTTTATTACTTCTCTCTGATCATGACACTGATCGCCATAGTGGTGGTCGCAGTGTTGATTGAATTAATCCGGTGGACACCTTGAAGCACACGACGCCAACTAATCACCGGGCTAAGCGTAACAAGTACGCCCCACACCAGGGGCAACAAGAACGAGAGCGCCGAATGGGGCGCCCGATGATAGCGTGGGCTAAGGTTATGATGTGGGGGCAGAACAGATTAAAGGACGGACGATTGTGGCCTAAGGTTGACAATCGAGTACGTAAAGTTGACAAACAAAAACCCCCAACAGGAGACCAAGACAATGCCTAAAGATACAGGTTACTCAGTAAGCGTGAACGACAAGAGCCTGAGCGCCAACACGCCCTCGGGCTCAGCTAACGCTGAAGGCAAGATGAAGGGCATCAAGGGCTACATGCCCGCAGGTGGCAACCCACACGGCATGGGATGGCACGGCGGCGGCGGCAAGGACCAGTCGAAGCCTGAGACCGTGGATTACTCAGATCCTCAGGACATGAAACCCGACTTCTAACGATCATGGGGCTGAACACCAACTTGTAAAGAGGGTTAGTAAGCTCCACCAGATGTCGCTAGCTCAATTGGCAGAGCAGTGGTCTCCAAAGCTACGTGTTGGGGGTTCGAGTCCCTCGCGGCATGCCAATCTCTACCACAATAATATAATTGTGGGATAACAACCAATCAACTACCAATTCGTACCGATTCGGTACCTGGGAGAAAGATGAATATCATCAAAGAACTATGGTCGAAGAAGCTTCAAGAGCTGGCATTCACGCCGGCTGTGTTAGAGCATGCACGCAGAGTTTACGATCTTCGCTGCATCGCGTACACGGTGTCCAGCTGGGCAACACGCCAGCTATTCGACGCTGAGCCCGTGTGCATGGCGCGCATAGTGGTGAGACCGCGATGCGTAAGCTAGTGGATAGCGATGCCGGCGATGCCAGCGTGCGCAAGCTACAGGAGAACGCCACGATGCGCACTAGGCCGCCACTGTTTCAGGATCGAAATGAGGTAATGAAACCCGTCGGTGAGTACCCACAGCGCAACTGGGACGACCTGATGATGAGCGCCGAGGAGAACCCAGAAAGCCTAACCGAAAACTGCAGGAAGGCATTGGATTACATCGACCACGACCAACCCGACATGCAGCTAAGCAGGGAGGGCAAAGAGCTAGACCCCAAGACAGACATAGCGTTCGCGCCCGAGTCAGTGGGGCACATCGAGGATGGTGGCTACATTATACCTCCCGAAGCCGAGGAGTTGATCAGGCGCATGACGCCGCACAGTGAGGTGCCAAGGGGCAAGACCGATGCAGAGTGGGAGAGCGGTGAGGTAGGCGTACAGAAGCACTACGACATTAAGAACATGAGGCACGTCAGGCAGACAGTGCCCGACGAGCCCGACTGGAGAAAGCCACCCGAGGTCTGGATCGATGAGGACATACTGTGCAAGGTCCAGAGAGAGGCCGAGTTGCACCCATGCCACGATGAGATCGATGGAGCGTGCGGCCACATCAGATGCAAGCACTGCCACCCCGGCAACCTAGCCAACCACCTGGTCATCAGTGACCTTCGCGGGGGAACGTTCTACACGCTTAAGGACGGCGGCGTAGAGATCGATCTGACCGACTGCATGCTGATAGTCAGGGACAACGGGGAGATCATACCAAGCAGGATAGTTAACGCTGTTGCAGGGATAGTGACACTCACCCTTGGTTTGGGCGATCACGAGTTAGAGTTCGAGGTCATCGGTGGGTCTAAATGTCTAATTATAGACCCGGTTAGACCCCATGGGCGCTAAGGGAGAGCCAAAGTCAGGGGGTAGACAGCCGGGAAGTAAGAACAAGCGCACGACAGCGCTCGCTGATGCTGTGAAGTCACAGCTGGCTGAGCTGCCCGAGGGGTTCAAGGAACCACTGCAGATCATGATGGAGGTGGCCAACACGCCGGCTCCCATGGCAGAGATGACGTTAGAGCAGAAGAAGGCACTGGCTGAGACACTGAAGGCGGATCCGCTAGCGGCCATTGAGTTCATCAACCTTAAGCAGGGTCACCACAAGATTATAATGGACGCGGCGAAGAACGCGGCGCCCTATCGACACGCACGACTTAGTTCTGCCGAGGTTACAGGCAGTGAGAGCGCCGAGCACATTGCAGCGGTCAACGAGCGAATGATTAAAGAGCAACCAGGCGGGGACGATGGATCCTAAGCTATTCTTAATGGGCGTGTTGGCACTGTTCCTGGTGTGCGAGCTGATTGTCTGGTGGTGTGATCGACGGAAGCGTCGTGGGCCTTGATGTACGCTACTGGACTCATCGATTCCAAAACGGGTATGCCGGCTTTGAAGACTATGCTGAGATGCTACTGCGAATCGAAACAAAGCGCGGTGGTGAGGTCATCGCATTTAACTCAAATCAGCCACAACAGCATGTACTGGCTAAAGCAGAGGGACAGTATGATCGTCTCGGTTACAACCGCTTAATCATCCTTAAGGCCAGAAGGCTTGGGATGTCCACGCTTTCATGTGCTTACCTTTACAGAATGGTCACCATGTTCCCTGCCATGCGGGCAAGGATTGTGGCACAACTCGATGACACCACCAAGCAACTCTGGAGGTTTATCGAGCTGTTCCATAGCATGATGCACCCGCAGTTCAAGCTGCCGGCGACTGAGGACACCAAGACCGGCTTATGGTTTGAGGTGATCCGCTCAGGGATAGCAGTCGCAACAGCAGGATCAAGGACGGTTGGACGTGGCGGTACTCTGCAAGGTCTGCTGTTGTCAGAAGCCGCGTTCTATCCAGCGTCACATGAGTGGCGAGCTGGTATCCTTAAGTCCGTGTCCCGAGAGAAGGGAACATTCGTAGCCATTGAGAGCACGGCTAACGGCATGGGTAATGATTACCATCTACTCTGGGAAGAGGCTGTGAAAGGGAACAACGAGTTCCTGCCTATATTCCTTCCCTGGTACTGGGGCCGCGATAACGTGGCGCCACTGCCTAAAGGCATGACCCTATCTTCTGAGGAGATAGAGCTGATGCGAGAGTTCTCGGTGATCAGTAAGAATCACATCGCGTGGCGCCGGCTAGAGATCAGTGACCTAGCACAGAACCCAACGAAGGGTGGTGACCCCGATGACTTGTTTCACCAAGAGCATCCAAGCACGCCCGAGGAGGCGTTCCTATATTCAGGGCGGCCGAGGTTCGGTCGCAAGTTTCTTAAGGGGGCAGCAAAGCATGTACGATCACCCATATTCCGCGCAGAGATGGACCTGGAACGTGGAAGAATTAGACTGGAAGACCGAGGACGTTTACTTGTATGGCGCAAACCCAACCCGGACAGGAAGTATTGCATGTCAGGGGATCCCGCCAAAAGGCTCTCTCATGGAGATAATTGTAGCTCGTTTGTCGTTGATCTATCCGATGGTGCAACTGTCGCAGAGTGGTCCGGCAAGATACGTGCTGATTCCTTCGGAGTGCTCTTATATCACCTTGGCATGTGGTACAACAAAGCCGAAGCCATCGTCGAAAGCAACGGCGTCGGTGGAGAGACACTTAACACGATGGATCGAATGCATTACCCGAAGATCTGGTACCGAGAAGGACCAGCCAAGCCAGACGGAAAGAAAGAAAAGTCACTGGGCTTCGAGACTACGTCGAAGTCTAAGCCGTATCTTATCGCGTCCCTCGACGCGGAGCTACAGGACAACCCTGAAGCACTGGTGAGCGCTATGCTCATCGATGAGATGCATCACTTCGTGCTCATCGATAACGAACATCGCCCAGATATGCCGCCGAGAATGGAGGCCCAACGTGGTCATCACGATGATCGCGTTATTGCGCGTGCGCTGGCGGCGCTCCTCTATCGCAAGAGGGTGGGCAAGGTAATTATAACGGCCGAGGAGAAAGAATTCCAAGCTAAGGCCAAGGACCTAAAGGAACGCCAGGGACAAGGTGTTGAGAAGCTTAGAACATTTTTGGCAAAGAAGGCGAGCGCACCTGTCAAGCATGCACGCAAGACGGGTGGCTGGCGCAAGAGGGGGTTAGGATGAGACAAGAAGCTAAGAAGCCACACTACTTCATGAAGGGTGGTACGTAGTCGCTGGGGTTCCCAGCGTTCTATCCGTACAAGTACGACGATATTGTTGCTCTGTACGCAGGTCTATACAGATTAAATAGGGGGTTAGGGTAATGATCAAAGAGATACAGCACGAAAGCGTACGTCTGGACAACACGTTCGACACGCTGCACAAGTTCCAAGTGAAGTTCGATGTTGCGTTCGGCAAGACTAAGTACGCGACCATGGCCATCGCTACTGGTGTGCCGGCTGACAGCTTCGCCAAGGCCCTGAGGGAATGGGCCGATAAGATCGACGCGGAGTACGATGATGCGTACGGACCACTGCTAGCTGCAGAGGCTAGCGATACTGTTCTGCTTAAGAGTATCTTGTGGGAGCTGACGCACATTCGAGAGCAGATAGCGGCAGAGCGATTGAACCGCATGGTAGTTAAGCACGAAGGTGGTCAAGGTGGACTACGATGAAAGACTTTGGCTATCCAAGCGTGGCAGTACCAGAGCCCAACGCAAGTAACGGCGGGGGCGGCATGGCGATAGTCGAGCGACTTATCCCACCAAACATCTGGATGTGGGACCTGGGCGCCGATGGCATAACGTTTCATGTGCCGGTAGCACCCAATCGTATACACAGGCTGATGCAGCGCGTCGTCTTAGGTATACGATGGAGGCGATCAAATTAGGTGCATGTCGAATACGTACAACTAGATTCAAAGGGGGAAAGAGTAATGAAATACTTGGGGCACTACCTAATACATCACACCGGTTGGATGGACGTAGCTCTGGAGCTGGGCACCATCCTCGATGAGCTGAACATAGCTCGCAACGAGCGCCGATACACTGTGTACACGCACAAAGGCTTCTTCGGCATGGCATCCCTGATCGATGGGATGATCATGTACTATCGCGAGCACATGGAAGAAAAACACGTCATCAACGGCGTCGAGGTGAAGAACTACACCCACGGTCACGGCGTGTGGTTCAGCTGGGAGGTTAAAGCCAGAGACGGTCATACTCTGGCACCAGCGAAGAGTACGAGCTTTGACCTTTGGCCGAAGTATCCTACCTGTAAGCAGCTGTGAGCTACGCACACAGGTCGCGTAAGAAGGCGATCAAGCGCGGCAAGTGGAACCTGCAGCCAATGATCGATAGGTTTAAGCGCCAAGGTCGCGATGACGTCGTGACGCTGTTGATCAAGCGGGATGCAAAGTAATGGACGTCGCTACCATGACGTACGATGAGTTCAAGGCTCTGCCACAGGTCGTGGAGACTTACTCGACGGTCGACCCGGTAACACATCACACCATTATGCATATGGCTAAGCCCGTTCTATTGCTGGTCGAGGCATGGTGGCGCGACAGGGAGGAGGATCAGGTGTACGAGATCGGGTTCAAGCTCGAAGACAACGGACATCAGACATGGATGCGGCGCAGAACTAGCGTGTTCGGCACATGATGCTCAAGTTTGAGGAGAACTCCAACGTAGAGTGCGAGTGCCTATCGGAGCTGTTCTTTATCAAGATGATGAAGGTTACAGACCGGCGCAACGACGGCCGCGACTGGAATATAACGTGGGTCTGTGCTCTGTGCGATCACAACTATGACATGCAGGAGTTCCTGGGACTGCTCGCTAAGAACAGCCCAACACGACACGGTAAGGGGGTAGCACATGAGTAAGTTCAAAGAGACGCCCGAGTCGATAGCTATTGGAGTTGTCATGGTCATCTTGGGCATATGCTTCGTTGCTATTGTTGGATGGACCATCTATGCCGTGGGTTGCGTTGTTGTTCACGGACTGATGGGCTGCCAGCTGTGACAGCTATAGCATCGAACAGACGGATGATGGTGGGCGACACACTGATCGATACCGGTGGTGTGCGCAGCTTCAACCGCAAGGTGTTTAGGTGCGGTAACGGTGACATCGTTGGCATCTCGGGCAACTACGCCACAGCGCTAAACTTTGTCAAGTGGTACAACGGGGATAAAGATAAGCCACAACCCAGAGGAGACTACGAGTGTCTTGTCCTCGATTCCTATGGGGGCCTTACCATCTGGGAGTTCGGTGTCACTATGACGATCAAGGACGAATTCTACGCCATCGGTGAGGGCGCGCAGGCGTGCTTAGCGGCGATGTATCTGGGGCACACGCCCAAGACGGCGGTGCAAATTGCAAAGAAGGTCAACGTTCAGGTCGGGGGGCGTAGCCACATTGAGAGGATATAAGTGAGAAAAACAAGTGGAAACATACGTGGGAATGAGCTACGAAGAGTGGCAGAAAGAGACCGGGGCTAAGTCAGAAGTACAACGAAGATCAGAGAACGAGGCGCTGTTTCGCGATGCATCCGAGGGGATGCGCGGGATCCGAGGCTTCGCACTACTCAACCCAATGACAGACGATGAGAGGAGCTAACGTGCGCGACACATTCATTATCACCCTTATCATCGGCGGAGTAGGGCTCATATAATGCCGGCGAGTCCTGCAGGCTCCCTTGGCCTAATGGGTTACAACTTCGGAGGACAACAGCCCCCTGCACAACAGGCAGCGCCCACGCAGGGCAATGATCAGGGGTTGAAGGAACCGGATCAGAAGAAATTCGATGAGCTGAGCGGCAAGGCGAGAGAGGTTGGCGACACCCTCGGCAATAAGCTGCAAGCTCGATGGGAGGAGTGGTTACTGTCTCGCAGGTTCATCGAGGAGGACTGGTTGAAGTACGTTCGCGCCTACAATGGCGTGTACGAACCACACATCCTGCAGAACCTACACCCGGATCAGAGCCATGTCTTTGTGCAGCTAACGCGCATGAAGACTGACACAGCGTACAACAGGCTGAGCGACCTGCTGTTCGGCCCCGAGATGCATTGGGATATAGGTCCGAGCCCGCTGCCAGAGCTGAGCGAAGAGCGCAAGCAACAGTTACGCTTGGAGATCGAAGAGGGCATGGCGCTTAATCCAATGATGATGGGTGAGGAGCCGCCACTCGACGAAGAGATCGAGAAGGTAGAACAGGACATCGTACGCAAGGCTTCGAAGTTCATGAAGATGAAGATCAAGGACCAGCTTGAGAAGAATCACTACGAAGAGAAAGCACGCTCGTGCATCTTCGAGATGTGCGTGATCGGTACCGGCGTGATGAAGGGTCCGCAGGTATCGGTAGACTACAAGCCTAAGTGGGCTCGCACCTCAGATGGAGATTGGGACGTCATGGACGAAGAAGACATCGTACCGCGCCTCGATGCGCCGTCGTTGTTTGACATGTACCCAGACCCATACGCCACGAAGACCTCAGATGGTCTTGGTATGTTCGAGCGCCATGTCATGCGTAAGAACGACCTCGACTCACTGATCAATCAGCCCTACTTCTTACAGGACAAGGTGGAAGCGCTGATCGAGCAATACCCGAGCGGCAACCACTGGGACACGTACACCGACATCGAGCTACGCTTCGTGTCAGGTCAGAGTGTTACCGGTGAGCCCGAGCTTCGCTACGACGTCCTCGAATACTGGGGATGGGTGGATGGGCAAGACCTGATAGCGTCAGGCATGGACGCATCGAAGATCGACATCAACAAGTCCTACTACTGCAACGTCTGGAATAGTGGCGGCATCACGATCAAAGCCACGATCAGCCCGAGTAAGCCGACGAAGCAGATGTACTCGCTGATCACCTACAAGAAGGTGCTCGCGTCACAGTATGGTGTGGGCGTTCCATTCTTAATGAAAGACTCACAGGAGACAGTGAATGCAGCCGCACGAGAACTCATTAATAACGCAGCTCTATCATCAGGGCCTCAGGTTGAGGTTGCAATCGATCTCATCGAGCTTGATGCGAACGAAGACATCCGTGTCATCGTGCCTTGGCGCGTGTGGCCGCGAGTTGGTGGAGATCTATCGTACCCTGCTGTTCGATTTACGAACGTACCAGATACGACAGAGTCCATGGCAAAGGTTATTCAGATCTGGCGAGCGTTCGCGGACGAAGAAACAAACATACCGTCCTACACACACGGATCGACAGCGATGGGAGGCGCCGCAGGGAAGACCGCGTCGGGTATGAGTATGCTTATGGGCGCAGCGTCCATGGACATCAAGGGTGTGGTAAAGAATTGGGATGAATTCGTCAAGCGCTTCATCGAGAAGTTCTACCACTTCAACATGCAGTGGAGTGACGATGAGAAGATCAAGGGAGACATGGAGCCCGAGGCTAAGGGTAGCTCCGCACTCCTCGCTAAGGAGATCAAGTCGCAGCGCGTCGTGATGTTCTTACAGATGACCAACAACCCGGTAGACAACGCGATCATGGGACCGGAGCGCAGAGCTAGGTTACTTCGATCAGGAGCAGAGGCGATGGACATCGATCCAGATGACGCCGCGCCGGATCCAGATGAAGAGATGCCAATGGGCGACATGAACGTTCCTGGTATGGGTATGAACGTACCCGGCATGATGCCAGAGCAACAGGGCGGACCAACAGGTGCAGGTGGCGGACCACCCGGCACGAAGCCGAAGCCGGCAGGATCACTAAACCAGGCCGGTGAAGCAGCGCCTCCGGGCGGAGTTGGGATGGACATGGGTCCGCCTATAGCCGCTAGCGGCGGGCAATAGTGAACAACCTCTTCTGGATATTGGGATGGTCTCTACTCATCTTGATGATTGGTGGGGTACTACTTTCGTGAAACAGAAAGACTGGATCATCTACAACAAGCACGGGCACCTGTGGTGTCTAGCTATTCAGAAGACAGGAGACAACGCATGGTACTTAATCGAGTGGGTAAACTTCCAGGGATTATCTCAGCAAGAGCTAAAAAAGATGGTCGACATGGGCTACCACACGATGCTGCAGGCAGCGCTAAAGCAGGACGAATACAGGTATGTGATCGGCCGATACAACTTCTCACCCCTAGAGTTGGACAGCGGCTACTGGCGCGCACTGTTGCCAGACGGGATTAAAGGGAAGAAGTCAACAAAGGTTGAGATCGATAAGACCGAGTTTGAAAATCAGGTGTCGAAGCTGTTTAAGAAGTACCACACAGACTTCGAATACGGGGGGTAGCTAATGGCTAGACTACAGATCGACGAGCAGACAGCGAACGCTGTTAACTCAATTGCAACCGCAATGGAGCACGAGTGGGCGATAGTAGAAGACTACATCGCTAGGTCTCTGTGCTTCACGCGAGATAGGTTGGAGACGGCGCCCAACAAAGAATACGAGGCCGGCGTGGCTCTAGGGCTACGACACCTCTTCGAGTTGAGAAGGAAAGCAATCAACACCACGGAGCTGAAAGAAACTGGGCCTAGGTCGGTCGACAAGGTCATCATCGGTGAGCAGGAGTACACGAGGTACACCCAGCCACGCGATGTTGAATAACCCCTGCAGGGTATAAAAGCAAAACGTACCCTATAGGGTACATTCTACCAACGATTCTGTATCCCACGGGATACACCGGAGGAAAATAAAATGGCACAGCCCACATACGAAGAGAGCGAAGCTGCAGCTAAAGCGCTGCTTGATAAGTACAACGAAGGAACGTTGACACAGGACGACACCGACATGGAAAACCTCGACGACGTCGGAGAGATCGGATCGCTAACAGAAGCGCAGGCTGGTGAGCCCGCCATCGAGACAAAAGGGGGCGACGATGCGACCAAGAAACGGGACGAACCTGTCACAGACGACGGAGGAGATCCAGCTGGAGCAGGCCAGGAAACGGATGGAGAAGAGGCTGCGGGTGACGCGGGAGATGCTGACGAAGCTGGCAAAGGACCTGAAGGGGATGGGACTGACACAGGAGCAGATACAAGCGGAGATGCTGAGCCTGTTGGGGACGAGAAAAGAGTAAAGGACGCACAACGCAAGATGCACGAAGCAACCGGTAGAGCTGCCCGACTACAGGGCGAGCTTAACGAGGTGTTAGGGCGCGTTGCAGCGTTGGAGGCTGGTGGAGCAAGACAGCCGGCCGCAGCACGAGTACCAGAGGTTGACTTCGAGACAATGACGCCCAGGAGATCGCGACAACGTCCGAAGATTATCCAGGTCTTGCTAAGGTGTTTGCCGTGATCGGTGGACTGCAGGACCAACTGTCGGTGGCGAACGATAAGCTCGCCGACCTCGATGGCGAAGTGAGAACAACCACCGCCACGAGCAGTAAGAACGAATGGATGGCCGAGATCAGAAAAGAACACGCTGATGTTGATGCCATCCAGGGCAGCGACCCATTTACAGGTTGGCTCGAAGAGCAGCCTGACTACATCCGGCAAGCTGTGTACGAATCAGGAACGGTTCGTGACATGGTCACCATCATCCAGAACTACAAGGATGATGTTGGGCTCGAAGCACCCTCGGCAGAGGAAACTGCAAAGGCCAATGCGGAAACAAAACGACAGAGCAAGCTCGAACAGGCGCGACAAGTAACTACGCCTTCTCTTCGAAAGCCAGCTCGACAACATAGACCAGAAGACGGCAAGGCTGCCACCATGACTCAATCTGAGATAAAAGCGTTTAATGCAGACATCCAGAATAGGACGCCAGACGAGATAGCGGCGTTCGAGGCTAGAGTGGATAAGGCAATTGCTGCCGGCAAGGTCTCACCCAACTAACCAAGCGGTGCTGTTTAATTACCTGCACGCGCTTTCCAATTTAAGGTCCTTTACCACACAAGACTAAGATCTGTGTGGTAATGGCAGGAGAGTAAACTCATAGGAGATACACCATGGCTGCGTTATCAAACGTTGCACGTACTGGTGGTAACCTCCCTAATCGTTTCTTCCTGCCTGAAGTTTGGAGCATGAAGCTGCAAGCCAAGTTCTACGCGAACACGGTTCTGCACTCCATCGCCAACACTGACTGGGAAGGCGAGATCAAGGATAGAGGTTCCGCTGTATTCATCCGTGTTCGTCCGACCGTTGTGGTCGACGATTATTCGGTCAACCAAGACATTGTTTACCAAGACCTCGATGACGAGCGCTTAGAGCTGGACATCGACAAGGCTAAGTACTTTGCCTTCAAGGTGGATGATGTCGACCGCGCACAAGCGGACATCAAGATCCTTAACGAAACCACTAAGGACGCTTCCCAACAGATGAAGATCGTCGTAGACGTCGACGCGTTGGCTAACGTTCATGCGGACGCAACCACGGACCTGGGCACGATCCAGGTAACCAAGGTTAACGTGCTAGAGTGGATCGTTGACGCCGGTACCGAACTTTCGGAGCTTAACGTTCCTGAAGAGGGCCGCTGGGGCGTTCTAGCGCCTTGGATCTGTGGTCTGATTAAGAAGTCAGATCTCAAGGATGCTTCGCTGGCTGGCGACAGTACCTCCGTTATTCGTAACGGTCGTATCGGTGAAATCGATTCGTTCATGCTGCACAAGTCCAACCTGTTGGACGGCGCGAGCACTGCAACGGTCGGCGCACCTACCCACGCCATGTTCGGCACCAAGCACGCCATCACGTTCGCCTCGCAGTTCGTCAAGATGGAGACCTTGCGTCTCCAGAATACGTTCGGCAACGCTGTTCGTGGTCTGAAAGTCTACGGGTACAAGGTCGTTAAGGAAGACGCGCTCGTTGACGGTCCTGTCTTCAAGTAAGGACTAACGTTCATGATACTGGTCCTTATGTGATGTAAGGACCAGTATAGTGGACATCCCCCAACTAAAGCCTTGCCCAGGCTTCATTCTTGTTCGGGGCTATTGCAACTGGTAGAAAATTGCTGGCGGTAATGACGAACGAGGAGGAAAATTAACATGGCTACTATTGACTTAACCGCAGAGAATAGTTCTGCACGTCAGAAGCACGGCATCAAATCCTTCGTACATACCCACGGGCCTTTCGAGACCCACTACGTGGTTATGGACGAGAAGAAGATGGCCGAGCGCTTCTTGATCGACAGCGTAACCGCTGCTAACGACGATGTGTACGAGCTAATCCAGCTTGCTCAGGGTGATGTTATCATCTCAGGCTGGGCTGGTGTGCTCGTTGCCGGTGGCACCGCTGGCGCTACCATTGACTGGGGCACTGACGTCGATCCTAACGGGTTGGCTTCTGTCCTCGACGCCGATGCTACGCCTATCACGATTGACCAAACCGTCAATGCAGGTGGCACAAGTTCGTATCCCGAAATCCTGATCGTGGACAACACGGTTGACCTTACGGTCGCCACTCAGATTCTCATTCGCTCCGTGGCTCTGTCCGCTGGACGATGGGGCCTGAACGTCCTGGTCTACAAGGGAAGCGCGTTGCTTGACCTTGGCTTCGAGAACTACGTCGGAGATCCGAATACTTCCCCGCAGGTCGATATCCCGGCTTAAGCGGTTTAGTATCATTCTACTGGTGTACGGGAGGCTTCGGCCTCCCTATGCCTTCGATGGTAAGTGTGTCAATTAGCATTGCGATTTCCTCCTGCCCTTTCGGGACCTTGTATTGGATTGATAAACCGGATGCACCCCAGTTAGAAGGCATAGGGAGGCCGAAGCCTCCCGTACACCAGTAGAATGATACTAAACCGCTTA
>Ga0114923_10001898_pt1 | contig 14297 bp, 12 predicted proteins | sample SumtaG_FD_89578 | JGI IMG/M metagenome (GOLD analysis project Ga0114923, IMG submission 89578) | Deep subsurface microbial communities from Indian Ocean to uncover new lineages of life (NeLLi) - Sumatra_00157 metaG | ecosystem: Environmental > Aquatic > Marine > Oceanic > Sediment | place: near...
GGGTATGGATCAGCACCAGGTCAATGAGCATCATCTGTATTTTAAAGGGATATGCAAAGATTGCCTGGCAGCGAGTAATTAGACATCATGGGGCATGCTCACCACCATAATCATGTAGATGGAGATACGTCAATGGCACGGTTGGTTGTCACCATGCTGTTAAATTTCCTGATTACGGTTGTTGAAGTAATCGGCGGTCTTCTTTCCGGCAGCCTTTCCCTGCTTTCCGATGCTCTCCACAATTTTAGCGACGGCATCGCTATTATTATCAGCTATATTGCCATCCGGTTGGGAAAGCAGCCGCAAACTCCAAAATTCACCTTCGGTCTCAAACGGGCGGAAATCCTGGCGGCCGTTATTAACGCCGGTACTTTAATTGTTATATGTTTCTACCTCTTCAAAGAGTCTTATGAGCGTTTTATATCACCCCAGCAGATCGAGGGGGGGCTGATGATTGGGGTTGCCGGTATCGGGTTGATCGCCAATGTGATCGGCACACTGTTGTTGAAAAGCGGATCGCGCCACAACATCAATATCCGTTCCGCTTACCTTCACCTGCTGGGGGACGCAATCTCCAGTATGGCCGTGATTATCGGGGGAATTTGTATCTATTTCTTCCAGGTCTACTGGGTAGACCCCCTGTTGACGATTTTAATTTCCCTTTATATTTTAAAGAAAAGTGTCGAGATCATAAAAGAAACCATCGATGTGCTGATGATGGGTACACCGGAAAGTATTTCCATAAAGAATATTCAAAAAGAGATCGAAGATATGCCGGGCATCAAAAATATTCATCATGTTCATATCTGGGGTCTTAATGAACGGGTTATTCATTTTGAGGCCCATATCGATGTGGAAGATATGCCGGTCAGCCAGACCGCACAGTTGAGTAATCTTATTGAAGAGAAATTAAAAAAAGATCACGGTATCTCACATACCACCCTGCAATTCGAATCGGACAAATGCGACTCTAAAAAACTCGTGTAATCAGGGAATCTGTTGTCCAAGAACTCCCGGAACAGGCAAGCCTGTTCCCTACATCCTCGATTAACCGCCTACTGACGCACTGCCCCACTGATTCACTGCTTACCAAGTTCCTCCATATGAGCGGTAACTGCCGCGGCGAGTCCATCGAGATTGTATCCACCTTCCAGTATTGAGATCAATCTCCCCTCGCCTGCTATATGCGCAATCTCCATAATAATTTTCGTCAGTTCACGGAATCCATCGTCATCGATCCTGAAACCGCCGAGGGGATCATCGATACGGGAATCAAACCCGGCAGATAAAAGGGTTAACTGCGGTTTGAATTCCTTGGCCGCAGGCAGCAGGTCTTCTTTAAAGGCAGAGATGATTTCTTTATTTCCTGCTCCGGCAGCAAACGGCCGGTTCATGGTAAATCCTTTTCCCTTTCCTTCGCCGGTTTCATTATAAGCCCCGGTACCGGGATACCAGGGTGACTGGTGGGTACTCATAAAAAAAACCGAATCGTCGCTGTAAAATATATCTTGTGTCCCGTTGCCGTGATGGACATCCCAATCGGCAATCAGTACCCGTTCAACGTTGTATTTTTTTTGGGCATAGCGGGCAGCGATAGCAATATTGTTAAAGACACAAAACCCCATGCCCCGGCTCCCATTGGCATGGTGGCCCGGCGGCCGGACCGCGCAAAAAGCATTGGCGGATTTTTTTTCAAATACCGCGTCTACCGCCGCCAGCACACCCCCCGCCGCATGGCGGGCAATGGTATAGCTCTCTTTGCAAACGGTGGTATCACCGGTAGAAAGACTACCGTATCCTGCGCTGCATTCTTTTTCTACTGTTTCAATGTATCGTTTGTCATGGACCAGGGATAAGATGTCGATACTTATCGGTTGACTATCCAGCAGCAAAATGTTTTTATACCAGTCACTCTCTTTAACGGCATTGTTAATGGCAGTAAGGCGTGCGGGCGCTTCCGGGTGTCCCCGGCCTGTATCATGTTTAAGAAATAATTCATCGTAAAGATATCCCATTTTTTGCTTTACCTCCTTGGTTTTTCCTGTTTTTTTGTCCCCGGGCATAAAAAGAACAACCAATGCCGGTACAGTTTTTAAGAATTCCCGCCTGGTTATTCCTGTTTCTATTCTTTTCATTTCTTTATATTAACCTTTCTTTTTCTTTTTGTCCAGACCCGCTTTTTTTGGTGTACCTTGGTGTCTTTGTGTCTTGGTGGCAAAAAAAAAATAAAATATGTATATGTATTGAAATTCCAATGTATTTCCTTTAAAATTCAATTATGATGGAAAAATGTATTATACGTTTTGGATTGTTAGGTATAAATACGGTAAGGGACGAAACAATTAACGAGTGGCTGGACAAAGGCACACTGGGAAAAAACAGGACAATTCTTATCTCCATGGGATGGAAATTTTGATGAAAAGTAAAAGAGGTTTTGCGATAGCTGTGTTCTTATTATGGTGGTTATTCCTTTCGGTTTTCGCCACCGACAAGGAATATATGGTAAAAGCGATATATTTGGGAAAGTTTGCACAGTTTATTCAATGGCCTGAGAAATCTGAAATGACCGATACTTCAAAATCCTTTGTCCTTGGAGTGATCGGGGAAAATCCCTTCGGTTCCATTCTTGAAAAAGTCTATTCTACCGGGGAGAGGAAAATCAAAAATAAAAAAGTAAAGATCAAATACATCAGGTTTTGGGTGGAAATACCGGGCTGCCATCTCTTATTTATTTCAAAATCCGTTGAAAAGAATCTTCCGAAAATTCTTTCCATCACAAAGGACAAACCGATTCTCACCATAGGAGAAACACAAGGGTTTGCCCAAAAAGGTGTTCACATTAATTTTTATATCTCAGGGGAGAAAATTCGTTTTGAAATAAACCCTTTCGCAATGCGGGAAGCGTCGTTGTCCGTGGATTCCTTGCTCCTGGAGATTGCGAGAATTATAAAACCCGGGGAGAAATAAGATGAAATTCTTTCAAAATTTTTCCATAAAAAATAAATTGATTAGCATTATTCTTTTGGTGACGATTTTTGCCGTGGGAATAGGGTTCGGGGTCATTATTTATACTAACATCGATACCTTTAAAAAAGATATGATCAGCAATACCTCTTTGCAGGCAAAACTGATCGGGAGATACTGTGTTGCCCCTTTAACCTTCGGCTTTAAATCGGATGCCAAAAAAGTCCTGGCAAAATTGAAAGCGCTGCCTTCACTTACTAATGCGGTGGTTTACGATAAAAGAGGAGACATATTTGCCGCGTTTAATGAAAAAGAGGCATCCGGGATATCGAGACTTAAAAGAGAGGAATCTGCAATAGCATTTAAGGAAGATTTCTTAAATGTTTTTCAACCGATTACCTACCAGGGTAATAGATATGGAACCCTTTACCTGGAAGTATCCACTCTCTTATTAAAAAGGAAAATCCGGGACAGCCTGGTTACCATTTTAATATTAATTCTCGGGTTGTTCATTTTATCATATTTAATCGCCAATAAACTGCAGAATATCATTTCAGGCCCTATATTAAATTTAGCATCCATCAGCCGGAAGGTTTCCGAAAACAAAGATTATTCAATGCGAGTTGAAAAAAAAGGTGAGGATGAAATCGGGATTTTGTACGATGAATTTAACAACATGCTGAGACAGATTCACCTCAACAAAATCGAAAGAGACAAAGTAGAAGAGGAATTAAAAAATACCGAGAAAAAATACCGGGACATCTTTGAAAATGCAACCCAGGGCATTTTTCAATTTGCAGCGGACGGCCGGATGTTAACCGCCAACCCGGCTTTAGCCCGAATTTTAGGTTATAACTCTCCCAAAAAGTTGATAAAAAGTATTACAAACTTTGGAGAACTAATCTTCGTTAATCCCGAAAAAAGAGAGGAATTTATTCAATTAATCCGCAGCCGGCATTTTATCAAGGGGTTTGAATTCGAAGCTTTTCGCAGGGACAAAAGTATTATACATATTTCCAGTAATGTCCATGAAGTCCGGGATGAAGGGGGTGAACTCCTTTACTATGAGGGAATAATGGACGATATTACTGAAAAGAAACGGGCCCGGAAATTAAAAATGGCCAAAGATGCAGCCGAGGCAGCCAATCGGGCAAAGAGTGAGTTTTTAGCCAACATGAGTCATGAGATCCGGACGCCGATGAATGCTGTCCTGGGATTTGCCCAACTGCTGGGGGAACAGGTTCATGAAAAAAAGCAGAAAGAATATCTCTCCGCCATTACTTCCAGTGGAAAGGTGCTGCTCAGGCTGATTGACAATATTCTCGACCTTTCCAGGATAGAAGCCGGTGAACTGGAACTGCAATATGCCGCGGTCAATCTCCGTCACATCTTTAATGAAGTGGAATATACCTTTTCCCGGGAGGCCCGTGACAAAGGATTGGATTTTTATATAGAGATCGATGCATCCCTGCCAAAACGACTGCTGCTGGATGAAGTGCGGCTAAAGGAAATACTCTTTAACCTGGTGGGAAATGCATTAAAATTTACGGAGAAAGGCTTTATTAAAGTGGCGTTAAATACCCCTTATAAGAAAAAAGACCGGCGTTTGCAGGAGTTTATTCTTACGGTGGAAGATACGGGAATCGGTGTTGCCGAAGATCAGAAAGAACTCATATTCGAACCTTTTAAACAGCAAAAAGGCCAAAGTAGAGCTAAATACGGCGGTACAGGCCTCGGGTTAAGCATTAACAAACATTTAGTCGAAACGATGGGAGGGACAATTTCCCTGGAGAGTAAAATTGGAAAAGGCAGCACCTTTCAAGTAGTATTTAATAATGTTGAAGTTGTCCCTGATAATATCGATGCTAATGTCAATCGGAAAAAGGAACCCGGAGGAAAGATCAGACCGGAGACGATTCGATTTGAAAAAGCCACACTCTTGATTGCCGATGATATCGAAGACAACAGGACTTTAATCAAGGAGTATTTAAATTCGGAAGCCTTTACCTTCATTGAAGCGGAGAATGGGAAAGAAGCAGTAGAGCTTTCCAGGCACTGTCGACCGGACTTGGTACTGATGGACATAAGGATGCCGGTAATTGACGGATACGCGGCAACCCGGACTCTAAAAACTGATGAAGAATTAAAATCCATCCCGGTGATTTTGCTAACTGCATTTGCTATGAAGCAAGAAGAACAAAAGGGAAGAGAAGCCGGATGCGACGGTTATTTGAAAAAACCTGTCGATAAAACCAAATTATTTGCAGAACTCATGCGATTTTTGCCCTATTCTTCCAAAGAAAAAGATAAAGGATCGATTGAATCCGGGAAAGCTAAAGTCGCCGGGGAGAAAAGAACAACTATTGGATCATTAACACCTGGAACAAAAGCAAAACTCCCTGAACTGCTTCATCTACTGGAAAGTCAGTTAACGGATAGGTGGAATGAGATAAATAAAACATTTATTATCGATGAAATTGAAACTTTTGCAAAGGAAATAAAAGGAGTAGGAGAAAAATATAACCTGGATATTTTATTTCAATGGGGAGACCGGCTGCTCCATCAAGTAAACCGGTTCGATATGGAAAAAATGCCGGGGACATTAAAGGATTTTCCCACATTGATAAAAGAAATCAAAAATACAGTTAAAAACGTTAAAAGGGAGGAGAAATAAAATGGATGATAAAACATTTAATGACCGGGAAAAACCACTTATACTTATTGTCGATGATGAGCCCAAGAATCTTCAAGTATTGGGTAATATGTTAAGAGAGAGAGATTATAAGGTATCTGCCGCCACCAATGGCAGGCAAGCGCTGGAGATGACGGATATATCCCATCCGGACCTTATCCTGTTGGATATTATTATGCCTGAACCGGACGGCTTACAGGTCTGTAAACAGTTGAAAGCTTCCGAAGAGAAAAAAGATATCCCTGTGATCTTCTTAACGGCAAAAACAGATACCGAAGATATTGTAAAGGGATTTGAGCTGGGGGCCGTGGATTATATCACAAAACCCTTTAACTTAACGGAATTATTGGCAAGAGTAAAGACCCACCTGGAGTTAAGAAAAGCTCAAAAGGAAATGATAAAGCTGGAACAAAAAAATGCGCTTCTGGCCATGGCCATTACCGCCAACCATGAGATCAATCAACCCTTAACTGTATTGCAGGGAAATCTTGAACTTTTTCAAAACTCGATAGACAAAACCAAATTAACCGATAAGCAGCTAAATTATCTTACCAAAATGGAAAAATCTATTGAAAAAATCCAGGCTATTTTAGAGAAGATAAGTGATTTTGATTCGGTCCATTTTGAAGACTATTTAGAAGACAAAAAAATGGCAATTTTTAATAAGGAATGAAAGCTGTCCTATAATATGATCAGCAAAACCCCCAGTATCATAATAATAGCCCCTGTCAATCGTTCCTTGATTCCTTTCTCTTTAAAAATTAAAGCCCGATTTGTTTTTTGTGGTTTCGCGACACCTGTCACGATTTTCTCTCATTGTTTACACTGAAATTGAAAACGTCCGGGCGGTTGTAATGGCCGGAGGTGTCTAAAGTCATTCTCTCTTTGTAAATTCGTTCCAGGTCGGTTATCTCTTGAATAATGACACCTTCTTTATCAAATTGGGGTTCTAAAATATAACTTCCATCAGGTGCAATAATGCAACTGCCGCCTTTGAGGCTCAATTCACCCGGTTTATTTTCCAGGTGTTCGGGCAGTTTTAATTCTTTGGGGAAATCTTTCACCCGCATGATTTGACCCACCGCGACTACAAAGCACCGGCCTTCAAAGGCATAATGACGACTGGCCAATTGATGGATTTCATGAACCCAGGGCCATACCGCGATATGAATATGCTCATTACTGTTATGCATTGCCTGCCGGGTCAGAGGCATCCAATGTTCCCAGCAGATCAGCCCACCGATTCGACCCAGATGGGTTTCCGATGCTTTGAGCCCAAAACCGTCACCCGTCCCGTACAGCATTTTTTCAGTAAAGGTAGGCATTAGCTTGCGATGATGATTGACAATCTCTCCGTTGGCATCGATAGTTAAAAGGGCATTGTAGATAGTACCATTGCCAATGCCGTTTTTTACGGTTTCGTTTACGCCGATGCAAATGACTATGTGATGTTTTTGAGCTAAATCGCAGAGGATTTTTGTTTCTTTTCCCGGGACATTCACACTGTTTTGGTACATTCGTGCAAATACTTCTTTAGTCGGTTCATGGCCCCAGTAGGCCACTTCCGGGCATTGGTCTATCCACGAGGGATACCCGGAAAGCCAGGTTTCCCCGAACACCACCAATTCAGCTCCTTTTTTTACAGCCTCTTCTACCAGGCTGACGGCTTTTTCCATACTTCTTTCAATATCCAGGTGCACGGCCCCTGATTGAACGATCCCGATTTTAATTGTTTTTCTTGTCATTTATGTTGATCTCCTTTAATAAAAAGTTTTGCGGGGTCCAGGGGCGGTTTTACAAAAGAGCCCCTGGCCGCCGGAGGCAAAAACTAATACGTCTCCAAAATATTCCCTGATACCCTTTCAGGTTGTGGAGCCACCGAATATGCACCGTGTTCCGTAAATAACCATTTATGAAAATCTTGAAACGTACGAATTTCCTTTTTTAGCCGCAATACATTGCGCAGGCTTGTTTTTTCCTTTTTTACCCGGGCCAGTAAACTATCTTCATCGATGCCTTCATCAGGTACCTCTTCAAAGTTTATATCATAACCACCGGGCATGGAAGGGGTCTTTAAGTCGTAAACCCACTGGAAAATAGCTCTTGTCCTGGGCAGGTGAAATGCTGAGGTAATGACAAGTAACTTTTTGAAAGCTCTTGGTTCTACATGGATGACTCTTGAAAAGTATGCATTGCCGATGGTATCATAGGAACATGTTTCACACAAAACCTGTCGGGGATCGATGCCTTTTTTTATCAAGTAACCTGCGGCAGCAACCGATTCAAAAATAGGGAATCCATTATTGTCTCGAGGCGGTGGTTTATGGATTGTTCCGGCGCTCAGGGTGATAATGGGTTCACCTTGATGAATCTCGATCACCCGGTCCAATCGCCGCTGCACATATGGAGGAAGATCGTCTTGGTTTCTAAGTCCTCCTCCTGGGATCAATATGGCGTCGTATTTTTTATTCTGCATTTTAGTCTAAGCTTCCGCTCCCGGATGTGTTGGCATCATAGAACGGTTTTTAATATTTGTCATTTTTCCCGGTTTCATCGATTAGTCTTAATCATTAACATAAAAAAGAGAAAAATTCAACCCCACTGCGTGGGCCGCGGCGCGGACAACTTTTTTTGTTGACGTGCGTATTAATATATACTATATATATCTCTAATGCGCAGGTTTGAAGAATGAAGAAATTAATTATATTAGTCATTTCACTTAATCTTATATTTACTGCCGGTTACGGAAAAACCGGCAAAACGATCGAAAACTATAAAAACAGGACAAAAAAGGCAGAGGGCTTTTACAAAGAAGAAAAAAAACACGGCTACTGGGTCAATTGGTATGAAAGCGGTGAACGAAAAAGTGAGGGAGAATTCAATATAGGAAAACGGCACGGTATATGGATGTACTGGTATGAGAAAGGGACGAAACAAAGCGAAATAGAGTACATAAACGACCAAAGGCATGGGGCCTGGATCAGTTGGTACGAAAACGGAAAAAAAAGAGGCGAAGGGGAATTTAAAGATAACAATCGGCATGGGCCCTGGAAATGGTGGTATGCCAACGGTGTTGTCATGTTCGCGGGGGAATTCAAAGAAGATAAACCGCATGGTCTTTGGACCCACCGGTATCAAAATGGAGAAAAAAGATACGAAGGCAAATTCAGAGAAGGAAAAAAACATGGAAACTGGAAAAAATGGTATGAAAGCGGAGAGATCAAATATGAAGAAGTATATGAAAACGACATGAGAAACGGCTACTGGGTGAACTGGTATGAAAGCGGACTAAAACGATACGAAGGACACTATAAAAACGATGAACCCCAGGGGATATGGACCCGCTGGTATGAAGACAGGAGCAAAAGTGAAGAAGGTTCATATAAAGATGGCGTACGGATGGGCATATGGATCAGTTGGCATGAAAATGGCAAGAAAAAAGAGGAAGGAGAATATAAAGACGGCCACAGATACGGCACCTGGATAGAATGGGACAAAAATGAAAAAATTATAAAAGAAGAAGTATACGACGCTCCCACGCCAGGGGGGGACCGATAAAATTCACATCTTACCCCTGCTGAAAGAAGTACCCTTGGAAAAAAGGGGGCGGGGCGTGCAAAGGTGCAAACGTCTTGGTTTTATGATTATAAGAAGGGATAAAAAAAGGGACAGGCAGGAAAGCCAATAGGCAGCATTATTCCTTCAACCTAAACCGCCAGATGCAGTAGTAATCCGGGTTGGTAATATCCGGGGGGCAACTGATAACTTCGGTTTCGAATCGTCCATCGATGGTTTTAGCAAAGAGTCCGTATTCCACGATTCCAACGGTCTTACAGGGAAAATCCTCCAATCCTTTTTTTCGCCTGGCTGCCTGGACACGGCAGGTTTTAACCCGGTATTCCAGGGTTTTGCCGTCATCAGCCACGATGGTTTCATCTTCATTTATGGTGGCATACAGCCGGAAAGAGAGTGCCTTTTTCAGGCCTGCTATCCCTGAATTTTCTCCCAGTTGTAAGAACTCGATCAGCCGCCTGGCTTCGACAATGGTAAAATTTCGCCAGCTTTCCGTGTCCAGTTCGATGGCAACATCCATGCCGTACTTTGCTTCGGCAGCCAGGAACCAACAGCCGTCGTGGGCCAGCCAGTTTTTAGCGTAAACCTGTGTCAATTCAAATAATTCTTCTTTTGATAAGTCTTCAATTTTCTCAACGTCTTTCATTTTTTCGTTTCTCCTGCTTTTTAGCCACAAAGGTCACAAGGAAGTGGAGATAATATCCCGAATCACTAACGATAATTTGTTGGAATTATGCTTAACAATGCCTTCCCTGGCCTCTAATATGTTAGATGCATAGATTTTATATTTATTCCATTTTTTATCTTTTTGGTCAATTTCAACAAATACGGATTTTCGCTGCAAATATTGTTTTAAAATTTCTTTGTTTGGTTTTTTTGTATTATAAATTATCCCGTCCATCGTCTTTCCTAAAAATTCTTCAAGCTTTTTAACAAAATCATACGCCGTAAAATGATGGGTTTCTCCAAAGGTGGTCATGATATTCATTATATAGAGAATTATCGCATTGGTTTTATTAAGGGCTTCTTTAACCCCGGGAACGATAAGATTGGGAATAATACTGGTAAACATATCACCGGGGCCGATAATGATGTAATCCGCCCGGTTGATAGCTTTAATCACGGGGGGGTACACGGAAATCGCATCGCCGTGCTGGGGGACAAGGAATATATCTTCAATTTTCTCACGTGTTGAATTTTGCGGTTTATTAATTACATTTTCTCCATAAATACGTGTTCTATCGGTTAATTCAGCAACAAGTACGGCGTGATCAAGAGAAACCGGCAAAATGGTGCCCCGTATATCAAGAATTTCAGAAAATGCCTCGATCACTTCCGGGAAGCCGGCTGCATATTTAGAAAGCATTGCCAGGAGCAGGTTGCCGGCATTGTGACCATAAAGACGACCATCGGTTTGAAACCGTTCCAGTAAAATCTTTTCAGCACTATCCCGGTGGGGAGAAAGCGCAATTAAACATTTCAGGATATCCCCAGGTGGTAAGACGCCAAGTTCGCTGCGTAACCTGCCGGTGCTGCCGCCGTTGTCGGTCATGGAGACGATGGCTGTAATATCGATCCCTTCCAGGTCCCGAAGCCCCGAAAGCAGCACGGACTGCCCGCTGCCTCCCCCGATGGTGACAATGTTCTGTTTCTTATTATTCATATGGTTAAAAGAATCGGCCGGTGATCGGAAATCCTTTTCTCCTCGTCATCCTCATCATTAAGTTGAAGGACATGCAATTTACACTCCAGGCCGGGAGGAAAATCCTTAACAAAGGCATGATCGATAAGGATTTTATGTCTAAGGTGACTGTAGGGCCATCCCTGTTCGCTTTCCGTTTTTGTATAGTCCAGACCGGTGACGTCTAAATCTCCTTCCGGGAGAACGGGAGAAAATCCATATTTATTGCATAAATAGTCCAGCTCTTTTGTGCCGGGGCGGGCGTTAAAATCCCCCATCAAAATCACCGGGTTGGAATATTCATTCCCACAACATGCCGGATCAAAAAGGGCTGAACACAGGTTGTCGATCTGTTTGATCCTGTGAGCAGTCCCCCGGCTTTTTTCCAACTCATTTTTTGAAGCGAGCCGCAAATCGTCACTGGTTGTCTCAAGCTGGCAAAAGGCAAGATTTACTTTAACATCCCCGGTTATATTCAAGCCGTAAAAAATAATCGCCGACCTGGGCTCGGTATCCCGGTTCCCCCTATAATCTAAGGGATTATCTCCTTCCCTGGAAAGTGGGTTTAAGCCCGCGGGGCGTAGTTGAACACCCCTGGCCTCAAAGGGCTCCCGGCAATTAATAAGGGCTGCCGTGCCGTGGTGCACAGTATGTGACAACGTGAATTGTTCCCGGATTCGCTTTGCGGCCTCTTGGCCGCGCCATTTTTTTTCGATGGCTTCGGGATGACAATGGTCCCGTGAATTCAGATGAGATAAATAAAATTTGTCAAATTCTTTATTTAACTTTTCGCTAAAGCCTTCCGCAAAGTCGTCCAGGTCCGTAACAAGCCTTTTCTCTTCTTTTAATGAGATATCACGACCGCTTCCCAAAGGGGGGCACAAAGGCACATACGTTTCTTCATCGCCAACGCTTAAAATAACTTCGCTTAATCCTACGGCACAAATATTCCCGCCTATCTTACCGGCCACATTTCCCAGGTATTTTCCCAGTCCTTCGGGATTACTATTCTCGCCGCGGGCTGCGCCCGCACAGTTGGCGAATATAATTCCCGCTTTGTTGTCACTGTCAGTCATACCCGCCTCTTTTACGGTTTCCCCCGGGATTTATTTTATAAATCCAGGTATTCCAGTATTCCTTTTTTGTATTTATCTATGAACGCTTTATCGACTTTTTCAATGGGATTGCTTCCCAGGAAATCCAGCAATTTATACAATTCCTCTTTTTTCGCAGTTTTGCCGGGAATATTTTTTAAATTTAGAATATCCTCTTCTATTTGAAAATATTTTAGCTTGTCTTCCAGGGGTAACTGCCAGAATAACAGGAACCCCCTTTCCGGGAAATCTATACCCAAAACCTTATAGCAATATTGCATGAAGGCTTTTTCCAGGTCATTTCTCAGGCTGATAATTTGTTCTTTTTCATCGGCTACGTTTTTTAAATCACAGGGTTTCCCGAAAATTTCAAAGTACATTTTCACTTTCGGCTCTGTGCCCGACGGCCGGATCGTAACTTTCACGCTTTGGGTATTGGAAGAGTTATCAAAATGGTATATTAAAACGTTTCTCGAGGCAGTATCGGTTTCAGATAGATGCGGCTGCGGGTTTCCGGTCCAGCGATCGATTTTTTCGTTAACAATGAATTTGCCAAAGGAGTCGACCCGGTTGTTTCTTAGATGATCCATGATGTGTGCGATTTGCTGCATTCCTTTTGCGCCCAACAATCGAATCTCGGTTAAGTAATTATGACAGTATCCAAACATACAATAGATATCATCGATATAATCGATTAAGGTTCTATTTTCTTTTTTAAGTTCAGCGGCAAGTTCCGATACCCATATTGCAGCACAGGCCGCATCCTTATCGCGGGAATAATTCCCTATGATAAACCCATGACTTTCCTCTGTTCCTAAAATAAAATTATCGATATTATTTTCTTTTTCCAGTTTATTCATCTCATGGGCAATATATTTAAATCCCACCAGGAGCTCCGCGGTACAGCGGGTGCCGTTTTCTTCGGCTATTTTTTGTATTAATGACGTTGTCACGCATGTTTTTATTATAATATTATCTTTATTTAATCGCTCCCTTTGCTTATATTTTGAAATTCCATATTGGGTTAAAATGATTCCTATTTCATTCCCATTTAGAAATCTCCACGAGTTTTTGTGTTTCACCATCACCCCGATCCGGTCGGCATCGGGATCGGTATTAATTATTATGTCGGCAGCGATCTCATCGGCAGCGGGTATGGATGCGTCGAAAGATTCGATAATTTCGGGATTGGGGATATTGAAGGTGACATTTTCAAAGGCCCCGCTTAAATTGGATGTTTTTGGATCAAGGGTAATGTCGAAATTTAATTTTTTTAATACCGGGTAGAGAGAAGTAATTCCACACCCATGCAGCGGGGAATAAAGAATTTTCAGGTCTCTGGCCCCTGAAAGTGAAACGGGACAAACGGTATCAACATAAGCCTGGTCAACATCTTCACCGATAAACTCGATTAGCCCTCGCTGTCTTGCTTCATCAAAATCCATGGTTTTTATTTCTTTTACTTCCCCGGTCACTTCATCGACAAGCTCCTGGTCATATGGGGGGATCAGTTGTCCGCCGAATTCATCATAGACTTTTTTCCCGTTATCGGTGGGAAGATTGTGGCTGGCGCTAAACATATCGCCGGCTATTGCCTTTAGATGTCGGATAGTAAAGGAAAGTTCCGGTGTGCTTCTCACGCCGTCATACATAAATACCTTTATGCCGTTTGCCGTATAGACTTCGGCGGCTGAAACGGCTAATTGTTTACAATCAAGATTCATTACAGGATTAGGGAGCTCTTCATCATATATCCCTTTTTGACTGTATTTTCTCACATCATATGCCAGTACAACGCCTCTTTTCTTCGCTTCTTCCCCATATTGGTTGATTAAATACTGCGAGTGTCCTTGTGCCGATGCCTGTATCGTCCAGATGTTTATCCTATTGGCCCCGATACCCACCAGTCCCCGTCTGCCGCCTGTGCCAAAGGGTATGACTTGATAAAAAGAGTCCAATAAAAAAACCCAATTTTTTGAGTCGATCAAATGCACGATTTGCGGGACGTAGTCCTGGAACACATCGCCGGTTAACCACACTTCAATCGCTTTAAGGGCTGCATTTATGTATTTTTCATCGATATCTAACGTCCTGAGACCCGCGTTTGCTTTTTCCAGCAGTTCATTGGTATTAAAATTCGTAAGTGAAATCTCTTTTTTCATTATTCGTCTCTACATGATGCCCGTTTATCTAGTAGTTCGTTCTGAAAATAATGTGCATGTTTTCGGTGAGCCATGGGCGCGAAGCGCAAGGCGAGATAACGAGGCATAGTTGGGCTATGTCGAGGAAGAAC
>Ga0114923_10001899_pt1 | contig 14296 bp, 17 predicted proteins | sample SumtaG_FD_89578 | JGI IMG/M metagenome (GOLD analysis project Ga0114923, IMG submission 89578) | Deep subsurface microbial communities from Indian Ocean to uncover new lineages of life (NeLLi) - Sumatra_00157 metaG | ecosystem: Environmental > Aquatic > Marine > Oceanic > Sediment | place: near...
GAACAAGTAAACGCTATCTTTATAAGATGGTGTATGTTATAACAAGTATGGAATTAAACTCAACAGTCCTAAAGCGATCTACATTACTCCTAATAGTATTGATCTTACCTTTCAATGCACTACACGAAGTAGGACATTTGATCCCATGTATCATGCAGGGCGGTCAGGGAACTTTTATTGTTGGAATTATTGCAAGTCAAGCTACTTGTTCACTACTTGAAAATTCAATGGTGTTCTTCTTTATGGGTGGGTTACTAGCATGTCTAGGAGCATTATTACCACTCACAATCAGAAGAATAGCAAAATATCCAAGCATAAGAATAGTATTACTATCATTAGCAATAGGTCACTTAATGACAGCACTTTTAGAAACATTCGCTAGAGAGTTTTACATGTCAGATATTGCAAACCCAATAGTTAGTTTCGCAACTTTCAGTATCTATATCGGTGTACTTTGTTTCTTTGGAAGAAAAGAAAAGCTTAGAAAGGATAGATGGATTGGTTCAGTAGAAGCAGAGGAATTGCTAAAGAGGAATACAAAATGATTAACAAAAGTGATATACAAAAACATCTAACATGTCCTAGAGATAATGAAAACTTACAATCATTACATTATTTTTTAAGACAGAAAGTGAATACATGGAAGAAAGCAGATCTTAAAATCTGTCCAAAATGTAAACTGATAATGTTCTTCAAGAAGAACGCCACATACGTAATATATCCTGATATAGAGAAGGTGAAGATCTTAAGATGATGGTTTCAATGAAAGGCAGATTTGCAGATAGAAAAGAATTTGCGATAGTATTTGGCGTAATGATGTTGATTATGTTACCTGTAAGAATACTTCTAGTAGAGTATGTTAGTGATAATTGGTGGGGAAGTTTCGGAGCTATTTCTGCAATCGCTATCTTAATGGTAATCCTAGTCAAGAAAAAGAAACTTGGTAAGTTTGGTGAGATGTTTGAAAGACAAATGCTAAAGTTACACAAGAGAGGTTTAAGACGAAAAGTAGTTTTTGGAAATATGATCTTTGCACTAATAGTTACAGGATTGTTAATCTATTCAATCAATGTAGGTGATTCTACTTACTTGGATCAGAAAAATGCGATTGTAGAACAAGCAGGTGGCGAAGAAGCTTTGCAAGAGAAACTAGGTTCAATGGATAAAATGTATGAAGAAGTAACATTTGATCAGATACTAACAGCGTTCATAGCTATTCCCGTCTTGCTCTTTACACAATTCCCATACTTTGCAGGGTTGTGGGCTATTGAAAATGATCTTACAAATGGATTTCTATTACACTTAAGCACAGTGGCGTTCGTTGAAACATTAGAGTTCTTTGGGATCTTAATGTTCTACCGCTTTGCATTGAGGAAGAAAGCATGAAACCTTTAACAGAAATTAAACCGTCACAAAACGCTTTAGATAATTCTCTCTTAGCAAGAGCAAGAGATAATCAAGAAAGTGAAATAGATATACCAAGAGGAAATTGTGAAAAATGTGGTAAGCAACTAAGAACACCAAAAGACACCAAACTTTGTTGGTTTTGGTTAGGGTGGAATCAGGGAGTAATAGATTATCATGTTGAGCTAATGGAGCTAGAAAAGAAATGAAAGCATTTTGTAACACTTGTAATGGAATAAATTCTTTTACAGGAATTAATAAAGATGGAAAACCATTTTGTTGTAGATGTGGGGAAATAACATGAGAGATGTTACAGGTGACGACTTGGTAAGATTGACAGATGTTATCAAGTCATTAATCAAGTCCATTGACAAAAATACACTAGCAAGAGAGAGGGCTAATCGATTATGAAATCAATGGAAGGATTTATCAGATCATACAAAGGCATTCATTCAGTTACACTTCTTAGTGTTTTAAGATGGTATATCCAAGAAGAACATAATAATAAATGGAAACGTGGCAAAGAACAAATGGCAGAAACCAAAGCTATTGAAAGTATTCTGATACTTAGAAAAATTAAGTTTGAAAAGATTATAGGAAAAAGAAAAGTATGAGAGAGAAAATGCAACGATGTGGACAATGCACATACTCAATAAGAAATGAAGATAAAATGCTGAAACACTTGTCAAAGATACATGGAATACATATTGGGGAATATTAGATTGGCAAAGAAGAAAAAAGATATTGCAGAAGAAGCTATTGACGCAATTTGGAATGTATCTTTTCTAATGTTTGGTGGGGGTAAAGTCAAATGAAATTGTTTGGTAATCAGCAAACTTTTGAGGATAAACAAAAGATCTTAAAGTTAGTAGAGTTAGCAAAGAAAAAAAGAACCGAACCACAGTTAAGACATGTTCTCACTCAATGGCGAATCACAGGTTTGAAACAGGACAGAATGATAAAGGAAGTAAAGGATAAAATTGCAGAATGATAGAGATAATTAAGATCTACAAGCGAACATTTTCACTTGCGATGTTACTGTATCTTGCAGGGGTTGTGTTAATTTTACTGAATCATTTTACCATTCTAACAGTATTTTTTCTACACTATCTTATGTTTGGAATGGGAACATGGGTTTTGATTTCAATGTATAGAAGGCACAAAAAATTTCGTGGGAGCGATGTAACATGAATAAAAAGTTAAGAAGACACATTTCAGATTATTGGGCTACGTATGGACTGTATGGTTTTGCTTTCTTTATGGCATGGGTGATCTTAAAATGAGTAAAGAAGGATTCTACGGAAAGAAATACGGAACTTTCACTTGGGTTAGAGGAACTATTGACATTCACGATCTTGATGACTTAAAATATGTAGCAATATGTCTTAAAAAGATGAGAAAGAGGTTGAGAGCAAAGTGAAAGAGTGTCCACGCTGTCATAGGAAATGTTTAGAAGAAGAATCTGTCTTAAATTCAATTTCACATGTTGGGAATAAAGTTGAAATTTGTTCCAAGTGCGGACTAGAGCAGGGAAATGTTGGCTTGTTTAACACAAAAGATGACGTTGAGATCTTAATGGAAGAACGTTTTAGAAAGGAGTTAGGAGTTCATTGAGATACAAATCACAAGCCTACGTTGGAGTAATTGGTCTAGTCGCAGTAGCATTATTTCTAGTAATTTCATACGCATTTATGACAGAAGTAAATTGGTTAGTTCCTGCATTTAGCATTCCTTTCATGGTGGGCTTTGCATATTACTCCTATGCAAGTCTTAAAGAAGGTAGAGAAGTTAGAGAGAAAAGACGAAAGGGAAGGTAATGAAATGCCAAAACGAAAAGATGATGGTTACTCACATTATGAACAAGCAAGAATAACTCGTCTTAAATTATATGTTAGGGAATGCTTGGTTTGTCATAAAAGATTAAAAATTGATCAAGAATGCACTCACACTTCTAGAAGGAAACTTCACAAAGGCGAAGTCAAAAATATTGATTGAATTAATGGTCTTTCTCTACGTAGGTGAGAACGATAAGACGATCCATTTGACAGTAAAAAAACGAGGTTACAAACTTCTTTGCAACGATAAGAAAAAACTAAACAAACACAGAATTGCAAAATCAATCACAGATATTTTTGCTATTGCTCCTGAACCAAGAAACAAGACTAGATGTGTCCAATGTGAAAAGAAAGTTAAGATCTTAATCCATGAGATGAATCAAGACTTAAAACTTTGAATGTTTTAGATGATGTTGTGGTTAGATCAAGCCATAAGACCAAATAGGTTTCATCGATTAAGTGGTGGAGAAACAGGTCAAAAACTTGGCATTCCTCGTTGAGTGGAATCATTTAGACCACACACTCTTTTGGAACTCGATCAAGTTGAATCATATCTTAAATATGTCCAAACTTTTAAGATCTTAAATTGGTATTGAGTTTAGCATTCATTCTAGCGTTCATAGGAGCAGGTGTAGCTCTCTTGATAGGTATCAGCATATTTTCAGAAGTTGAGGGAGCATTAGCTAGTGTTGTTAGTGGTGGTGGTGTTCCTGAATCCGAAGAACTGCTTGGACAAAATACTGCAACAGGTGATCAACTTATTCCTGATGATACTACAAACCTATCTTCTATCTACACAGGACTTGATTCTACTGACTTTATTACAGGAGTTTCAATCCCTGTTTCTGGTGTTGAATTAACTGATTTCGGTAAGGGGGGATTTTTACTTGTCTTACCTGCTGATTATTCGATTGGGTTATACGATTCTAGTGATAATTTATTGGCATTTCAATCAGGTCAAGTTATTGCAGATGGTTCACAAGACATTGAAGTTACATTTTCAAGTCCTGTTCAAGTCCCGATCGATGGGATTGTTGCTGTTGGAATAAAAGGATTTGACACCAACGGAAACAGCAACATAAAATATCTTGGCGACACAACAATTTCGGACTTTGACGAACTTGATGGCATAAATGATCCTATAATTAATGTGGGTAATACAGATTGGTTCAGAGTTACAAGTACGGATATACAAAGTTTTGATTGTTCAAATACAGGATCAGCAAAGGACAAAAGTTTTTTCGGAAATCTTCATACTGTTGGTGGTATTGAGGGAAACGCAACTGCATTACCACCAGATAATTGTAGTGCAAGTATAATGGATTATTCAACAGTATCAATTCCTGACAATGCAGTTATCGTAAAAATTGAATTAGAAATAGTAGGCATATCTTCTAGCACACCACCCGCAAGTGCAACAAGCACAGGTCATAAATCTGTGATGATTGGCGATTTTGTATCTGAAACTACTGATACCGCAAGTGTATTATGGACAGATGTAATTACAAATTCATTTGCGTATCAAAATGGTTATCAATGCACAGCTCCTCTTTCCTTACAATTATCTAGTTCAGCGATAGCTGATTTACAAAGTGCCTTAACAGGTGATGATACATTTGGAATTACATGGACAGATTCAAACCAACCAATCGGAACTAATGATAGACCTGACGGACTTGGAATTGACAAAACACAATATTCTTGCATATTAACTGCTCCACCTGACATGAAAGTAACATACTTTGTTACAACTAACGGACTACCAGATGGATTATCAGATCCATTCATTTCTGACGGAACAACTAGCAGTTCACAAAGAACAGTAATCACAGTATTAACCGCAGGTAGTGTAAATGAAGAATTTGCAAAGGCAAGTAACATAGCATATACAGTAATTGGAATAATTCCTGTTGCGTTGTTCTTCTTCCTCTTTGCTATATTTGGCGGTAGAGTAGAATGATCATTTTAAGATCACATTACCAATATCCGAATTAAAGTTCACATCGTAGAGATGTTTGCTTATGTTAAATTCAAGTATGGGTTTGTCATCGGTATTGATTTCAGTATCGAGTTTCTTTATTGTTGATTGGTCAAACAAGAACAAATCATTCTCATATTCATCTAATGCAACCTTTGAACCGATTATAATCAACTGTTGATCAGAACCAGATTCCATTTCATATCCATACACAAAGGGAAATACTGAATGAAATGTGTTATACAAAGTGTAAAAGTCATAGGTTGTAGATAGATAGACGGGAATCCATTGTGCAACAAGACCGTTTTTAGTTGTAGATTCATCTAGGATCTTAAAATACTCTTTTGTGTATAGGTTACTATTTTGATTGTAGGGATCAGTTGGTTCTGTGATTATTATGTCAAATTTATCTGAATTTCTTACAAGCCAATTTCTTCCGTCATCGATAATTAATTTGTGTTGAATTTCATCATAGAATGACTTACTTGCTTTGACAACACTTGGATCAATCTCAATGGTTGTAGTATTTACATTCTTACCAAGTTCAAAAGATGTTGTGCCACAACCTAAACCGACATTCAATGCACTTGTTGGATTGACACTAAAGTTATCTCGATAAAGAGTTAATGGTAAATATGCTAGGTTGTTCAATCCCTCTACTGACCTTTCAAAACTAGAGCATTGGTTCTTTCCGTTTATTTTCAATACTATTACTTCTTTATCAGAGAATGGTTTTTGAACAAGTATTGAAGCATAAGCACTTTCATCATAGAATAATATCTCACTATCCTCTCTTTCGATTAGTTCTAAAATATTGAAAGATTTGTTTATGTAAACACCATAGTTTAGAACTTCAATATTGTAAGCAGGAAATACAGCTAAAACTAGAATCATAATGACAACAACGGGAAATATAACTCCTTTTCTAAGTTTTTTTTCACTGATTAAAACACCAAATCCTACTGTGAAATTAATCGAAGCTGTCACTATAATTGTAAGCTGAATCCCTAAAATCGGAATCATTAGAAATCCTGCACATAGCACACCAATCATCGCTCCAAAACTGTTTGATCCGTCTAACTTTCCAACTTTAAGACCGATAGTTTTAAGATCATTTGAGTATGTTTTTAGCAATAGTGGAAGGGTTGAACCCATTAGAGTTGTGGGAACTATCAACAGAAGGATAGAAAATAAGACTTGTAGAGATAGGAATAATTCATAATTTGGAACAGTTGCATGATAAATCATAGAGTAGAAATCAGGCAGTAGTGGGAAAATTAAGAGTAATAAAATGCCATACACACCGATTATAATTTGAGTGAATCCAAAGTATTGTAGTGGGTTTCTCAATCTATCGGTGTATTTCCCTGCAACCAATGAACCTACACCAAGTCCTAGAATGAATGAAGCAACTATTGTTGTAACTGAATACAACGTAGTTCCAAACACCAACGAGAGTGGTCTAATCCATGTAATCTCATAGATCAACGCTGTCATACCAGATACAGCAAAAATTATCAGAATTAGATTAGAACGCAGAGTATTATCTTGTAAAGATATTACAATTTAAAGTTACTTTGATCGGCTATATATCAATTAATATCCTAAATAACTCAATTCAAGAGAGGAAACATTGGTAAATATAGAAATTATCATAGGGTTAATTGCGATTGCTGTTCTAGGAGCTGTATTCATACCGATTGCTTTTGACGGTGGCGGTGGCGGAATTGACTTTATCGAGTGTGAACAAAACGAGATCATAAAATACGTCTTACTAAACGGAACGCTGACTTGGACTTGTGCAGAAGATGAAACAACCTCAACAGGAATCAAAGAGGGAACATTTGCCAATGAAAATACAGAGTTTAGACCACACTTAGTTCAGGGAACAAACGTTCAAGATCCTATCAAAGACTTTGGCGAATATGAGATTAGAGTTTTAGAGTATCTACCAGATGAATTTGGTGAAACATCATGGGATTATCTAGTTCCCGAAGATTATGTGTTAGGTGAGGACATGGAGTTTACTGTTTATTGGATAAAGGAAGACGGATTACCTGACACATCTATTGTTCCTCATTACAACGAAGAAAGTACAGCATGTCTATCAACTACAACCTCATCAGTTCCTCTAAACATCATAGATGGTGTAGAGTTTGACTTTGTAGAAGGTGAAGATTACTTAATTCTAGTAAACACCGCTTGGGGAAATGACGAAAATCATCAGGGAACAAGTGTAATTGATGTTAGACATGGTTCAACTGTCTTTGAGGGTAGCCGACAACAACACGTAATCCACAATGCTTCGCCCTTACCATGTAATGTAGATGAGGATCTCTACAAGTATTTCTGGTGGACTATGTGGACACCAAATGCAACAGAAGCTACTGAATCTATTTCACTCAACATTGATAACAATGATAATCTTAACTTTACGAGTTTAGGAGCAATACTTTATGATGATACAACCATTTCAATAGTAAAACTTTCAGAAACTTTTGTTAAAGATGTAGATTATTTCTTTAATCAGAACGATACAAAAGCAGATATTGTAAACTCATGGGGAACAAACAGTTCAGCAACACTGACTTTTACACCAAATACAAACAATACTGATTGGTTAATTCTTGGAGCAAATCTAAACAATCAAACTTCAAAGGATTACAGTTATGAAACAAGATTACTTACTAGCGGTTCACAAGCTGATACTTTACCATTTATTCATAGACAGGGCGAAGCTCAAACTACTTCTGTTGGTGGTATTGACGCATTTGAAAATGACTTGCACTCTTTCTCTAGGGTATTTAATCTCTTTAATGACACTTCAACAACATTTACAGTTCAAACACAAACAGAAGATGGAGAAACCAATCCCGATGTAGATCAACCTGTCCCTGATCAAAGATTACACAATAGTATATTTGCAATAGATCTTTCTGCATTTGGTAGCCACGCATTTGTTTGGAATCCAAGTATAGTTGATCTTAATGGTGGCGACTTTGACACGGAATTAGCCACTGTATCATTAAACGCAACTACTGATGATAAGAATATGTTAATTATTGCAGGTGTAGGAATTGAAACTTCAAACCCAAATCTTAGAACACAGTTAGATGATCTTGATGTACTACCAGATGAAACATTCCAAAGTTATGATTGGGAAGATCAAATTGGAAAAGATGACATAGGAAGATGGACTTTAACTACAATAGCAAATCCAATCTTATCAGGAACACACACAGTAGATGTTGATGGGGATAAGAGTGGCGGTAAAGGTTCACAGTTTGTTGAACAAACATCACTAATGGCAGTAATTTTAGAAGCTGAACCGCTAATTCCTGCTGTTGAAACTGTTTGTATGGAAGTTAGATTAATGTCAGTTAATGTTGGCGAGGATCTATCTTCAAGTGTAGTTCCAACACACACAGAATACAAAGAAGTATGTTCAGGAACAGTTGGTGGAGCTGACATACTTAGATCATTTGTATTTAATTTCAACAATACTGAAAATCCATTTGAACCAGAAGAAGTTGGTATCTTACAGCTAAAACGTCATGGTGACAACAGTACAAATGACGATTATAATGGTAAAGTCTTTGCGTTGTTTGGGGAGTTACAGTGGATCGTCATTCCTTAGTCATCTTAGCTTCCGTATGTACGGTAGCCATAGTTGGAGTAGCCTTTGCTGATCAACCAGATGTTCCGTTGTTAGTTATAGATACAGTTGGTGAAGATGAAGTCATATTCTTATTCACAAGCTCAACAGAAGGTAGCGGTGGACATTCTTTTGATCTTTATCGCTGTTTAGGTCTAGTATGTACGCCAACAATACAGGTAGCAAACAACATATCCTCACCGTACACTGATGAAGATCTTACACCAGAAACCGATTACTGTTGGTTAGTTGAAGAATCACATGGACAAACAACTTCACAAAGCAATATTGTTTGTGCAACTACAACAGGATTTCAGGGCGGTGAACCAGATATGACTATCTTCACAAAGAGATCAGGCAAAGATTCAATCACAGTAACTTGGTTATTACCTCTAACTGAAAAGGGAAATGGGTTCGTTTACAACTATGATATTGAAAGAAGTGACGATGGTGGACAGAACTTTTTCCTAATAGGACAACAAACAAGACAATTTGAAAGAGTTGTAGTTGATCATAACAACGATTACAGGGAAGTTTACACCTATCTAGACAAAGATCTTGACGCAGGTGACATTAAGATCTACAAAGTTTCTGCAAAGACAGGTTCAGGACAGGGAGCAGGACAGATAAAGTACGTTTCACAAACTGATCCTATCAGAGTTCCACATGACCTTACAGGCTTTTTGATTAAAGCCAATGGTTACGGTATTGAAACACAGGTTAGTGGCACACCACAACCACCGCTAATGTTAGGTTGGTTTCTTTGGTTCATGCCAAACGCATTCGGCATTGACAATCCAATCTTTACTTCGTTACTAAGTCCACAGAACGAAGTTTTTGAGATAGACATTGTGCCTTCACCAATTCCATTCTATGACGCAGATCAATGCCAACAGTTCTTGGATATTGCATTCAAAAGAAATTCAGATAGCGGTCAAACCTTAGAATATATTATAACTATCGTAGATAACGGAACTGCAAGACACCAATTTTCTGACACTGTTCAAGTCACAGCAAAAAGAGTGTTTAACAATCAATACTATATTCCCTTTGAAGACCAAACAATTACTGACTTTGAGAATATCACAGTTCAGGTAGATGTTGATTCCCAAGTCGGAGATCCTAGATCTTTTGAGCTTTATTCAGTTGATTTTTTCATACCAGAGGACAATGGAGCATGTTGAGTTATAATGTCTTAATTAACCCCATAGGAGAGATCAAATCATGCCGATAATGGAAGCTGGATTGTTTGCTATACTTGTGGGTATGGCATTTATTTTTATGATGATTTCTTTCAAATTTGGAGCATTATTCAAACTGTTCTCAACTATTCTTTTCTTTGCTTTAGCGGTGATTTTATTTGCGGAATATGACATAGCATTCACGTCAGTTACTACATCAGGAACTACGACAATAGAAGATATTCGTTTCATCATTGATAGTTCAAACGGTTTGAATATGATGTTAGCATGGATATTTGTAGGACTTGGTGTATTCAATGGAGCGTTATTCTTTATCGAGATGATTCCGAGATGATAAGTAATGGCTAGTTTTTGGAACTTGTTCATATTGTTTGTTTGTCTTAACATAGGTTCTGTAATGTTAGCGGGAGCTTTTGGAGCTTCACCTGCGTTTACGGGAATTGATTTTTCACCTATAACTCCCGTTGATTTTCCCGAAGCAATATTGGTAGATTACACAGCTGATCCTGCTTCAAGTTGCGGAACAACCAATGGTTCTTCTCTCATAGGTAAATTATGCCAAGAGGGAAAGATACAAAATCTGAATGTTTCAGCTATTGGAGCGACAGGAGAAGATTCGATTGTTAGTGTTACCGAAGAATTAGGTATAGATGATTGGCTTACTCAAGTTTCTGACTTTTCACAGATGTTAGTATTTGGTGTTCAACTCTTTTTTAGTGCAGTTACAGGCGGTTTCATCGTAAGTATGATTACAAATTCATTCTTTGCTGACGAACTACCTGTGGGCTTTCTTATTGGTGTCCAAGTCTTAATAGGCTTGATGTGGATTGGACTATTCTTCGGCATGACTAGAGTAGGAAACCCTGAAAATATCTAGAATAGGTGTCATTTTAATATCTTAAATAACCTAGCCAATGAGATTCGATAATGGTATTGAGCTTAGGGTTCATTTTGTCATTTATTGGAGCGGCAGTAGCTCTTCTAATTGGTATCTTGATCTTCTCCGAAGTGTCCGAAGCAATCGAATGCCCAACAGGAAATGGTAACGCAGAGTGTGAAAACGCTAAGAACATCGCTTTCACGGTTATAGGTATCTTACCCGTAGCTCTATTCTTTGCCCTATTCGCCATATTCGGCTCGTTGGGTGGCGGAAGACAGTAGAGAAATCTACTACGTGTTGTAGAACCAACACACCAATTTTCTTTTTTTCATCTTAAAAAAAACAAGCGTGTAGCTAAAAATCGTCTTAAAATTGTCATTTTAATATCTTAAATAACCTACGGATTCAGATTCGATTAATGGTATTGAGCTTAGGCTTCATTCTCTCCTTCATCGGAGCGGCAGTAGCCCTATTGATCGGAATCTTAATCTTTTCCGAAGTCAGTGAAGCAATAGCATGTCCCGTAGGAACAGGCAACGCAGAGTGTGAAAACGCTAAAAATATTGCCTTTACGGTCATTGGTATTCTTCCCGTAGCTCTATTCTTTGCCCTCTTTGCTATCTTTGGTAGCTTGGGCGGTGGAAGACAGTAGAGTTAGATTAGTTCTTCCACCTAAAACGTGGAACAACTCCTTTTTTTATTTTGATTAAAAAAAACCAAAAAACCAAATAGATCTTAATAATATGTCTTAATTAACCCTAACTTCTGCAATAGTTGTAATGGAAGTTTACGCACACATTAAGATCTTAAATTATGGTGGTATAGCATGGCAGTAGCAATAATTATTCTCGCAGTTCTTTCAGTCTTTGCAGTAGGAATCGCCATGATTGTATTCATGCCCGTAATGCACGATCTAGCTTATGAACAAGAAATTTGGATTGACGCTCCACAGGACGCAAAGATTGTTAGGAATACAATTTACAATGCCGCACTAGCTCTGCCTATTTTTATGATTGGAGCAATTATCCTATGGGCTTACCTATCTGTGACAAGAAGGGATGTGAGTGAGTTTTGATTTGAAAAAAAAAAACAACAATAAATTACTAAACTATTCATTTCTATTTTTAATTCTAACGATTGGATTTCCCTTTCAGTCAATAAACATACCATACGGTGAGGGTGAGTTTGTAAGTAATATTCAAATAATTAATGGATTGTTAGGAAATGGTTTCGTTGGTAAATCAATCTTTGATCCTAGTACGTACGAACAAGAAGCATTACCAGAAGCATTCGCACAAACAACCTATCCTATTGTAGAAAGAATGGAAACAGTAGAGCATACTCAATTAACAGATACAAAACACATTTCAAAATTAGGAATGCCAAGACATATTCTAGATAATGAAGGTGATTGGGTTGCAAATCTTTACAATGAAGATGAAAACGGAGTACAATTAGAAACGGGATATTTCTCTTATTGGTTTAGTAAAAGTGCATGTTCAATGTCACTGTTTGAAGCAGGAAGAATATCAACAACATCATCGACAATATTCAAAAGCAATACTTGGGTAGCTAAAGTTGCATTAAACGGAACTGATAATTGGTTTGACGTTTCACAAAACACTTTGCCATGTGTAGTTACAACAGAAGTAACTGATAGATCTGTTACAATTAATTCAACAAAGTCAGATATTAACGGGGTATTTACTGTAATTCATCACTACGACATTTACAAAGGAATGAAAGAAAGTGCATATTTCACAAACAATGATCCTGTATTACTAGACCACAAGTTCTCTTTCTCAAATATTTTACAAGATGTTCCACCTAGTTTATTGTTTTTAATTTCTGATCCTGTGGACATTCTGAAAACACAGATGTATTCTCACTACCAATCACAATTCCAACCATTAGTTTTTGGCGGTAATGCAACAGTGTTGGATATACCAATTTCAAATACAACAAACATACTACAACTTGATCGGTCAGATTTTATTTATACTGATAACGGAAGTAGTACAAAAGTAGTAAACGGATTTTCATGGATTCAGGGAATTAATAATGCTCAATATAGAAATTGGGAATATTCGTTTTCAAATGAAGAAGATTTTGACAAACTGTGGTCGGTAAAGTTTGTATCTAATCCCGACTTCTCAATGGACACATACATTGATTTTGCCAACATCTTTGAACCACTTCCTGTTGGAAATACAACAAGTATAGATCCAACAATTAATACATTTTCTAACTTTGATTTTCAGAGAGTTGGATTAGGAAATTCAGGTGTAGCTCAAAATTGTAGTCAAGCAACAGTTGGATTTAGTGAGAGTAGTACATTTGGACTTTCAGTATCTTCTGACCAAAATAGACGAGTTGCTTGTAGTTATCCTATAATGATTTTTGATATATCAAGTATTCCTGATGACGCAGTTCCGATTCGAGGGACTATGCAACTTAATGCAACTACGTCAGGTTGCTCACCACCAACTGATACTCCTAACTTAACATGGTGTGGAGCTTCGGGACACCACCCTGACGAAGTTCGTTGGTTTGACTGTTCTGGTGAAGATTTAACACCTTTAACACTCAATGATAAGATTAACGCATTTTACAAAACAGGTTCGTTATGTGACAAAGGCGTAACAGCGTCAGGAGCTACAAATCCTATCTTGTTTGACACAGGTAATTTCAGGGCAGGTGGACTACAAGTAGATACAAAAACAGATACACTGTTAGATGATTTCCTAATTAATTTTGAAGCAAATTTGGAATCAGTTAGCAGAGATGATCGTTACATGTTAGGAGCATGTGTAGAGTGTGTTATTGGCACAGGTTTAGGATTTGGTTATCCAACAGCAGAACGTAGAGGAAGTGCTTTTGTTACTTGGGGTTTACAGGGATCATTTCTAGAAGTAGAGTGGGATCTCTTTTCAGTTCCCGAACCCGCACAAAATGTAGTTTGTAGTCAGGACACACCAACAAGTGTTCTTCTTGATTGGGATATAGTGAATGGCACAGGTGGACTACCTGTTGAATCGTATGAAATAGAAAGAAGTACAGGTGGTGAATTTACATTCTTAGATAATGTGGCTCTTTTCCCAACAGAGTTAATTGATTCAGCTATTATTGCAGGAATAGGTTACACGTATAGAGTTGCAGGAGTTAATGGTGAAGGTGTAGGTGAGTTCTCACCACCAACTCAAGCTTGTGGTGTTGAGGGTGATCCTTCAAATCCATTCAGTCTAACAGCTCAAAATGCAGGACTTGGAATAGTTGCACTTAATTGGCTTGAACCATTATTCACAGGAAATACAGCTATCACAGGCTACAAGATTCAAAGAA
>Ga0114923_10001900_pt1 | contig 14294 bp, 14 predicted proteins | sample SumtaG_FD_89578 | JGI IMG/M metagenome (GOLD analysis project Ga0114923, IMG submission 89578) | Deep subsurface microbial communities from Indian Ocean to uncover new lineages of life (NeLLi) - Sumatra_00157 metaG | ecosystem: Environmental > Aquatic > Marine > Oceanic > Sediment | place: near...
CCTGTATGGAAGATGATTATCTCTACAAAGGATGGCCCGGTCCCATCTCCCGGGACGACTATGTGGTGTTCGATAATGTCGGGGCTTATACTATTGTATTAAAACCCCCCTTTATCCGGCCCAATGTCCCGATAATAAGCTTCGAGTCCGAAAAAGGGACCTTTGAAGTGATAAAAAGAAAAGAGGAACTGGAAGACGTTTTTGCCACCTTTAGCATCGGGAATACCGGCAAATAAAAATAAGAACATGCTTCCCAATTACTTATTTATTACAGGGGCTTATCGTTCCGGCACCACCCTGCTGGAAAAGCTCCTTCACAGTCATCCCGGGATTTCCATCGGGTCGCAGCCCTTTCCCCTATTATATTTTAAGGTCAAAGAAGCGTTTTATTCCGAAAAAGGTATTATACGCCGATATCCCCTGGATCATCTTTTCCTTGAAGACGCTTATACACGAGAGGAATTTCACCAATTCCTGGATAGGTTTATAATACAAAAAGAATTCTTAAGCGATATGTTCCGGGAAATGAAAGACTATATCGGCCTGTGGACGCCTGAAATCCTGCAATTCCAGGATAAAGTAAAACCCGGGACTTTTTTTAATGTCTACCGGCAATTAAATGATTTTCTTATGACACTCTTTCCAAAGGAATTGCTGCGTTATGTTGGGGGAAAGGAGGTTTTATGCGAGGAATATATTCCTTATTTATTGGAGAAAGGGGTAAAGGTTATAGTCTGCATTCGTGATCCAAGAGATATGATCTCATCGCTGAACTTCCGGCAAAGAGATAATCAAACCGGGGAAAACAGGCCCATCTTATACAGTCTGAGAATCTGGAGGAAAAGCGCTGCCTTTGCCCTGGAATTCGAGGGTCATCCCGGGTTTAAACGGCTTTGTTATGAAGACCTGGTAAATAAGACAATAAAGGAGTTAAACCAGGTATTCAACTTCTTATCCCTGCCTGGAATGAAGGAGAATGATTTCAATAATGGTGTTTATGATCAGTACGGAAATACCTGGATGGGGAATTCCTCTTTCGATGATAAAGTTGGTGTTAGTTCCAATTCGATTGGAAAGTTCAGGGATCTTTTGCCGGAAAATGTTATATCCTTTATAGAAAACACCTGTCACCCTGAAATGAAAAAACTTGGTTACAAATTTTATCTAACCCCGGTATTTAATGAAGAGAGGATTCGAGAGTACAGGGATCCCTTCAAGAAAATTCACGGTAAATTCCCGGCAGATTACAGTCATTCTTCGGCAAATATTAAGAAAGAAATCAAAAGGTTTAAAATATTAAAAAACGGGTTGGATTTACCCCTGGAAGAGAAAAAAAAGTGGTTTTTGAATCATAAATGCTGGAATGCACTTTCGTCGGTTATTTCAAAAGAAGAATAATGGTCGATGGATTTTTAAGGAGAATGTTTCATGTGGAATGTTTATGATCATGTAAGATTACTGTCAAGATGGGATCGGGCCGTGGGGTTGATAAAAACGGTGATGAGTTGTATTAACAGCAATGATATTGTTCTCGATGCCGGATGCGGTTCCGGGCTGCTTTCAATCCTGGCGGTAAAGCAAGGGGCCTCGAAAGTGATAGCTGTTGACAGCGAATCCATTGATTTTGCCAGGGAGTTGGCAGTGGAAAATGGGTGTGAAAATAAAATTATTTTTATCCGGGATTCACTGGAAGATTTGCGGCTTACTGAATATTACGGTAAGTTTGATGTAATCGCCGGTATGATATACATCAATGATCCCAGGCGAGATGAGCACCAATCAAGGATTGCCCTGGAACTTAGAAAAAAATACTTAAAAAAAGGAGGCAGGTTGTTTCCCGACCGCGTTAATTATAAAGCCTTTGCCTGTTATTACCCGGAATTTGATTATATAAATAAAAAACTAAATTTTGATAAACAATTAGAAGAATTTAAAGGAAGATATGGCGTTTCCTTTGACGTTTTTAAAAAATATGGGGAAAATCAAATCGATAAAAAATTTTTCCCGGTAAGGAGTCAGTCCAATGGGAAAATAGGTGACAGTAAAGATCACTGCCTATTAAGTGGACCCGCGAATTTTATCGAGATCGATTATTACGAGGATGATTTCCGGTACCCTCGATGCTTTAGCCTGGAGATATTCTGTCCTGGTTGGTTGAATTCCGTTGTTTTTGTACAAGAGTTGTGGTTCCGGGATATTTTAATTTTTTCCAACGAATCTCTCTCTTATATTGCAAATCCCAGGGAGGTAAAAAAAGGAGAGATCGTTTCCGTTGCTATCGATAATAGGTGGAGAAATTCCAATGCGGTTACATTGGTTGAAAATTAAATTGTTAAACCTGTAATAAAAAGTTTTTTGGGGGTCCAGATGTTTCACGGGCGATTTTTCAAAAAAGCTCCCTGGCCGCCGGAGGCAAAAAATGAATAATGATAATAGTAAAAAGACTAACTTATATTCGATTGTTATTCCTGTATACAACAGCACTCAAACCCTGGTTGAAATAAGCGAACGGGTGGATATGGTATTTAAAACTATTATTAAAGAAAACTATGAGATTATTTTCGTGGATGATGGCTCATACAACGGGGAAACCTGGAAAACGCTGACAACCCTGGTGCAAAATAATAAGAATGCATCGGCTGTCCAACTGACCCGGAATTTTGGCCAGGTTCCGGCAACATTGTGCGGGATGAAAGAGGCAGCGGGTGATTTTATTATTACCATGGATGACGATTTACAGCATCTGCCTGAGGATATTCCCCGATTAATTGCCGAAAAAGGGCATGATATTGTCATCGGGCAATTTCCAGGGAGTAAACATGGCCTTTCCAGGTGCATGACCAGTAAGATCAAAGACGTTTTCGACCGCCTGATCCTTGGAAAACCCAAACACATTAAAATGTCTGCTTTTCGATTAATGTCCAGGAATATAGTCAGCGGAATGCTGTCTATAACTACTCCTTTCCCTATGATTGCCCCGATGATGTTTTATTTCAGTAAAGATGTTGTCGGGATCGACCTGGACCATGAATCGAGAAAGGTCGGTAAAAGTGGGTATAATTTTTTCAAACGGTTAAAATTATTTACCAATTTACTAATAAACAATTCATCACTTTTATTGCGAATGATTGGCTGCCTGGGAATAAGTCTATCACTTCTCAGTGTTTTTTGGGGATTGTTTTTAATCTACCAGAAGATTGCCGGTGTAAGCCGCTTAGTGGGATGGACATCGATTATGGTTACTGTACTTTTTATCGGCGGACTGCTGCTTTTTTCCGTGGGAATTTTAGGAGAATACTTAATCAGGATTATCCGGGGAACAGAAAAGAAACCCACCTATTTTATAAGAAAAAAAATAAAGATAGACCGCAGCCGTTCAATGGAGTAATAGTAGAGGATGGCATAAATGAGAAAATATTTCCTGGTTTTAATTCCTATTATTATGGTAACCGTGGGCCAGATACTTTCGAAAATTGGAGTCCAACATATTGTTGAAAATAAAAATCTCGTAAACCTCTTTATAATACTGGGCTATGGACTTCTTATTTTGAGGGGAACTATCTGGATATTTATTTTAAGAGTGGTAAATCTTTCTTTTGCCTATTCCCTGATGAGTTTAACATATATTTTCATCCTGGCTGTTTCATATTTCTTCTTCAATGAAACCATTCGAGTGAGCAACATTATTGGAACTTTTTTTATAATGGCCGGCGTCTCTTTTATGGGGTATGGGGAATTGAAAAATATGAGGGAACCAAATGGATAAATATTTTGCACTGCTTGCCATGTGTTTATTGGCAGCAATTGGACAATTGTCTATTAAAAAAGGTGCATTAAAAATAAAAACCGGGATGGGAGTTCTCTCTTTTGTAAAATCGTTTCTAAATGTCCCTCTAATCCTGGGCGGGGTATCTGTCCTGATCGCACCGGTTTTTTACTTTTACGCCCTCACCAAAATGGACCTCAGTATTGCTTACGCTTTTACCGGATTGAATTATGTGTTTGTATTCATCGGCAGTTGGTTAATATTGAAGGAGAAAGTAAGTGTTTATCACTTTATAGGTATTTTTTTGATTTTTTTGGGTGTGCTTCTATTTAATTTATAACGAAGTGAGGGGCTTTATGAAAATTCCATTTAATAAACCGTTAATAATCGGCAAGGAAAAAGAGTACCTGGGACAGGTTTTTGAAAATGATCGTTTTTCCGGGAATAATGAATTCACAGTAAAGTGCAATCAAATTCTTGAAGATAAAACGGGCTGCCTCAAAGCGATTATGACTTCCTCCTGTACAGACGCCCTGGAAATGGCAGGGCTTTTGTGTAACCTTAAGCCCGGGGATGAAGTCATTATGCCCTCTTATACCTTTGTTACCACGGCCAGCGCATTGGCACTCCGGGGAGTTCACATTGTCTGGTGTGATATCCGGGCGGATACAAAAAATATAGATGAAACAAAAATCGAATCATTGATTTCATCAAAAACAAAAGCGTTAGTAGTGGTTCATTATGCCGGTGTTGCCTGTGATATGGAAACAATCGTGGATATATGCAGCCGGCATCATCTTTTTTTGATTGAAGATGCTGCCCAGGCCATTGATTGCTATTATAAAGGCAACCCTTTGGGGGGATTCGGCGACCTGGCCGCCTTGAGTTTTCATGAAACCAAAAACCTTCAATGCGGCGAAGGGGGAGCTTTACTGGTAAATAACCCGGATATGATTGAAAGGGCCCAATTTATCAGGGATAAAGGAACCAATCGCATTCATTTTAACCAGGGCATTGTGGATAAATATACCTGGGTTGAATTAGGCTCCAGCTTTTTAATGTCGGAGTTACAGGCGGCATTCTTATATCCACAATTATTGGTATCTCAAGAGATTAATCAAAGCCGGGTGAATAGTTGGAATTTGTATTACAAATTATTATCGGGATTTCTGCCTTCGGAGAGATTACCGGATGTTCCCGGTTACGCTTCACATAACGGGCATATGTTTTATATTATGCTGGACAGCTTAAAACAAAGAAAAGAGATGATCGATTATTTAAAAGAAAGGGGAATTTACGCAATATTTCATTATGTTCCCCTGCACCGGGCTCCTTTTTGGAAGGGTAAATATGATAAGGTTTACCTGCCAATAACCGAAATGGTAAGTGGCACCCTGTTACGTTTACCTTTATTTTACAATTTGAAGAAAGAGGCGATTGAATATATCGTGATGCATATCAATAAAGATTTTAAAATAGGGGAGGAATAATTATGAACCGATTTAAGAAAGGATGCTTAATCAGTGTTGTTTTACTGGTTTCCATGATCGCTTTTGGAACTCCGGCATCAGCCGAAGATTATATTGCCGATTATTCAAAAGCAAAAGAGAGTGTCTTAAGGAATATCCCGGTACAGTATATAAATGCTGCCAAAAACAATCTTCATATAATGTATTGTGGAACATCCCATTCATCCCAGACCGCAGACGGTTTAAGGGGATTAATGCAATACAAACCGGGGGATGATACTCTTTTTGCAGTTACCTTTAACGGGACCCCGACAGCAGGAAGTCTTGATATTCACTATCGCCCTGAACCTTATTATTCAAATGCCAGTGATTTGAGTCACGATGCTGTGGATGAAAACGGACATACGGCCTATTTTCGTGAAACAGTTTCTTACCTGGATAATGCCGCTTATTCGGACGTAAACGTGGTGATTTGGTCCTGGTGCAGTATTGAGGGGCATGATGTTCAAATTTACCTGGACAATTTTCAGGAACTGGTTAATATGTACAAAGCTGGCGGCACAAAAGGCAGAACTCAAGCCAATGAGGTAAAATTTGTTTTTATGACGGGATACGCAAGGGGTTCTGACGGAGATACGCCTGAGCCCCCATATATTCGATCTCCTTACCAGAATCACAAAAGAATTGTAGATTTCTGTAATGCCAATGGTTACTTTTGCCTGGACTACTGGAGTCAAGATGTTTACCATTATGAGACCGATGCCTACAAGCCCACTGAAAGCGGTAATGATAATGTTCAGCATAAAAAATATTTTGACAGTCATACGGAAGGTGTTCACTGGTTTGCTACCAGGGATTACAGCAGCGGAACCGTAAAGTGGCCGGCCCACTGTGAAGGTACGCCACAGCATATTACATCGAATCGTAGAGCTTATGCCGCCTGGTGGATATGGGCGCGACTTGCCGGCTGGAGCGGAGCAAATAACCTCCAGATCTATCACGGCAATGATTATACAGCCGACAATAAAGCAGATATAGCTGTTTACAGGCCATCAAACGGCTATTGGTATATCAGGGGCGGTTCCCATATTCGCTGGGGAATACAGCCGGGCGATATACCTGTACCCGGGGATTACAATGGCGATGGCACAACGGATATAGCTGTATACCGTCCTTCTAACGGATACTGGTATATACGGGGAGTTTGCAATTACCGATGGGGTATACAGACTGGAGATATTCCCGTCCCGGGAGATTACAACAAAAATGGAAAAACAGATATTGCGATATACCGGCCATCTAATGGGACATGGTATATCGAAGGAGTTGGCAATTATGTGTGGGGCATTCTGCCGGGAGATGTACCTGTACCCGGGGATTACAACAACGACGGAACGACAGATATCGCTGTATACCGTCCTTCTAACGGATACTGGTACATAAGGGGGATTGGCAATTACAGGTGGGGAATACAGTCCGGTGATATACCTGTTCCGGGAGATTATGATGGTAACGGTACGACCGATATCGCTATTTACAGGCATTCCAACGGTTATTGGTACATAAGAGGGGGTTCCTATATCCGATGGGGTATTCAATCGGAAGATATCCCGGTGCAGGCGGATTACACCGGGGACGGTAAGTTTGAGATCGCTGTTTTCAGGCCATCTACCGGCACCTGGTACATACGGGGCTTTGGAAATTATGTCTGGGGAAAGCAGGTTGGAGATATCCCGGTGACAAGAGGGAAGAATTAAAATGTGTGAAGGGCAAAACCCGGGATTAATAATATTTTTATATTTTTTATTGACATTTTAACTTTTCCTATTTATAATATTATTTAAAGAAAATAAAAAAATGGAGGAGATTTAAAATGAAGAGAATGAAAAGGAAAAGTTTTATATTACTTATTCTTATCTTTGTATCGGTGTCCATCGTATGGGCACAGCAGGTATCGTCATTTTCGGCAGCCAATAGCACAAATTCATTGAATGAAAGGATGCCGAACCCGTTTGTCAAGAATATTGGCGCAGTCAAGGCTGCTTCACCAAATATTCTTGTTTATACCGATGCGTATTATCAAAACCTGGTTGAACTTGCACTGACTGAACTTGGGTTAAGTGCCACAATTTACTATGAGGATTGGAGCGGCTTTAGGGCAGCATTGACAACGGGTGGTCCCTGGGACCTGGTAATCGCTGACCATAATGGCTGGCATGAATTTGGCTATTGTTGGAGTGAAATTGAGGGCTATTTCAATTCCGGGGGTAAAGTTATTATCACGACATTCGATATCGATGGTTCACACAGCGAGAGCACCACATTATGGAGTACAATCGGGTTAAGTTATATAATTGATAAACGTTCGCTTGAGAATGTCTACCGATGGGATACGTGTCACCCTGTATTTAATACACCTGAATTAATAGGTGATTTAACTTCCTGGACAGAGACATTTTATGCTGATAAGGGAGACCATGTATCTCCCGTTACCGGGGTTTCTGCCGTTGGCGGCTTTGCGTCCTCTTACTCCGCAAATTCTTCGGGAATTATCGTGCGAAATGACGGAAGAGCGATAGTAAACAGTTTTCTAATCGATGAGTCGAATATTTATGGAAAAGAACTCTGGAAAAATGAAATTTCATATCTTTTGGATCAAAAGAAGTGGACGTTCATGGTTTACCTTGATGGGGATAATAACCTGGAAAAATATGGAATTGATGATTTTTTAGAGATGGCACAAGTCGGTTCTAATTCGGATGTCAATATTGTTGTGCAATTTGACAGGATCAACGGTTATGATTACAGGTATGATGATTGGAAAAGCACGAAGCGCTTTTATATTACCCCCGGAATGACACCTACTGCCTCAAATGCTTTATCGGACCTGGGAGAAGCCAATATGGGAGATCCTTCGACACTGGTGAATTTTGTCGATTGGGCCAAAACAAATTATCCTGCCTCAAACTATGCGCTCGTATTCTGGAACCACGGGGGGGGCTGGCGCAAGTCAAATCAAGAGCATATTTTAAAAGCTGTATGCTGGGATGATACAAACGGAGGGGATTGCCTGTATATGCCGGAAGTTAGAAGCGCATTGAATTCCAGCGGAGGTGCCAACTTAATCGGATTTGACGCCTGCCTGATGGGGATGGTTGAAGTGGCTTATGAAATAAAGGATTATGGACAGGTAATGGTTGGCTCCGAAGAAACGGAACCTGGTTACGGGTGGCCTTATGATACAGTATTACAGGCCCTGGTGAATAACCCTGACTGGACCCCGGCACAATTCGGTTCATCGATTGTCGATAAATATTATGATTGGTATGTAGCAAATTATACTTATTGGAATGACTATACCCAATCTGCCCTGGATTTAAGTAAGGTGGATTCCCTGTCTGCAGCAATCAATACATTTTCCGGCAAAATGATGGCGGATTGGAATTCAAATCGGATACCCATAGGAATTGCCGCACGTAGTGTAATGTCAGGAATAGATAATGTCGTTATTAATCATAAAGAAGGCACTGACTACCCTGATGCACATGGTATTGCCATATATTTCCCGGAAAATGAAGGTGATTTCGACTCATCTTTTTACAACGGATCATGGATAAATTTTCCAAAGGACACGCAGTGGGAAGAATTTTTACAGGCATTCTATAACAATATGGACGGCCTATGGGTTGATTATCTAAGAACCAATACACAGGCATTTTATTACCCGGAACATATCGATCTATATCACTTTTGTAAATTGGTTTCTCAAGCCTCATCTTACCTCCCGGTTTTCCATGGGAACGATTTTACTAAAAATGGCCAATCCGATATAACCATTTTCAGACCCTCCAGCGGCTACTGGTATGTCAAAGGTGGTTCGTATGTCGAATGGGGCAAAAAATTAGGAGATATCCCTGTGCCGGGAGATTTTAATGGTGACGGCAAAACCGAAATAGCAGTGTACCGACCGGGAAAAGGCACATTGGCATTGACTACCGGGTGGTGGTACATCAAAGATGGTTCGTATGTCCGATATGGAATCCAGGTAGGTGATATACCCATTCCCGGGGATTATAATGGGGATGGCAAAACAGATATAGCAATATATCGCCCTTCAAATGGATACTGGTACTTAAGAGGTATTTCCAGTGTTCAATGGGGGATTAAATTAGGAGATGTACCTGTACCCGCGGATTACAACAATGACGGCAAAACAGATATAGCAATATATCGCCCATCTAACGGCTGTTGGTACATAAAAGGGATTGGGGATTTCACGTGGGGAATCCAGGCCGGGGATGTCCCGGTCCCCGGCGACTATAATGGCGATAATAAAACGGATATAGCTGTATATAGACCTTCAAACGGTTACTGGTATATCCGCGACGTCGGTAATTATCGCTGGGGAATTCAACCGGGAGATATACCGGTGCCGGCAGATTATAATGGAGACGGGAAGACAGATATCGCTGTATATCGCCCGTCCAATGGCGACTGGTACATCAGTGGAGTCGGTAATTATCAATGGGGAATTCAACAGGGAGATATCCCGGTTACCAGGGGTGTAAAATAGTCTTTACCATATATAAATGAGAACGAAAATGCCCCGTACACAGTGTAAATGTGTGCGGGGCATTGACATTAATCGACCTCTTATCATGAAAAAAAAAGGATTTACCCGGGTTGAAGTAATACTGGTGGTTTTCCTGGTTCTACTCATCTTCTCAATTATTTATCCTTTTTCCATCAATATGTTGAACCGGCAAAAAGAAAAAAAAAAAATCCTGGAAGTTATCGTTTCAATTTCAGATTTGCGAAGGCGATCATTCTCCGATTTTAAAATAGGAATTATTTCAGCCAGGGATAACTGCTTGATCTTTACTCTTGGCGGAAAGACTCTAAAAAAAATATGTTTTAAGGGAAATATCCGGTTACCAGGGGAAATTGTTTTTAACAAAAATGGGGTTTCAAAAGGACGGGAAATTGTTTTTCAAAATCCAGGCAGTGTTTACAAAGTAAAAATTGAGAAACTAACCGGGAAAGTCAGCCTGATAAGATTATGAAAAAAAAAGGATTTTCACTGCTGGAGGTTGTTATTGCCATCCTGGTCTTTTCCGTCTTCTCTGTTTCAGTCTTTTATTTTTATTCAAATGTAATAAAAAGGAATTTAAAATTCGAAGAAAAGTATGTGGTGCTTAGAATGGCAAAAGAGTTTATCAGTCAATATGACAGCCAGCAGCGGGATGGAACCTGGCCCAGGGAGGGATTCCTGTTAAAATGGCATTCCACTCCTATGGAAAAACCCAGGAGAATAATTACCGGCAGTGATGTTAATTACAATTTGCAATTAAAATTGGTACACCTGGATATCATAAGGCAGGAAGACCAAAAAAACCTTCTGGCAATTAATTTTATTTACAATGACCTGTTATCAGCGAAAAAATAAAGAAAAGGGCTATACCCTACTGGAGATATTAATTTCCATAACCCTGCTGTCTCTATTACTAATAGTGCTTTTTGAATCGTTGACGGCAATACGAAATACTTCATCGAAAATTGAAACCAAAAAAAATATTGAAAAGGACATATACATGCTTTTCACCCGCCTTTCCAATCTTTTTAAGAATCTATCGTCTATAAAGGTCTTTAATAATATTTCAAAATCTTACTATTTTTTAGGCACAGAAGATGAAATAATCTTTATTTCAAAGGACCCCATCATTTTTTCATACCCGGTCCCTCATTATGTTGATATAAAATTCAACCGGGACCGGCATCGACTCGAATATAGGGAAAAAATCTACCTGGAATCCGGGAAATATGCTGTCTCTTTCAATTTCTCAAATGAACCTTATGATATATTGTTAGATGATGTAGGAGACTTTAATATCTCTTATCTGACCTGGGACAACATATCTAGGAAACTGGAATGGCAAAAATATATTGATTCCTTTAAAAAGGATATCATCCCGTTAAAAATCAAAATTGAGATTTCCCGGGATAAAAGGGATTACCAATTCATATTTAAACGATTAATCAATGAGGAGTATAATGAATTACCCGCCATATTGTTCAAATAAAGGTTCTATCCTTTTTATTGTACTGTTGTTTATTTCATTTATCACTGTCATTGTCCTGGTAAATAACCTTAATTTCGATAGTGAAATAATGTTTGTTGATAATGAGTACCATAAGCTAAATGCATATATCAATTGTTTTAGCGGTGCACAATTTGCCATAAATCGCTTCTTAACCAGCAGCATGAAAAATACAACGGAATTAAAAGGGGCTTTCAATGAAATATTCAGGCCCAGGCTGTTCCTTGATGGAAGCCGGATCAAATTAAAATTGAGTGACCTGGTACATAAAAAATTCGAAAATAAAATCCCGGGAGAAATTATCCGGCAGTTGAACAACGCGGAAATCTCAGTTTCTCTTCAAGATAGTGCCGGCTTGGTTAATTTCCTTAGATTAAGAAGAAGTTTGTTGAAAAATTTTTTACTTTTATTTGAGCTTGAAGATAACCCGGCTGAAATTATTATTGATTCCATATATGATTGGATGGACCCGGATGATTTTCCCCGGTTGATGGGGGCTGAAAAAAACTTTTATCTTGATTACACCAACAATGTGCCGCCAAACCGGATCGTTTATTCAATAAATGAACTCCAATTAATTCGAGGAATTGATCCGGGAATTTTTGATAAAATTAAAGATTATATCGACTTTTCCGTGGACAACAGGGGATTAAACCCCAATACAATGCCCGGGTTTCTATTTAAGATCTTCGGCACCTTAAGTGAGGCAGATATTGAAAGGATTATCAATATGAGACGGCAGGAAGAATTCAAGAATTTTTCCTTACTTATCAGCCGAACCACGCCCGATCTTTCTCCCTTTCTTGATTCTTTCCAGTTTTTGTCTTCAAATACTATCTATATTAAAATTAAATCAAAAATGAAAAATAGCAAATTTTTTTACATAAGATTTAAAATAGATAAAGTAAAAAAGGAAAAAAATAAAGATATAAGATTTTTGAAGATATCAGGGAAACGCCTCAGCGAAAAACACCTGGGCGATATATATTCAACGAACAGTTGGGTAGAAGGAATAGAGGAATACGAATAGCAAAGGTCTAATATGAGTATGAATGAGAATAATCCCAGGCCATACTATTTTTTTAATATTATTAAAGGAGAAGTAATCCCACCGGGGAATGAACCGCCCGGGAGAAAAGCTTCTATTTATATGGTTATACGACGGGAGAATCTGCTCTTTAAAGACCTGACCATAAAGACCAAAAAAAAGTTAAAAATTAATGATATTTTAAACATTCAAAAGGCTTATGTACCCTTTAGTAATGATTTTTTAAACCTGATTTACCGCAGCAAAAAGAAAAAAATAAGCAGATTCTTTTACTGGGTCGGTCATCGATTAACAATTGAAAAAGAGGACCTTGCATATGATGAAGTACCTGAGTCCTTTATTTTTAAGGGAGACCCCCAGCAAATAAAAAATTATAATTTATTTTTATTTAAGCGGAGTACCGGGTACGAAATCATCTATTTCAACGGGGAAATATTTTATTCTACCTTTGAGAAAAAGGAACAAAAAATCCTGGAAAAGATTTACCTGACGTCCAGGAAATTCCCGGGAGAAGGGAAAATTAAAATCTTTTCTGAAATAGATTTAACGGGAATTGATGAAAATTATAGTTTTGACCTTATTAATGACGATGATAAAGATAAGTATATATTTCTCCCGGCATATTTTCAATTCGATAAAGTATTTTCCAATATCTCCCGGGACAAATACCAGGAGAATTTGAAGAGTATGGCAACCTTAGCTGAAAGGTTTTCCATTTTTTTTCTAATTGCCACTTTACTTGTTTTTATCCTGCTGATGTTATTTAATTTTTATTTAAAAAGGGATAATGAATTCTATAAAGAAAAATTTTCAGATATTAATAAAGTACTCAACGCGGTAAATTTAATTGAATACAAATTGATCAATCTAAAAGAGAAAATATCTTCATACCCTGATTATTTAATGATTTTCAAAATTGTTAACGATACCATTGATAAAAATTCTTACCTTACCAGGTTTTCCATAAATAAAAATAAAGTCATCTTAAGAGGATTTTCCAATAACAGTTTGTTACTTTTAAACAAATTAAGGAAAAGCAGGCATATCAAAAAAATAGAATTTAAAAACCCGGTCACCAAAGATGTTTATTCAAAAAAGGAAAGATTTGTTATAGAAATGGAGTTTTAAAATGTTAAAAGAACTAAGAATTAAATTCTCTTTCGTTCCAACCGGGAAGCTATTAAAAATAATTATAATAATTTTTGTTGCTATTATTCTTATCATGCTCTCAATTGGTCTTTTCATGGATAACAAAGCTTTGCAGGTGAAAAACCAGGAAATGGATAAATTTATTAAAAGCGAAAAAATAATAAAAGAACAACTTGTTACGTTAAAAGAGGAGCAAAAGAATTATTACCGATACATACTCAAAATAAAGAAAAATAGTGACCTGGAAAAGCTTAAAGCCAACCACCTGAACCTGCTATTAAATTCCTTAAAAAAAAGTAACCTTAAAATTGATTCATATAAATCAGGAAATCAAGAACCGAAAAATTTTATGGTATTCAAGTATAATATAAAGTTTAGCGGCAATTACAGCCAGATTCTGGATTTTTTGATTAGACTGGGACAAAAAAAAAAATTTATATATATCAACGACCTGGCAATGGAAAAACACAATCTTAAATTAAAGGAGATTACAGCAGTGGTAAACATCGATATATTAGGTGAGGTTGGAAAATGAAGGGAAAGTGGCGTAAAATTATTAATTTTAAAGTTGCCTTTTATCTTTCTTTTTTCCTGGCTTTTCTTTTTTTTACCTATTTCATTTTTATCTATTATAATCAAGTAAAAGGATATATAAAATATAAGGAAACCAAAGTTGTCAAAGCTCCAGGGATATCTGAAATATCCCGGGTAAAATTGCCGGGAAAAGATGTCCCCAAAATCACAGCAAGAAATATTTTCGCCAA
>Ga0114923_10001904_pt1 | contig 14288 bp, 9 predicted proteins | sample SumtaG_FD_89578 | JGI IMG/M metagenome (GOLD analysis project Ga0114923, IMG submission 89578) | Deep subsurface microbial communities from Indian Ocean to uncover new lineages of life (NeLLi) - Sumatra_00157 metaG | ecosystem: Environmental > Aquatic > Marine > Oceanic > Sediment | place: near...
GGGTAAATACTCTTCAACAATAATAGGCGAAAATCAAGTGTGGGATGACTTCAATATAGTTAGGTATGAAGATAGGAACGCAATGGTTAAGATGTATTCTCTAAAAAGAGTTCAAGAAAGTTTAGTTCATCGCCACGCTGGCTTGGAAAAAACGATAGTATTCGCAACCACTCCTTATGATGAATATTTATAAGTTTTAATCTTTTACTTCTTTTAATTTCAAATCTATTAATCATAATATAATCACAGAAATGTCTATAATGTGAGGGATTTATTTAATAAGATATAATTATTACCATTAACTTAAAATTTTAAGTGTCTTAGTAAAGAACAGTATTATAGTTAGATTGTAAAGAATAAATTACTAATTTGTTGATATAATATGGATTTTAAGCTTTCAGCTAAACAAGAAATGATAAGAAAAGTCACGCGGGAATTTGCAGAGGAATTCATTGCTCCAATTGCAGAAGAGAGTGATCAAAACTCCCAATTAGACCCAAAAGTGATGGAAGAAATGAAGAAAATGGGCTATTTTGGTACTTGCGTTCCAAAAGAATATGATGGTGCAGATTTACATGACGATACTATTTCTTTTTCTATAATTACAGAGGAGATTGGAAGAGTCGACGCATCGTGGAGCATCACCACAGGAGTTCATGCTTCTGTATGTTTATATCCAATCTATAAATATGGAACAGAGGAACAAAGAAGAGAGTTTTTACCTCCACTCGCGAGAGGAGATCATTTGGGTGCATTTGTTATAACTGAGGCAAATGCCGGATCAGATGCTGGAGGGGTTGAAACAAACGCATATTTAGATGGAGATGAATGGGTATTAAATGGAAGTAAGATATTTGCTACAAATGGGGGTCTATGCAAAACCATACTCTGTGTAGCAATGACGGGGCAAAAAGGAAGGAGAAAAGAATTAACAGTTTTTATCGTAGATACTGACACACCAGGATATTCTGTAGGAGTTAGAGAGGATAAATTGGGAGTTAGAGCTTCCAATACTTCAGAATTGGTATTTCAAGATGTAAGAATTCCTAAAGAAAATGTTTTAGGTGGAAAAGGGCAAGGATTTAGCCTTGGTATGAAAATTCTTGAATACGGACGAATACAAATGGCAGCACAATGTGTAGGTCTTGGTCAAGCTGCGTTAGAGGCTTCTATTAAATATGCCAATGAAAGGGTACAATTTGGAAAACCAATTGGAGAATTTCAAGGAATTCAGTGGAAAATCGCAGATATGGGGGTTGAGGTTCATAGTTCACGTTTACTGACTTATCAAGCCTCATGGATGTGCGATCAAGGAATGAACTATGGACTACTAAGTTCAATGGCAAAACTAAAAGCTTCTGAAGCAGCAATGACGGCAACGCATGATGCAGTTCAGATTCATGGTGCTTATGGGTTAATGAAAGCTTACGCTGTAGAAAGATATTTTCGGGATGCTAAAATGGCAGAAATTTATGAAGGTACTTCTGAGATACAGAGAATGGTTATCGCACAAACTCTGTTAAGAAAGGGGTGGCAATTATGAAAATTTTTGTGTGTATTAAACAGGTTCCTGGGATTGCTGAGGTTCGAATAGATCCAAAAACTAATACTCTAATTCGCGAGGGAATTCCAAGTATAATGAATCCCATGGATAAAAATGGTGTAGAATTAGCTTTAAATATTAAAGCAGAGCGCAGCAGCGAAATCATTGCATTAAGTATGGGGCCACCTCAAGCACAAGAAGTCCTTCGAGAAGCTCTAGCGATGGGTGCTGATAAAGCATATCTATTAACCGATAGAGCATTTGCAGGAGCGGACACCTTAGCAACATCTCATACATTAGCGTTAGCAATTCAGAAAATAGTACAAGAATCTAGCAAAGATGAAAATTACCTAGTAATTTGTGGTACACAAGCAATCGATGGAGATACAGCTCAAGTAGGACCCGAATTAGCTGAAGAATTAGATATACCACAGATTACGTATGTCCAAAAGTTGGAGTTTCTAGACGATAATACAATAAGAGTAGAAAGAATATTTAGAACTGAAGAAATCGTGATTATTGATACAAAATTACCCGCTCTAATTTCAGTATTAAAGGAGATAAATTCTCCCCGATATCCATCCATGCTTGGAGTAGTTGATGCCTATAACAAAAAAGATATTATATATTTAGATGCTGAAACCTTGGAAGCGGATAAATCACTATTAGGATTAACAGGATCTCAGACAGAGGTTTGGAAAATTTTTGTTCCTGAACGTAAAGGAGAACATATTCAATTGTCTGGATCTATAGATGAAATGGTCCATGAACTTTGTCAAAATTTAAAGGAGGATAAAATCTTTTAACCAGAGGGAAAAAAATGAGTATAAGAGTAGATGACGAATTATCTTTCAATTTAGAGTTTTATTGAAATGGAAGAAAAAGATACTAATAATAAATTTGTCATCCAAAAAGAGAATTTAGATTTCAACATACTTTTCAAATTTGTTGTTTATTTTATAGCACTTTCTTACTTATTTGTCCTTTTAACAACCTATTTCAATTTTATCTTAATACTGACTTTATTTATCGCCTTAATATCATTTTCAATTGCATTATTATTAATAAATATGTTAATAATAAGAGACATTAAAGAAAGAAAAAGGGAGAAAGTCTATCTAAATAAATATTTTAAAAAAGGAACTTAATATTCAATTTGAGAGATTCAAATTCTTTTTAGATTTGGATTGATATAATTTAAAAGCAATTTTCTGCACATTCTTTTTTCAATTATGTTTTATTTCAGTATTTTTTTTTTTAGCTTAATCTAATTCATAATTTTCTTGATGAAATAATTTTCCTTTAAAAAGAATTACATTATTAATTTACCAACAGACTCTATAGCATAAAAAATAAAGTAAGTTATATTTTTAGATGAAGATAAGTTAATTTAATTTTAAATTGATGGTAGTGAGTGGTTGAAATAGGAAGGAAAATAACCTAAATAAATATTTTAAGATATTATGTTGGATAAAGATGATAATAAAAATAATAAGAATCTAAAATTTTGTACTTCTAATGATATCCCCAACTTTTCGAAATCAAATGAACTAGAACCAGAATATGAGCGAGAATGTAATAATTGGAATAACTTTGAATTTAATCAGGAAAGTTTAGACGATAATAACGTTGATGTGTTGGATACTTTTGAAGGGAACATCTCAAAGAGCGTATATTATGATAACTATAAAAAAGCTAAGCTTTTTATTAAGTATTACAATTGTAAATGTAATGATTGTGGAGTAAATTTTCAATATTTACCTTGTCTTCAATTACATCATTATGGAGACAAAAGATATTCATGGCGTCAGCTTAAAAGAATGAATATTAAAGAAGTTGACAAAATTCTTGAAACCGAAGAAGCCCATCCTTTATGTGCTAATTGTCATCTAAAGAGACAAGCTACAAACTTTTATAAATTTAATGATATCATAACGAATGATAAGATTTTTGATTTATCGACTCCAGAACTTTTGGAATTAATTGAAAATTATATAGATAATAATCCGGAATACACAAGCTTGCCTAATCCTAAAAGGAGAGTTCTAAAAAATAGTATAAAAAAATGGATTAAAAAAAGATATATTCTCGAAGTTTTTTTTGATGGCAGATGTCCTTGTTGTGGAATTATTTTAACTAAATATAATTTACCCATTTTCATTGTTCACCATTTAGAAGAACTTGAAGATCAAAAAGATTTATGGAATAGTGTCAGATATTTATATATTGACAAGATTATTCAGACACTTAAAGAGCAAAAATGCATAATGATTTGTGCTAATTGCCACGAAATCTATCACTCTTCCTTTTCTTTTTATGCAGAAGATATCCTAGACAAATTGGATATAGACGATAATTCAAAATATTCATTTTTTGATACAATTAAGACTTTATATAACACAATTTCTTGTGAGATTAAAAATTTTGATTTATCAATATATAAACGAGATTATAGTACTTTATTCAAATTGCCTATTTTTCATTATGATACTTGGAAAGAGAATCTCCTCTTTCTTTATCATTACGTGAAAAAATCTGGTTTAAATTGGTTTTTTGTTATGAATCTTGAAGATATATTAGATTTACCAAGAGGAGAAGGGTATCGAATTATCGATAGATTATTAGGAAAAAATTATATAAAGCCAATTGATTTTAAGAATTCTTATCAGACAAGATATATTTTTACTGAAATGGGTATTTCTAAAGCACAAGGACTAGAACAATCCTTACCTAATGTTTCCATTAAACTTAAAGAAATTGTGTCTAAATTAGATTTTTCTTATGATCCAAGCATTAATGTTAAAGATTATTTTTCTGACATTCTAATGAAATATTCTTATTATATATACAATCTTATAGAAGAAAAAGAATTTAATGAATTTACAATTCCAGAATTAACAGATAAAATTGGGAAAAAAATTAAAACTGTTCGATTACACATAAAAGATAAATTAATACCAGAAAACTTAGTAGAACCTGTCGATTTTCCTTTGATAACATTTATGGATAAAGAAAAAGAGGTCTACAGGTTAACTTCTAAAGGATTTGATTTGTTAGAATCTAATTTCTCTGAAATGGAAATAGATAAAAATTTTGAACTTAATATAAAACAGCTTAAAAATAGAATTGCAATCTACGTTCTGATTATTGGGGATATAATTACTGAAAGAAAAGCAAATGAGTTTATATTTTCAGATATTCTTAAAGCAATAAAAGTATCTGATAATAGAAGTCCTAAAGGAAGAGAAGCTGAAGGAATATTATTGAAACATCTAAGACCTAAGGGATATATTACAATTGTGGAAAATCCTACTGTAATTAAATTGAGAGGGAGACAAAAAGCATATAAACTCACAAATGAAGGATTAAAATTGTTAAAATATATATTAAATCATTTGTCCTAATTCTATTTTAGTTATTTAATTTACTTAATAAATAAACTTAAGACACTTTTTACTCAAGTCAATTTTTTGAAGATAAGGTTTATTTTATATTCTAAATTCCATTTTACTTAATTAGGTCATATAAATATCATAAGAGTCTAGTTATTATGTCTATAAGAGTTGATGATGAACTTTGCAGCAATTGTGGCGCATGTGTTGCAAACTGCCCTTACGGAGGAATTAATATTGTCAATAATAAAGCATGTATCACAGAGGATTGTAACTTGTGCGGCGCGTGTGTGGAGGAGTGCCCTACTGAAGCTATAATCTTGGAACGGGAAGAATTTAAAGTTAAAAAGATGGACATTTCTGAATATAAAGGAGTTTGGGTTGTAGCTGAACATTATAAAAACGTGATTCATAATGCTGCATACCAATTATTGGGAAAAGGTCGCAAATTAGCTAACATATTAAAAGTAGATTTAACACTGGTGCTTTTGGGATATAATTTTGAAAATAAACTTGAAGAATTTGGAAACTATGGAGCAAATAAGGTAATATTTGTCAGATCAAAAATACTTAAAAATTATTACTCTGACCTCTATGTTAAAACCTTAACAGAATTAGTTCAAGACATTAAACCAGAGATTATTTTAATAGGGGCAACACCCACAGGCAGAGATTTTGCTCCTAGAGTTGCTAAGAGACTTAATGCAGGTCTTACGGCAGATTGTACTGGATTAGATATTGATTCTGAAACGGGTAATTTATTACAGACGCGCCCCACTTTTGGGGGAAATATAATGGCAACAATTAGAACCCCTAACAGTAGACCTCAAATGGCCACTGTAAGACCAGGTATTTTTAAAACTCCTGAGAAAACCAATAGTAAAGCTGAGATCAAGATAATTGACTTTGATTACAAAGAAAAAGATTCCGTAACGAAAATAGTGAAAATAATTAATCGAGAAAAGTCAAATGTAGACCTTGAAGATGCTGAAATTATTGTTACTGGAGGAAGAGGTGTGGGTTCAAAAGAAAATTTCAAAATTATTGAGGAGTTGGCTGAAGTATTAAATGCTGAAGTAGGAGGTTCAAGAGTTACAGTTGAGTTGGATTGGATTGAACATGGTCGCCAAGTAGGTCAGACTGGAAAAACGGTTTCACCAAAGTTATATATTGCATGCGGAATATCGGGTGCAATTCAACATGTAGTAGGAATGCAATCCTCTGACATTATTGTTGCGATTAATCGAGATCCTAATGCTCCAATTTTTAAAGTGGCACATTATGGCATCGTTGGGGATCTTCATAAGGTCATTCCAGCACTGATAGAAGAAATAAAAAAAGTCAGAGCTGAAGAAACGGTTAATTAATTTATAGAATCTAAACATCTTTTTTTAATTTTCAATGTAGTATTGAATTATTTAAGCCGTAATTCTTAAAATTTTTTAAAAACGAAAAATTCTTTCAAACATTAATCAATAACTGATTAATAATTAAATGAATTCCTATGGAGAAGCTAGACAGATTTTATGAAAAAATAAATGGAAGTTATTTTGGAATAGCCGCATTTGTAATTTCAGTACTATTTCTTACTATTTCACAAATGTTATATATTGCAGAGGATCCGAGTTTTAGCATAACTACAAATTTTATTAGTGATTTAGGTGCTAGACCAAATGGTGCTGATATCGCTTTTAGCATAGGTGTGATTATTTCAGGTGTTTTATTTATACCTTTTTATCTCTTTTTAGGCAGATATTTGCTGAAAAAAGGTAACAATTTAAGTATACTCATTAAAGGAATGTATGGAGGATTAATTGCATGTATTGGGTCTATATTAGTAGGAGTTTTTCCTTTAGATCCTGATAACAAACTATTATATAATTTACATATTATAGCAGCAGGTCTATATTTTTATGGATTATTGATTATGCTAATGATTTACGGTATCTCAGAAATTAAGATTGCCACTATTCCTAATATTTTAGGAATTTTTGCCATTATTTCAGCGATATTACTCGGGGCGTTTATCACTACTTTAATATTCCAATATTTAACATCTACACCTTTTCAAACATATACATATATTACAGAATGGATTGGTTCTTGGATAATGAGCGTATGGATTATAGCAAATATTTATTATACCTTAAAAAATAAGTAATACCTTTTATTCATCCATTTTATTAGATAAAATTAACATATTTTTGTGACTCTTAATAATCTACAAATTATACTTTCAATTATACTCTGGTTGACTAATTTTAACTTGGATTATTAGAAAAATTAAAAAAAAAAAGAGTAATGGAATGCTTGTGAAAAAATCACTTAACTCATGAATTTTATTTAGTGGAGGAATAAATTATGGGCTAATTACAAACATTCCACTACGGTTTGAAAAAAAAATCTTTTTCAAATATATAAATGGTCACCTACCTATAAAAATTTTACTGATGAATCGTCAATTTAATGAACACTGGATTTGATTATTCAATCAAGTAGCTTGCTATATGAATATTCTATGGATTAAAAACCTTTCATTTATTATTACTTTCTATTTGTAGAAATAAATGAGAAAAAAACGCAAAATTTTAATGAAAAAAAAAATTTGATCTTGAATTAAAAATCATTAAATTAATTTTTTTTTAAGCAAATTATCCCATTTGATAAAAATATATTCTCAATTTTGTGTACAAAAACTGTTGTGAAATTAGTTTTATTAAGCCATTGATATGGACGATCTTGAATTAAAAAGCAAGTTACACTTAATTCTTTTAAATCTTAAGCTATATATTTAATATCTTGAAGGAAAATATAGAAATCTCCTTCTAGAGAAAAATATAAGAAGTATAATAAAAGGAATTGGAATAATTAAGGATAAGAATGATTCCTAAAGTATTATGAATATGTGTTTTTTAGAAATTATTAGCTTTATGACTCTTTTAATATCTTTTTAGCTACATTTCTCGCCCCTAAGGAAGCCCCGGCTACACCTCCTCCCGATTCGCTATATGCACCAATATACCATAGTCCTTGAATAGGAGTACGATGGGCGGGGTTTTGCTCCTCCATAACGGGAGCGGTTCCTCCGAAACTATGACGAACAACATTTATGCGCTTTTTAAAATCATCCGGTGTCATGACTACTCTTACCTCAGATCCCTCATATAATCCGGGTATTATCTTTTCTGCTTCCATGATTAATTTATCTGCCATTTCTTCTCTTTTTTCTTCCCAAGTTCCTTCTTTTAATTCATGAGGGCATACAGTATAGATTGTAACAGCATGTTTGCCTGTAGGAGCCATGTCAGGTGAATGCATTGAAGGAATATATATTAAAAAACCCTCTTTACCTTCATGATAAATTCCTTCTCGCATCTTTCCGATTGCATCTTCAATATCGTAGGTTAAATAGTAGTAACATAAAGCAGCTCGTTGAAATTTTGAAGGATCAAAATCAATCCCGAGGTGCACCATCAAAACAGACTCCATCAACCTTTTGGTTTCAATTTGCTTTATAAGTTCCTCAGGTAAATATTCTTTTCCTACAAGATTGAAAAAAGTATTGAACATACCTCCACTTGCTATGACCAAGTCAGCATTTATAGTTTCTCCATTTTCAAGTTGGACTCCTTTAGCTTGATTGTTTTCAATTATGATTTTTTGAACTTTACTATCAGTAAAAATTTCACCACCTTTATCTGTAATATAATTTGCAAATGTTTTTACCAATTCCCCGCAGCCATTTTCTATGTAATGGTATACGGGCAACATACCCCATTTGGTTTTTGTAGGGATTCTTTTATCAAAAGCGGTTTCAATATTAGTAAAGGGTATGCCAAGTCCAGGAAATTCACTTGGTTTAGTGACAATATCTGCCAAAATTCCTGTAAAAACTGCTTTCAACTTAGGGCTCTTAAAATAATAATCTAATACTGCCTCACCGCTCCATTTGGCATATTTTTTAACTTTCATGTATTTATAAAATAGCTTTAATTTAGTAGCTAGGGCTTTTAATCCTTTTAAAAAGGGTAATTCGCTCGTTAGATATCCAAGTTCAACTATTTTATCGTAGAATTCATAATATCTATCTAAACCCTCACTATCTTCTGGAAATAACTTTTTAAAGTATTCCCTTCTCCAATATGGGCCTTTATATTCTTCTTGGCGCCATACTTGAAAATCGGGAAAAGATTGTCCTCGATCCTCATAAATTAGGCTAATTTTATCTGATAAACCTAATTCTGCTAAAATTTTACCTAAACTCTCATGAGGCGCCATCCCTCCTAAGAGAAGTGGACCAATATCCCAAGCAAATCCCTTTTCATGAATAGTAGCAGTAACACCCCCAATTTCGGGAAATTGTTCATATAGGATAATTTTATGTCCCTCACAAGCTAGATAAGCCCCTGCAGTCAAACCTGCAATTCCGGAGCCTATGATAATAACTTTCATTATTTGACTTCACCTAGATAATAATAATTGTTTTATTAATTGAATAAATAAGTTTAGAATGATATTAATGAGTTGTTATATGACTTTTGAATTTATTAATTAAGGACAATAATTTTAAATTCGCGTGAAATATTAATTCTCTATCAAAAAAAAATAAAATAATATTAATTAATAATCTAGTAAAAAATTAGGGTGTATTAAAATGGCAAAAGATAAGCCCCACTACGTCCCACTAATAGGTCTGGATACGGATTACGTTGGTCGATCACCATGGGATTTTTATAGTTGGGGTCATATAGATATGGGCATAGCAGCATTTTCGTTATTGTCATTGATAATTACGATTAGTGAATGGATGTGGGGGCCTGGAAATGCTATGATTGACTGGTGGATGATAATGGTAATTGTCTTCATTTACGCTCTGGTATGGGAATTTGTAGAAAACGTTATATTATGGAATTTGGGCTGGAAATTTGAAGATAGAAGAGATTCTTGGCCAAATTTCATATGGGATGTTATTTTTGTGATATTAGGGGGTGCCGTGATGTGGCTATTTAAGTGGCTAATCATGGATCTCTTGGGTCATTTAGGGCGATACTTTTATATAACAGCCGGAATATCATTCGGTGTAGTTTTACTCGGGTATTTTATTGGTTATATAGGTTATAAAAAGAAAAAATAATTTATCATAAGTAAATAATTATTCTTTACATTCTATTGCTTCAAATGGGCAAATGGTTATGCATACTCCGCAACCTGTACATTGATTTTCGACTATTGAGACTTTTTTGTCTTCAAGAGTCAAAGCAGGACAGCCAAAATTCTTAATATAATTATTACATTTATTTGGATCTATTGTGATCTATAATGGTGACAAAAATGTCATGATTCACTATTTTTGTTTATATATTTTTGAAATAACATTAATAAAAAATATTTTTATATATTCAAATTTGGAAGTATGAGTCAAGATAGTTCTAATTTAGACAATTGTAAATATTGCGGTAATAAGATTGATCCTGAACTAATCACAAAAATTAATGAACGTACCAATGATGTAATATGTCAATATTGTGCTTATCCTCTATTTATAACCCCGAATTATAATGAAAAGTTAAAAATAGAAAATCAATCTTTGATGAATAATAATGAGGATCACCATGAGAGAATATCAGATGATTTGAAAGAGATTTATGAATTTAATATATATCAAAATAATCGAGTAAAATTTGGGTATTATATAACAATTTTTGCATGTCGACATATATATAACAGTTTAAAGAGGTTAGGTTCAGATATAGAACTTACTGATCAAAATACTGAGTTGATTGCTAATTCTGTAATAGCAGTATTTATTAACCATAAAATAGAAAATGAATGTTTAAATGAATTCAAATCCATTAAGAAGAATTTTAAAAGAACTTATAAAGTTTTTCAACAAGAATTGAAAATTGGTAAACCTTATCATGAGAAGTGCTTAAGCTTTTTCCGATTATTAGTTAAAGTTGTATATAAACTAATGAATAAAGAAGATTATTCTGAGCTTCAGGACATCGAGTATGATATAGGTGAAGATTTAATAAGGAGAGATCTTTACGAGACTAATCATAAACTTACAGAACCTTTCAGATATAATCTTAAAATCTGTCTATCTCGTCTTATTTATCTGAAACTAAAAGATATTGTTAGTAAGAATAAATTAAAAATATATCAGCTAACATTGACTGAAATAGAAAAGCGCAACATTGCATTAGATTTAATCAAATATTTAGTAAGTCATAATGAAATTATATATAAATTCTTAGGGAAGTTAGAAGGAATCGAGACACAAGAGTTTAATCTATACTATGACCAATTATGTTTAGAATTAGAATCGGATAAGATTTTTACCGAAAGCTTTAACTATCATTTACGTGGATTAATAGGAACTATTCATGAAATTCTTTGTGGGAAATATAAGTGGAGACACCTTCCTAATCTTTATCGTATTATCATCACTAAGTTAGAACAATTACTCAATGTGGAAGTGGACTTTCAATCATTTAGGCAAAATGATAATCCAAATTCTCACCAAGAGCTCAGAAAGGTAAAATATCCAGAAGTTTTTATTGCTAATATTTCAAGCGGTTTAATTAATGAATTATCACTTTTTATTTACAAAGCGATTTCAGAAAATTCAGGAGTTAAAGATCACACGCTTTATATTGAAATTGTTTCTGGTTCAAAATTTTTAAAGACTGTTGTAAAGGAAGAAATATATAATAAATTTTTAAGCAGACTTGAGGATAACGGATATAAGAAATACATTTCATTACTAATCTTTGATTTGATAGTAGTTATACGAATGTTATATGATTTAAATAATTCAATATGGAATAACAAATTTTTCTTGACAACTGGACAGGTTAACGCAGTATCCATCTCGAGAAAACTATGGAATAACAATATAACAATGCACTATAAAAACAACAACAGCTTCTATCGAAAGTTAAAGGAAATAATTGATTTTTTACGACTAAAAATATCAGATTTTAACTTGAAACGTAGAGGGCAGACAAACCTTAGTGAACTTGAGCAAGAATCAATTGCTAAATTTAAGAAAAAATTATATTGTATCATGAATATTTATAATGGTAAATATCAAGGGAAATGTCCTAAATGTGGAATTGGAGTTGTTGTTTTACCCTCTTTAGATTTTCATCATGTACACAAGGAACTAAAAGGCCTAAGAATAAAAAACTTTGGATTAAAATACAGAAAGGAAATCAATCAACTAATTTTAGATTTAGAACAAGAAAAAGTTGTTCTATTATGCAGTAATTGTCATAGTCCAGTTCAAACAAATATATTGAATCTTTTTGATAATCTAATCTTAAAACATGACCTTTTTAATTTTTCTGCTGATGCTATAGATAAGCTAATAAGATGCAAGACTGATGAATTGATTAAAAAATCTATATTAAAAAAAAGTCAAAAAGAGTCGTACATACAAAGAATCTATCATTGGATAAAAAAACGTTCCGTTATAGAGCAACTTTTTTCTAATACTTGTGTGGGATGTGGTCAAATTGATTATAAGAATTTAGCAGTTATTCAATTTCATCATAAAGAAAAGATAGTTAATAAATCAAAATGGGAAAAAATTAAGAAATTTGAGATTCCAAAAATATGTGAAATTATGAAAAAGGAAAGAATGCTTGCTCTATGTTCTAATTGTCATAAGTTATTAAAAGAGAAACATTTCATTAATAACTTAGAAATTATTTTTCAAGGATTTCCTCAAAACCTAATTAATGAAGTTAAAAACAATTATACTAAGATAACCAATAACATTAATAATTTTAGTTATCCGCAAATTAAAATAATAGATCCCATTTCACGCAAGAAGATTCATGATGTCTGGGAAAATGCTTTAATTGATGTTTTTAAATATTTGAAAAATGAAAATTTACAATTTTATAACTTAAATTCACTTAGCCATTTTTTGGGAATAAAGTTAGAAACTTTACGTTTAAGGAATAATAGATTATTAAATATGGATTTTATAGAAAAAGTCAAAGATGTTGTTAGGATACCAAAGTTAAGAATATATGAACCAGCTATTTATGGAATCACCCAACATGGCTATGAAGTTTTAAAAGAAATTATGTAAAAATTCTCAAAAAAATTCTTTATCTAAATATCAAAAATTATTCTTTAAGTTTTATAGCTTCGAAGGGACAAATTTTAATGCATACTCCGCAACCTGTACATTGGTTTTCAACAATGAAGACTTTTTCATCTTCAAGGGTCAATGCGGGACAGCCAAAATTCTTGATACATATCATACAATTATTACACTTATCTGAGTCTATGATCACAGGATCCTTGCGAATAGACCTATCATAGAGACAGCAAGGATAACGCGATATTAGCACTCTCGGTCCTTTTGTATTTATAGCTTCTTCAATAGCTTTTGTACTTTCTTCTAAGTCATGGGGATTTACAATCCATAAATGATCTTCTTCGATTCCGGCACCACGTACTATAGATTCTATAGGAACTTTTGTGCCAGGTTCACCTGTTATTTTTATTCCTGTACCGGGATGAGGCTGGAATCCGGTCATCGCAGTAATACTGTTATCTAAAATTATTGTTAAAACATTATTTTGATTATAAACTGCATTAATTAATCCTGGGACTCCAGTGTGAAAGAATGTGGAATCTCCAATTATAGCCAATGTAGTGCCGCTATGGAGTTTAGCGATTCCATTAGCTATACCGATTGATGCCCCCATACAAATACATGTATCGATTGCCTCAATAGGCTTATAAAAACCTAGCGTGTAACACCCAATATCTGAGGCGAATGTGATGTTAATCCCAAGCTTTTTTTCCATTAGCTTTAATGCATAAAAAGTACTTCTATGAGAGCATCCTGGACACAGAACAGGAGGTCGTGGGGATGCTACGTGTAGATCTTCAGTATTTACGGGTAAATCAACAAAAGGATTAGGAATGTCATAAAATTTAGAGAACCCTTCAATCACTTTTTGAAGGTTTAACTCTGCATTTCTTTGAAAATACTTTTTGCCTTGAATTTCTAATCTTACATCTAATTCAAAGGCTAATTTTTTGGCAAAGTCTTCTAAAAATGGATCCAATTCTTCAACAATTACTACTCTTTCAGAATTTTCAAAAAGATCTTCCATGAGTTTTTCAGGTTGTGGAAAGACCATACCTAATTTTAAGACGTTAGTTTTATCCATAATATTTAATTTGAGTAAAGCATCATGTACATATGAATACGGTATTCCTGAAGATATAACCCCTATTTTAGCGCCATCTCGTAAGTCTAATTTGGTAAAGGGAAATGTGTTTGAATATTGCTTTATTTTCTCGTATCTTTCTAAGAGCTTTAA
>Ga0114923_10001905_pt1 | contig 14287 bp, 19 predicted proteins | sample SumtaG_FD_89578 | JGI IMG/M metagenome (GOLD analysis project Ga0114923, IMG submission 89578) | Deep subsurface microbial communities from Indian Ocean to uncover new lineages of life (NeLLi) - Sumatra_00157 metaG | ecosystem: Environmental > Aquatic > Marine > Oceanic > Sediment | place: near...
ATGATTACCTGATGGATCACTTAATGCTTTTGCAGAACGAACTACATTGTTGATGTTATCATTAACATCAATTGCAGTATTTGGGAAATAGACACCAGCACTTTCAAAGTTTAGTGTACCGATTGCAGTTCCACTAACTATGTAAGGTGTACCAAAATCCAAACCAGTACCAGCACCAGCAACAGTTACTGTTGCATCTGCTGCATCTGCCATTTTCTTATCTGCAATATATGCATACCAATTTCCATCAGTACCTTGCATCATTCTTAGATCTTCACCGTTTACTGTAACGGTTGGTTCTCCTTTGAGTTCATTAGTTTCTCCGATGTTTCTGTCAGCGACAACAACTTCTACGACCATAGGGCCAGCAAAAGTATTATCAAAGGCAGAATCTTCGACTGAGACAAACAAGTTAGAATTGGTGGCAGCCATTGCGGGTTCCATTCCTTGGAAGGCAACAGTCATTCCACCAGCTAACATTATTGTCATTAGCGTTAGACTAGTTATTTTTCGTTGTGTTTCGTTATTCATGTTATTAAATATTCGTTAAAGAAATCATATTTAAGGTATATGGACGATTAGTCCTTTTTGGGTATGATCGATTAATCCCACATTATTTTTAGTTGATTTTTATAGCCTAATAAGATGTGCCATTTTGGAGCATATTTGTGTTCAGTTGATGGGTCTTGTACTCCTCTGGGCCACATGTCATAATTGTTGTAAAAATCCCAAGTCGTATTTGCAGTATATGATAAAATATTTCCACATGTGATACCATCAGTTGATGTAGTAAATGTGAAATTGTCATTTGTAGTTGCAGTACCATTCCACCAAGTAGGAAATTGACTATCATAAGTGCCATCATAATTATTATTGTTATTATTACTCATAGTCTCGTCCCCAGTTCCAATCTTGAGATTGGTTTGATTGTCTGTAATTTGTTGGCACAAATGGATTGCCACTTCCTCTAACATCACGCATCATAGAATCATACATTGGGTTATCCATTGGAGGAGAACCCATCACTTGATCATTAAAAACAGGACCGCCTCCAATATCAGCAGTTGGGAGATACTGCCCGTCTGCTGTTTTGTTTGGCGGTGTAATTATTCCTCCACCCTCTACTCCTCCTTGGTTTATTGTTGCATTGCCAAGTGCTAACTGGTTGTGTGGATCATTGTACTGGTTATCTACTGTCACTAAATAATCTTCGTCTATTGGAAGTCCTGCCTGCTCAAATAATTTGAGAATTTGTTTTGGATCTTTTGGCATTGGGGACTGCAAGTATAGTTCAATTAGTTTTATCATGTCTTGTACTGCAACATCTTTTTTCTCTACTTGTCCAAAGTTTACATCAAAGCGAGTTATATGCCAAGGAACTGGAATCATTCCACCATAATAATTAACATCAAAGAATGGATGTGAATCATACCAAGGCTTGAATAGTAATTCGTTTAGTTGCTCTCGTACAGAAATTGGAAATGCAGTTAATCCAAGCTCATCTAACAATGCTGCGCGTTCAGCATTTGCAAATGTATGAGTGGATACTCCAGCTTGTTTTCCTCTAAAATCATTTAGTGCCTTGAATAGTGGACCTTGTGTAATATCTGCAAACTGACTTGGATTGAAATTTCTAGCCTGTGATCCTAGTTCTTTAATCTCAACGTTTGTTCCAGAAATTATGTCTTGTCCAATTTGGGCTGACTCTATGTTTGCTTGTAACGCTGCTCTTTGATCAGCTGATGCGCCATCTGCTATCCATACGTTTCGACTTATGTAACGCTGCTCTGCCATCTGCATTTGGAATTGTGTAGAATATTTTCTATCAAGCATTGATGGCAACTCAACATCAACAGAGTCCTCACCGTTTAGTGGCATTGTAAAATTACGAGTTGATGTTACAGATACACCAAAGCCCGTACCAAATGGTGATGCGTTAACTGGATTCCATTTGAAATGCATTACCTCTGATGGATTAAAATAACCTTGATACTCTGGACCACGAAATTCTAATTTGTATGGCACTCTTTGTCTGTCTGTCCATATTCTTTGAAACGATGAGATTGGAATATGTAAAAGGTCAGAAAATCGCTCAACGTTACGAATCCCCATTCTAGGTTTCCAAACAGAATTACCATACCACAACATCTCCTTTACTAGTTCTGTATCAAAAGTATCAAAGCGAAGATTTTTTGTAAAGTCCTCCATGTACTCTATGAAACTCTCACTATCTCCTTTGATGTAGTGCTGACCTCCCGTAACTTTTGATGCCAAATCATTAATTGCAAGCTGTACATCCTCGTCTTGTTGCAATGCTACAGCTTGAGCATCAAATCTCACTGATGGTACAAAGAAAGTTTTTGATGTATAGCCTTCCCGACTATATGCTCCAATTGTTGAAATTTCAGGTCCCCAAACTGGCTGAGATAAACCTGGCACCATTTCAGATAATAAAGAACTGTTCATTGTATCTTTGACTAAATTTATGTTTAGTGACTTTGTGTAGTGTCTGGGCGAATTAGTTTCACTTGAAAGAAGCTGTGCTAAACCGTTTCGTAATCTGGTACCAAATCCCATTAAAAAAAAGCTGTTTTCTCAATTAAAGGTATTATTGTTTAGATTGTTCTACGGAGTTCCAAAGTTTGCCTCAAAATTTAAAGTAAAATCAATATTAGAAAACGCCTCGACTCGATGGTTTAGTGTGTTTGCTGCAAGAACATAACTTGCTCCATCTGTAAAAGCAGATACTGATTCAGGATAGTAAATCTGACCATCACCAGTTCCAGGAGTTGTATTAGTAGTATTATTAATAGTGGTACCATCTATTGTTTTTATAATATTATTTCTCGTATCTGCAAATACTGTATCAGTAGCTGCTAATATCCCATGTCCACTTGATGGGAAGAATAAATCAGTCCCAGTAGTTCCAGGTGTTCCATGTTGAACAACAAAATTAGTAGCAGTGATATCATATTGGTTAATTATACTTCTTGCAGAATCAGTTACTTGGAAAAGATTAGGGCTTGAATCAAATATTACTCCATGAGGTCTGACAAAAGATAGAGGAGTTGGAGCAGGTAAAACTTGAGGTGATGAAGGTGTAGCACCAACACTATATCGTACAGCTCTGTGATTTAGCTCATCTGCAATAACTAAAAAAGTCAAAGCATCATCTACAGCAATTCCTGCTGGACGGTAAAAGTTTGAAGTACCAAAGCCACCACTTCCTACTGAAGCAATAAATGCACCATCAGCTATAGCTAGTGTTCTAATTCGATCATGAAAAGTATCAGTTACAACTAGTCTAGTACCATCAAAGACAATTCCTGATGGACGATACAAGTTATTATCAGTTGGACCGCCATCGCCAATAGGACCACCTTGGCCAGTTGTACCATCTCCGTTATTTCCCCAAGGAACAATAGTAGCTGCTGCTGTAACAGATGCATCATTACTATTTCCTGAAGTACCAATAACTGTTACAGTTGGAGTTGCATTAGTATATCCATTTCCATTGCTAACAAGTGTAACTGCTGTTAAGAGAGTACCATTAGTTGTTGCAGTTCCAGTTGCCAATGATTTTCCAGGAGGAGCATCAATGACAACTTCAGGGGCTGCACCAGCAGTTGAAACATATGAAGAACCTTGATTTGTTACTGTTATGCTTGTAACAATTCCATCAATTAGATTGGCAGTTGCAGTAGCCCCAGAACCTGTTACTGAAACAATTGATACATTAGGTGGAGTTGTATAACCTGAACCGCCATTAGTTACAGTAATTGTAGTAACATTCCCAGCAGAAACAGTTGCATTTGCAATAGATGTTCCAGCAGGACCTTCAATTACCAATAATGCATTTACATAACCACTAGTACCTCCGTTTGCAAGAGTTAGACTTGTAACATTTCCATCAGCAAGTGAGAAATTAAAAAAGCCAGGTGTATAAACCCATTTTGAAATTCTATGATTAAATTGCTCTGCAACATAGACTGCATCATTAGCAACATCAAAGGCAATATCAGATGGTCGATACATCTTACCAGCTTGAAGTGTCATGAATTTAGAGGGATTTCTCAATTAAAGGTATTAACAAATTATTTTACTGGCATCTCTACTATACTAAATGGAGTCTCTGTGTATTCACTTTTTCTTACTGTACGGACTCCATGATTCTTTTTTCCTTTATAAAATTCTGGATGAATCTTTCTTGCGCAAGAAAAACATAATTGAAATTTTTCCCAATTATCTCTTTTTTGTGTCGAACGTGATCTATGATAACATCCAGTGCCGTTAGGATATTTAGTGGTTCGTGCTCTATGTCCAAGGCATGTTGCCAAATATTTCCTCCATTGTTTAATACCAATTTTTTTTCACCCATCATTGCATAAATATTTGCCCTTTAAGAAACCCTCAAGACCAAAATACCCTTATTCCAAAAAAAAGTTTCTAGCTGTTGGAAAATAACAAACCAGAAAAGCTAGAGACTGAAAAAATGTATGAAGGAGTCATTCAAATTTTTGAGAGACTGCACAAGCGATTCATTACATATGAAAAAGAAAATGAAGATGACAACTCACAACCAACACTTGACTATCTGACAAAACTTGGTGGCTCTATCGGATATATGGCACAAGTTCATTCAGGACTTGCAAAAGCATACCAACACGAAAGAAGACTAGCAGACATTGAAAAGAAACTAGATAAAATTCCACCTGAATTACTAAAGGATTTTCTAAAGTCAGGTAGGTAACTTGGCTGATTCATTTGAGAAAAAGCTAGAAGACATTGAGAAAAAAGTTTCACCGCCTAAAATAAAATCAGGAATCACTCAGCTACCAACTGATCATCTGGAATGGATTAAAGTTGCTCGTCCCTATGTTGGAAAGATAAAGCGAACCTTTGAGTGGGAACCATTCTGGGTTGCTGTTTACGAAGATAAATCACCGAATATCGTTGTCGTTAATGGCCGTCAAAGTTTTAAAAGTACATTTGGTACGGATATCATCGGTTGCTACGCAACTAGTCATGCTAACTCTGAGGTCACATATATAGTTGACAGGGAAGACCGTGTTTCTGCATGGTCTAAACAGAGATTTCGTAAAGATACAATGCTGCGAAATGAACTGTTATCTCCATTTTTAATGCATGGAAGAGCAAACGTTGGAGAAATTAATCTTACAAACAATTCTGTAATTTATGTCAGAACTGATGAGAACGAATTCAACAACGTTCAGGGGATGACAAATAGTTTAATGGTATTTGATGAATGCCAGTATCAAGAATTACAGTTTCGAGCAGCAGCACTATACTCAATGACTATGACTAAGGGACAGTGTTACTATTTGGGAATTGGAGGAGAAGCTGGTTCTGAATGGTACAAGTTGTGGAAAAAGTCAGACCAAAGAGAATGGAGGTTTGATGATAAATACTGGAGGGAGAAATTAAAGTTTGATGAGGATGGGTATCTTGCAAATGAGCATCCAGAAAATATTGTTGCAGGAAAATGGGTTGCAGCATATCCTGAAAACAAAGAGTATCGAGGATACCACATGCCACAAACAATCTTTGCAAGAATTCCATTAACGATACAAGATGCAGTCAATCTTTACAAGACAAGACCTGAGAATTCCATAGAGTTTCAAGAAAAATACAATCCTACAAGTATAGTGCAAGCTCACGTATATGGAAATTTCTTCAAGGCAATGCGCAGACCAATTACACCAGAAATGGTTGAGGCTTGCTATGACTATACCCTTACACTGTTAACTCCAGAACAAATAAATGAATTAAAACAAAAACATGGAAAAGAAGTTTTAATATTTTTAGGAATTGATTGGGGTTCGGGTCCAGCAGCATCAAAGACTGTTGGAACTGTAATTATTTACTGGCGAAAGACAAATCGTTATCAGATTGCATGGATTGATTCTAGACCGCAAGAACACGAGTATGATCAGGCTACATACTTTGTTAAACTATACAACGAGTATTGCTGTGACTTTTGTGTAGCTGACTTGGGGTATGGTAAGGACAAAGTAACCATGATGCAAAACGGTGGTTACACATCATTTGGTGAAAAAGTTACAGGACTAGGGAGAGGACGAGTCAAGGGATGCTGGACTTCAGGCAACATAACTACAGAAACTATGAGGCACAAAAACCAGGATATTATAGATGCGCCAACTGTAGGTGAAAAAAAAGAATTTTACTCAGTAGATAAGACTCAGGTAATTCAGAACTTTATTGACTTTGTTGGCAGTAAGGTTCCAAATGGGAATGGCAAACAGGTGTCCCAGCTAATAATTCCAATGAAAAACGATTGGGAGTGTGACTTTTTGGTTAATGACTTTTGTGATATTACAAGAAAAGATCTAGATAAGACAAATATGGAGATTAGCAAAGATGACCCCAGACAAAAAGCCAAGAAAGAATACAATCACCCAAAGGATGTAGTTATGGCAATTATTTACTGCATGATTGGTAAACAAAAGTATGACCCACAAGGATTTCAAATATCTAAAATCAGAGCTAACAGACGGTTCAGATATAATTGATATTTATCCTACCTTCCAAGTTTCAGGTCGATTAGAATCTTCATCAATAGACGTTTTTATTTTCAGTATTTCTCTGATAGTTTCAATTGTAAAAATGTGTTGTGCTCCAATCATCATTTGCGGAATACCAACTGGAATAAAACCAATAGCAGGATTTGTCTGCTTTAAGAATTTTATTGCCTGCTGTAATGTAAAATCCACACAAAAGTACAAGTGTTTTTTATAATCTCCATCCCAAATCTCAAACTCACCTTGAATTATTCCACCAGTTACAGAAAAACGGTCTGCACAATCAAAAGATTCTTTTTTCATTAATTTCATTATTGGAATCATTTGTTCTAATGGAATTTCTATTGCCATGTTATACATATCAAATGGACCATCAATTTCTGCTAAACTATGTGTCGCATCAAGTTTATCATGTTTTCCATAATAAAATTTCCAAGGCTTGTGATCATCTATCTTGTCTTTAATCAACTAGATTGATTCCATGTTCAGTTAGATAGTCATATGAGAACTTTGCAGCAGACGGATATGTTTTTTTTATCTCGTCAGTTTTTTTGTCAATTTCATATTTGTTAATTATTTTTTTTAAAATCTCAATTAGCAGATTTTTATTATATGGATCTGCTCGCTTCCATGTTACAAAAAGAGAATAAACAAATCCACCTCCTCCAGTATCTAGCTTGAATTCGCCAATTGGATGTTGAGAATTTTCATACATCATGCAAAGTCCAACTATATCCTCAATGATGATAAACTGTTGCATTGGATCATATTTTTCCCAGAAAATCATTGCATCTTCTCGGTTTTTGCAATTGTTGCAAGCATTTTCCTCAAACCAATCAAAGTTATAGGTGATAGTTCATCACCTGTTTTTGTGTAATCATAAAGGATTCCACATAGGTTGGGATAGTTTAGAATGGATTTGTCTTTAATATTATCAGGTAAAATATTTCTAAAAATGTAAATCATTGGCTTGCCCAAATCAACTGCATGTTGATATTCTTCTTGTGTTTGCTTGTCATCAAACCAGCTCTTTGATATGACAATGACTGCAACATTTGTTTTATCTAATGCACGTAATGCTCCTTTTGGATCATGATCATAGTCACTTGACTTTGTTACATGTAGTTCAACATCTTTATCTTTCATTTTCCTACCTCCAATCGATGCTTGTCAATTACAAATGCCATTAGATAGTGTAATATATTGCAAGAATCGCAATTGTTTGCATGATTTCCCATCATTATTCCATTTTTTAGACTCATCTCAAAATCAGTGTCTAAATCGTCAATCTTTATATTTTGTATTATCTCAAGTATTCTTTTTTTGTGCTCATCAAAATTTGCAGGAGTTAAAGGAATGTAACTCATTCTACTAGAGTTGGCTCCTCTGATATTCCTAGGACCAATCCATAACAAAATCTAGGATTGTACGATGATAAGAACGAATCATACCTGTCTTGTAATTCTGTAAATGTTTCAATGGCTGCATCTATGGTATGATGTACTGGGAAGTGATTACCATCAGGTACACGATCCTCAACAAAATGTCCGTTAAGATGATATCTCATGATTTCTTTTTCCTCTTTAATTGTGGAGCTGGGACAAGAGAGAGTCTGTATCTTTTGTTAGGATTGCTCATCAGCTCGCTTGCAAATTCTTGTATGAATGATTCGTATTCTATGTTAAAGAAAGCAAGTATCTCATAACCTTTACCGTAAATTTTTGTCATCACTCATCACTCCAAGAATAAATTTTTTGCACAAAGACTTCATCTTTGCTGTAAACTATAGCTTGAAACATTCCCTTTTCTATCCCCCTATCTGTGATACAATTAAAATAAATATTATCCATTAGTATCTCCTGCAAAAAATACCATGTTTCCTTGTTTGTCATTGTGTACAGTGTTTATCATGTGATTAAATAATTCAGATGATGAACTCCATCTTGGACCATTCACACCGCAAAACAGACACCAATAATTCTGACTCAATACAGTTTCTCCTTTTTTGAAATAATTGCATTTGTAGGATCAAAAAGTACAATACTGCTAGCATCCCAAGTATTGAAAATAGTGTGAAAATGCAAATCAGATGAATCCTCATAGTATATGCCATCACAAACATTCAGTGCTTTACCCCATACAGAACGTGCAGTTACAATATTACCTTTTTGTAATTGTTTTATCTGATATTGTGAAATATTCATTAAATCACTTAATGAGGAAAAAGAAGAAGAAAAATGTGGAAAAAGATTATGATGTTTTAGTTCAGGGATTAGAAACAAAAAAAGTTCATCAGCATCACTTACGGCAGATATTCTAATAAACAAAAGATTAGGCTTTAGATAGACATTGCATATTGTTGCATTCTTTACATCTCTAAAGTCATTTCCAGTACACCACTCCTCCCAGTCTCCATTAATTGATATCCAGAATCCAGGTGGCTTGTATAGTAATGCATCTTTTCCCATGTCTCTTATTTTAATACCGTTGTTCATTATCCCATCATACCCTTCGTGTGAAGTCACATGTGTAAGATTCTCAGTAATACATTGACTGTTAATGTAATTCAAATCTTTCTCCTGTCTTTGCGGTTGTATCCTCGCGATTCTTTTTACATTCTTCAGGAGTGTGCCTTGATGCACGAACTGTATCACCACACTTTGAGCATTTGATGTATGTGTGTAGTCCTTCTTCAATCACTATACTCTAACCTCAGTATCATTTGCATCAACAAATGCAATTGCTGGACATACCTTGCTATGGTTTGATTTCAAATAAGCCAAAAACAAGCTTGGGTTCTTTGGGAGTTTTGGTGTGTCGTCTTTTTCTTTTTTTGCTTCTCTTTTTTCAGCACGTTCTGAAAGATATTCAAAGAGGTATTTGCCCCACCAGTGAAATGATGCAACACCATACTGAAAAGCAGCCATCAAATAATCTCCTGTAACTAAATTGTATGTACCCCACACTGCAAAAATTGCAATAGCTCCTATCCTGATTATTTTGGTATTTCTTCTGGACTTTTTAATATCAAATGGCTTTTCTTTTCTTTTTGGAATTCTTTTTGCAACTATTGCAAATGGGAATAATATAGAAGCAACAACTAGTGCTCGCAGGTAAGGACAGAGATTTACAGTTTTTGGAATAGACTTGTAAATTAATTTCGTTCTTTTTTCTTTAAACAAGTCATACTGCTTTTTTAGTTTAACAGGGTCTAGGTGTCTCCATTTGGCGTGAAACTCTGTTTCTTCTTTTTCAACTATTTTTACTGTAGCATCAATATCAAATTTCTTATCAACAAAAAGCGAATCACCAAAGACGTAATTGACTAGCCAATAATGCCATGAATTTGTGTTAAAGTAAAACAAGTTATTTTTGTTTTAAATTATAGTTTTTAATGGGAGATTCAATTTTAATTGAATGCCAAATCTTTTATGCATTGATGTGTATTTTTATCAGACATCTCAACTTTTCAGTATATCATCTCATAAAATATCTATTTCAAAAACACCTGCAACTATAGGAGGTACTGGAACAGTACTTGAATTTGTGCCATCAAGATCCTTTTTTATTAAAGGACTGCCAGATAATACAAATCCACTATAAATAGATGTAGAGGATACTGCAAGACCTGACGGAAAACTACCACCAGTTACTGGGAATGCAACTTGATTTGTACCATCAAGATCACTTTTGATTATAGCAGCAGGACTAAGTGTGTTTAAAACATAAATGGATGTAGAGTCTACATCAATTTCATTAGGGTTGGTTATTAACGTTGATGGCAGAGTAACTTGATTTGTACCATCAAGATCAGCTTTGATGATACTAGTCGTGTTTAAAACATAAATGGATGTAGAGGATACTGCAAGATCTAAAATAGTAGTTGGTGAAGTAATGGGTAATGTAACTTGATTTGTACCATCAAGATCAGCTTTGATTACTGTAGTTCCACTTCCAAGATAAATAGATGTAGAGTCTACATCAATTGCATGTCCTGAAAATGTAGCAATTATTGGCAATGTAATAGTATTTGTGCCATCAAGATTAGATTTAGTTACAAGATTAGTTGAGGGAATTGTAACATAAAGTGAGGTAGAGTTTACGGCATAACCTGAACTAGTAATAGTATTAGTTGGCAATATAATACTATTTGTTCCATCAAGAAAACTTCTAACTATAAAGGGACTTTGTACTGAATCAATTGCACCATAATAAAGAAACCCTCCTCCTGGAATAAACTCTCTTTGAACATCAACTGCAATTATACCGTTTGGTTCTGTGGTTCCCTGAAGTGCAGTAGCTATGATGTTTCCTCCATTTATATTTATCAGACCTGTAGGCGATGCAGCAAGCTTATCCCCAATACTAATTGGACCTGATGCCAATGCAAGACATCTCCCTTGAATACACACCCGAACTCCATTACCAAAAAATGATGTAACAAGTCCTAGTGCTAAATTATTAGAATCAAATGATATTACTCCATTACTATAAATTCCCTCAAAGTCGCCACCAACTACTATGCCATAAGCTTGTTCACCCAAACCTGCTAGTCCAACTCTTGGCAATATATCACCAGTCTGTGTAAAACCATTCCCAGTTCCTACAGGTAACAGCTTTACAGCATCACCAATTTTCAAACTAGCATCCCCACAAACTGAATTAATTATTGCAGCATCATCATCAACTGCTCCTTGAGACAGACCTAGATACTCATTGGTAATTGTAATGCTCACGTTTTTTAATAATTATAAATTTTATATGTATTTATTTTCAAGTATCAATTAATTTCATTATTATCTCATCAATTATAGGAATATATGAATCCAAATTTGTCTTGATGTTTTTTAGTTTAGTTTTATTGAGACTTTTAAATAAATAATTACTACTTTTGAGGGTAAATTTCATTTCATCCAAAGTATCATCATTTAGCTGATTTTTGAAATAAGATAAATTTTTATTCATTTGTATGAAAAATGAAGGAAATAATATCTTAATGATCAGTATACCTTGTGTCACATCTAAGACAGGGGTGTTGGGGTAAAGATTATGATATTTTGTATATAAATTACGAAATATTTTTGATTGTGGGGAATCTAGTTTTTCTAAAATAGCTAAAGAGGTTTTAAGGGTAATTAGATCATCTCTAAAGGCTGCTAGAAATGGATATGCTACAAGTTCATCAAACTTTTCATGTATTGTCCCATGATTTTTTATTGACTGCTTTAGAATCTCTTGGGTAAGTTTTGAGTTTTGTGTGATAAATGAAAAGTTTTGCTTGTCTAGTTTATTTGAGATCTGCTCTATGTATACTGATATTTGCTGATTGTTTTTCTCAAAGATTTGCTCCAAAAGTTTGGTGTTTTTCTCGTTGGTATTATTTGTTAGCTGTTTCATAAATTTAGTATTTTCATTTTTGTTTGTAATTAGAAACTTATCTATGAAATCTTTGTTTAGTTCTCTATTTTTCATGAATGTTACAGAGATTTGTTTTTCTGTTTGTGCAAACAGATTGGTATAATATTTATTGTTTTGTTTACCCATTTCTGATAGCTCGACTAGATATTTTTGGTTTACTTTGGAATATTTTTCAACGATTTCATTTAGTGACATATGGAGTAACTTTTTGTTTTGTATTAAACTCTGATTGTTTTGCTCATGATTTTGTTTTACGAATTCTAGTTTCTCCATCTTGCTATATCTTATGTATTGTTTGTGTTGTTTTATGGTTTGACTCAAAAGATTTTCATAGTAATCAGTGATTTTCTTGATGATATCATCTGATAGCTGTTTCATAAATGCAGTATTTTCATTTTTGTTTGTAATCAAAAATTTCTCTATCAAATCTTTGTTTAGTTGCCTGTTATTTGTGAATGTCTCAGAGATTTGTTTTTCTGTTTGTGCAAACAGTTCAGCATAATATTTCTTGTTTTGTGTGCCCATCTCTGAGAACTCAACTAGATATTTCTGGTTTACTTTGGAATATTTTTCAATGATTTGATCTTGTGATTCGTGATATTTTTCAAGGGTATTATTTAATGATTCTCGAAGTATCTCTTTGTTTTGTATTAGATACTGATTGTTTTGCTCACGGTTCTGTTTTACGAATTCTAGTAACTCTATCTTGTTTTGCTTTATGTATTGTTTATTTTGTTCTATGTTTTGACTCAAAAGATTTTCATAATGTCGGGTGATTTTCTCAAAGATTTGCTCTGTAAGCTGTGAGTTTTGCTCTGTAAGCTGTGATAAATGAGTAGAGTTTTGTTTTGTAATCTGTGAAATATGATTAGCGTTTTTCTCTGTAAGCTGTGAAATATGAGCAGAGTTTTGCTCTGAAAAATATTTTCCTAGTTCCTGTTTTTGATTGTTATTTTCTTCAAAAATCTTTTTTGCAAACTTTGCATATTCCTGGTATTGTTCATTTTTAAATTCCAAGTAATTGTTAGATTGCAATTCATTTTGCTTTTGGATTTGCCTCATAATTTCCATATTTTGTTGATTGCTTTTATCTAAAAATTCATTTATCAAATTTTCATTTTTTGTTGGCTTTTCTTTAAGATTTTTTAGTATTTCCTGTGTGTTTGTTTCTAAAACTTTCTTTATATTTACCTCCATGTTTTGCTCATAGTTTTTGAATTGTAGTTGTGAGTTTTTTTCTATTAGCTGTGTATTGGTTTCAATAGCTTTCTTTACATTTACCTCCATGATTTGTTCACAGTTTTTGAATTGTAGTTGTGTATTTTTTTCTATTTCTAGATAAACGTCTTTGAAAAATATTTTTCTTAATGCATTGTGCCAGAACTGAATAAGACCAAACTTCATTGATTGTTGTGTACTAGTGTATCTATTAATAGTTGATCTCAAGTAAACAAAAAATAATTTACATAAAATCCAATCTTTGTAATTATTGCACCAATCACTATAATCACGCCATATCTAAGTGGTATCTTATTTCTCAAAGCTGGGAGATACTGCATTACAATAATTACAATACCAACAAGCTCTACTCCTAAAATTAAATTTATCCAAGCAAAATTTTCCATCAATTTATCCCAAAAAACTTTTTCTTTAACATACTTAAAGTATTTTTTAAAAACGGCATACAATAATTATTGAATCTAATCTTATGTAGTAACTTTAATGATTATTAATTTAATATTGAATAAGAAAATCATTTCCCCACAATATGTCTTGAAAGTTTTAAAAAACTTTCCTCTTAGAAAATTAGAAGAAACGTTTCGGATTGCAGAGTTTGAAAGACCTGTACAATTACGACACATCAACAAGATTGTAGAGGCGATGGCTGCCAACGAATTTTTCTACAATATTTTGGCAGTAACGCAAAAAAAAAATGGTACCTTTGAAGTTATTGATGGACAGCACAGATTAGGGTCCCTCAAGGAATTGCGAGATAATTATGATGTTACACATTATGACATGCTATTATTGATATTTCCAGTAAGATTTGCACGAATAATTTACCGTAGGATTAATCTAGGCTATGCATTAAAAATGCAGGATCATCTCAGGGCATTAGATAATAACCGACATCCGTTTTTTACAACATTAAGACCATTCTTTGTTCATTACAATGACGGGATTTTACCAAAGTTTTCAATGATACTCAGTGCATTGTCGTATGCCAAAAACGGATCACCAAGAGCTGTTCGACCACTCCTATTAGATAGAATGTTTAAGAGTATTACAAAAGAAGATTTGAGGGCAAT